>TARA_R110000751_G_scaffold68236_2_pt1 | contig 17123 bp, 12 predicted proteins | sample TARA_R110000751 | Tara Oceans TARA_R110000751 (sample SAMEA4398001) | marine metagenome | biome: Polar Biome; feature: [MES] marine water layer (ENVO:01000295) within the mesopelagic zone...; material: water (ENVO:00002006), including particulate matter (ENVO:01000060) such as...... | reverse complement strand
CCGACTCAAACATATAACCGCTATTACGTGTATCTTTACCGATTAAAATCTCTTTAGTACCGCTTGAGGCTAAAACCGTCCCCGCAGCCCAACCTAACTTCATTGCAAAATCAGGGGTTATAGGAAACGTACCCACTTTACCTCTTACCCCATCAGTTCCAAAGTATTTACGTGACATGCTCACTCCTTTGTAAATTTAGTTTCAAAAATAGTCTTTAAAAAGCAAAAAAGCGCGAGTAAAGACTCACGCTTTAAATCAGCTTTTAATGACCCAAAACTCTTCACCTCGATATTATCTAAAATAGAGCTCTAATATTGAAGACTTATCTGTATTACTTAACTGTTAAATATTTTTTTTCTGGTAGGTTTAATATACGTCTACAAAAATTAATTACTTTAAAATGATTAACTAATATCACTAAGTAGCCTATAAAAATAGCTATAAACCCATAAAACATAATGTATTCTGGTAATAAAAGCATTTCGCCCAAAATGCCGATACCTGCAAACAGTGACGCAATAAAACAGATTAAACCTAATGTTTGTAATGAGGATAGACCTAGGCGCTGACAAATATGATGTAAATGATCACGGTCTGCTTTAAACGGTGATTTACCTTGTTTAACCCTGCGTATCATTATTGAAACCATGTCCATTAGTGGCACTGCAATAAGCCATAAAGCTGTTACCGGACGAATCATTGGGTTACCTTCAGTTTGGCTTGCACCAATGAGTAACCAAATGACGGTAAAACCTATCATCATACTACCTGCATCACCCATAAATACTTTTCTTTTATGGCCGACTAAACCTAAGTTCATTAAAATATAAGGGACCATGCAAACAACTAATAATAAACATAAGTAACTTAAACTTTGCTCACTAGAAAGCAATAACAATATACCCACACTGCCAAATGTTACTATTGATAAGCCACCTAGCAGGCCATCAATACCATCAACCATGTTAAACGCATTAATACAGCCTATTATAGCAAATACTGTGACCAAGCCACCAAGCATGCCTAGTTCAATAACACCAAAGCCAAATAGATTACCTAAACTATGTAGCTCTGCATTAGCAAAATAAATCATAGCTACTGATATAAATGCTTGTACTAACATACGTATTTTAACACTTAAATCAAAGCGATCGTCTAGTGCACCAACAGCAGTTAAACCACAAATACAAAGCATATATAAATTTGCATTATTAATCATATTTGGGTGGGAATAAATATAATTTACAATCGTGATACATATAGAAATCCCCCCTACAAGCGGAATACTACCAGAATGCAACTTTCGCCTTGATGGCTTATCTACAAGGCCTATTCTCCTCGCAACTTTCCGCATTAAAAATAAAATTGCAAAAGCAATAAAAAAAGTGAAAAACAGATCTAAAAACATAATTCATCCAGGTTGAATATCAGCGTTAAAATTCATAGGAACAGCTCACTATTCAAGATAATTAATTACCAAAGTAAAAACCTATTTTATTGAATGTGATGTAAATATAAACTAATTTTTATTTATATAAAATTTTACTAAATATATCGAGTATTAATTTAGAATTAGTAATCCGACTAAACTGAGAAGCAGAACTAATACTAGCCAATTTCATAATGGTGTAAGCTTGATGATCAGTATGAAGCTGAAGTATCGCATTTTTTATTTGATTAATATTTTCACTTTCAACAGCTAAACCAGAACCTGTTTTTCTTACAATTTGTGTGGCCTCCCCCTCAGGTACGCTCATTATAGTAGGAATGCCCATTCCCATACATTCGAATATTTTAGAAGGAATAACAGTTCTAAATAAGTCATTATTAACCAATGGCACTAATGAAACATCACACAATGACCATATTCTTGGCATCATTTCCTTAGGCTGTCTATCTATGAATACGATATTCGAAAGTTTTTTCTCCGTAGCAAGCCCAACCACCTTTTTACGTGTTGCGCCGCCCCCTGCAAATAAAAATCGAATAGAATCATCTTCCTTTAACACTTCTGCAACATCAACGATATCTTCTAGACCATGTGCCATTCCATGAGTACCTATGTACCCAGCCACAAACTTATCTTCTAAATTATACTTACTAGCAAGCTCATTATCTTTTTCATCAACAGGTTGGTATTTTGTTAAATCTACACCATTTAAGACAACATCAATCTTCTCACCGTCTACGCCACGCTCTATTAACTCTCTTTTAAATGCATGTGTTACAGATATTATCGAATCCGCTCTTTTATATAAAAATAACTCAAGCTTCTCAAGCATTCGAATTACTATGCTATCTTTCATTGCTCCTACAGCGGTTATTGAGGCAGGCCATATATCCCTTAACTCAAATACAAATGGCTTACATCTTACAGCAGATAAAGCCCAAGCACTTACAGCTGTAAAAAACTGAGGTGACGTACCAATAATTACATCAGGCTTTTTTACAAAAAAACCAGCACAAAAGCTAGTAATCATAAATGATATAAAATCTAAAATTCTTTTTATGAGCCCTTCATTAGCTGTTATGTAAGTTTTAACTCGCCTTACTTCTATTCCATCTAAATATGATTTTGAGTACCAGGTATTGCCATAGCCTTCAAAAACCTTTCCTTCAGGAAAGTTAGGAGCTCCAGTGATAACTGTTACTTTATGTCCAAGTTTAACCCACTCTTTAGCATGCTCATAAGTTCTAGTTGCAGGCGCATTACCTTCAGGGGGGAAGTTATCGCTAAGAAAAAGGATATGCATTATTTCACTCTTTTAATATTAAAAATCACTTCAGATTGATTAAAACTTAATACAAGCTTTTGATTTGCAATTGAGATCCCAAACTCTGGGTGCCAAGTTGAATCCTTTATTATCAATTCACCGCCTGTAACACTTACTTCAAGCTCAACGTTATCAGGTAAAATAAGTTTAGTTAAGCTATCAACTTTTATCACTTTGACATCAGGATGCAAGTGATAAAAGGCTGTAGCTGTATTAAACTTACCTTGTAAAGCATCTGATACTGTAAAATCATCTTCTTTCATCAGCCACTTACGAGTATGAGTTACTTTACCAGGCAAACGCAAATAACCATTATGGGAGCATTCAACACTAATAGAGTCAACATCGTTTTTAATGATTGGTTTTGTTACATATGCACGCTTTGCTACACGAAAACTACTCCATACTTCTGATGAGTCTTTTTCATCTACCATTACAGTGTTATGTGACTCTGTTTTACGTTGCCTTAATCGCTCTTCGCATAACCCATAAGTAGACGTACCACTGTTTACAAAAACACGTTGCTCACCATAGGTCCATTCAAAGGAAAGCGTATCAGCATGGGCATGTCCAGGAATATAGTCAGGTCCGACATTGGCAACATCTAAAATTGCAGATTGTCTATTGATAACTAATTTAATGTAACCCGTGTCTTTTAGGTAAGTTATCTTAGCCATCACATTTTTCGTTATGCGCAATGCTAATTTCTTAGCATAGTGATTTAATCGCTCAGAAGTTGGAGCAATGCCTATTGCTGAGTCGTTGAAGAATGCAATATCACCATTGGCATGGGTCATCGTCGCCATCCAACTTAACATACGAGTTGAAATTTCTTTCCACTCGTTAACACGTGATTGTAATGCAGAATGTTTATAGGTGTTGCTCAGGTTAATCAAATCCAACATATCAGCTAAGATTATATTGTGATACATAGGTGAAAGCTCAAAATTTCCACCATCATCAAGAATTTGTTCGACCAGCTCTTTATCTAAAATAGATAAGCCTTTATTTAGCCAACGCGTTGCATCGTCGCCTTCAAAATAGATACCGGCAAACACTAATGCTTTTGCATTAGCAAAAAGATGATTACCTAATAGGTGATATTCTAAGCATTGCTCTAAAATAGCAGCTTGTTGCCATAAGCTTTTCTGCCAACCAAGTTCTACTAAATTATCAGATAAAAACCATTTTACCCAATTTACAATACGTAGAGACTGAGGATAAGGTTCCCAGCCATTTCCTTGTAATGGAGGGTTTTCAGCTATCCATCTATGAATAATCGAACAGTGTATAGCAACTCGTTGTTTTGCCCCTTTCGCATTCAAATCATCAAAATAATGAAGATTATACAACCACAGCTTTTCTTGTTGCTTATCATTCCAATTTAAAATATCACTTTTATGATTTAGAAAGCAAAACGCTTCGCCTTCAATATATGAGCTATTCAATAGCTCGATAGCCAACCAAGGAGCGTTAACTTTTCTTATTAAAAGTGTTGGGCAGATTCTAACATTGGGTTTGATAAACTTACGTTGAAAACGGTTGATTAGTTGGATAGGTTTAAGATGTTTAACGGTATGATATAAATTATTGAATTTGTTCATAACAAAAAGGGAGGTAAAGCCATCCCTGCCTTATATTAAATTACATTATTTTCTTAAGCTTTCTGCCACTTGGCATGATATACGAGCAACTTCGATAATCTCATCAAAACCGATTGGCGAAGCTTGCCCTTGCTGGATACTCTGAACAAAAGCTTTGGAACAATCTTTTTGACCTTTATCTTGACTTGATAATTTCATTTTAGAAAAATTTCTCCAGCCAAAACCAATTAATTTTCTGAAGTTATCAAGTTGTAATACACCATCATTAGCAAAGACTTCAATACGCTCTTTCGGAAACTCTTTGCCGCCATTCGCAAAGTAATGAATAGTACCAATGGAACCATCTGCAAATGAAAGCGTAATACTTGCTTTATCGTCACGAACAGCAATCCCCGGAGAATCACCTAAACACATCGCATTAAAGCCAGTAATTTTAGACCCCGCTAAGTGACGCATTAGGTCAATATAATGGCAGGCTTCACCAATAATTCGCCCACCACCAACAGTAATATCTTGTGTCCAATGTTCAGCAGGAATATCACCCGCGTTCATGGTCATAATAAAGGTTTTAGGACCATTAACTGATCCTAATAACTGTTTCATTTTTACAACATGAGGCGCAAAACGACGGTTATAACCTACCATCACTTTAGGTTTAGTTGCACTTTCATAATAAGCGGCTTCAATCTCATCAATTTCAGATTCAACCAATGCTAATGGCTTTTCAACAAATACGTGTTTTTCATTTTTTAAAGCAGCAATCGTTTGCTGCGCGTGTAAATTATGTTGTGTGGCAATCACAACCGTGTTAATTGCGGGGTCTATTAATACCTGCTCAAAATCAGTAGAAGCCTTAATAAAACCTTGTTTATCACCATGATGAACCGCACTCACGCCACCACTTGTTACTACCATATCAAGCGATGCGCCAGCAGCTTTAAAGGCAGGCATTAAAACGCGTGAAGCATAATTACCAGCTCCCACAAACGCACAAACGGCATCACTCGCTTTATAACTAGTGCTTGAAGACAGTTTAACGGTACAATCTGTTAATTCTATTAAATTACTTTTTGGATAATCTAAAACAATCCCTAAAGAGGATTTTTTATCTAAACACTTGTAAGCATCAAGCGCATCATCAATTGAAAAACGATGCGTGATTAGCGGCTTAATATCAATAGCTCCTACAGCCATCATATCTAAGACGGCTTCAAAATTACGTTGTTCTGTCCAGCGAACAAAGCCAATAGGATAGTCATTGCCTTTATCTTCATATTCACCATCATAACGACCAGGCCCATATGAACACGAAACTTGGAAAGTTAACTCTTTTGCAAAAAAATCAGCACGCGAAATCTCTTGACCAATCACACCGACAAGAACAATACGGCCTCTTTTGCGGCACATAGTTGCAGCTTGGCTTAATGGTTCACTACTTTTAGTCGATGCAGTAATAATAACGGCATCAACACCACGACCACGCGAGAAAGCTTCTGCTATTTTAATCGGGTCTTCATCTTTGGAAAGATCTACTGTTTCAGCACCAAATTTTCTAGCTAATTCACATTTAACAGAATCAAAATCAAGACCCAAAACACGGCAACCATTTGCACGTAATAACTGTACTGTAATTAAACCAATCAGACCTAACCCAGTAACAACAACACATTCGCCCAGTGTCGGATTAATTAAACGAACTCCTTGTAAACCAATTGCTCCCAGCACAGTAAAAGCAGCTGTTTCATCATCTACATTATCAGGCACTTTTGCGCACAAATTTTTAGGAACACGCACCACTTCGGCATGGTTACCATTAGATACTACACGCGTACCAATATTATAACCTGTGCCCCCATTGTTAAGCACAGTACCAACATTACAATAACCTAGTGGCAATGGTTGATCTAACTTAGATTTAACTGCTTCAATCGTAGGCATTAAACCATCGGTTTTTATCTTACCTAACACCATCTTAACCTTATCAGGTTGCTGCCGCGCTTTATCTATAAAGTTAGCTTTACCAAAGTCAATTAACATGCGCTCAGTGCCTGCTGAAACAAGTGTTTTTGAAGTAGATATTAATAAACTATCATTTTTTATTTGTGGGCAAGGTACATCGACAAGTGAAGTTTCACCATTAGATATATTTTGTAGAACTTGTTTCATTTTTTACCTTTACTTCTAATTTGTGAGCGAAATGCTAATGGGATACTAGATTAACGGTGACTAGCTTGTAATATATTCATTTAACATTTCTCCCTTTTTTTATTTTCCACTTCTTTTCTAAATACTTGAAATCAATTAAGACCCTATAAATGAAAGCATGTAAGAAATGATAAATAGCAACTTTAGGACCGTCTAAAAAACCCATTTTAATAACAAATCTATAGAAAAAATAAAAAAATGGCCTAATAACTGGAGGTAAGTTATTCCATATATTTTTACGTATCCAACGCTTACGAGAATACTGTCCATTTAAAAGAGAATAGCTGTTGGGGTCAACTAAAAATAAAGCATCAGCTTCACGGTCAGAATATTGATTATGCTTATCAACCCACTCTTTTAACCCTTTATGGTTTTGATCTATAAAATCATGGTTCAGTTGTCCTACAAGATTAGTCGAACAAATCATATGCTCATTTATTTCACGGTCATCACAATTTATTAAGCCAACTTTACCTAGTCGCAATAAGTTAGTTGGATAATAGCCTCTTTTCACCCATTCACCCATCCAGTAAAAACGACGCTTCATAAAGTATGCATCTTTATCTGAACTAGGCAAAATTGAAAGTATTTCTTCTTTCAGCTCATTAGTTAATATTTCATCAGCATCAAGTACTAATATCCAGGTTGTTTTGAACTGTATATTATTTAAAAGGTGCTTTCTTTGAGAGGAAAAGTTATCAAAATCTCGATGAAACACTCTGGCTCCAAAGGATGTAGCGATATCTATAGTATTGTCTGAGCTACCAGAATCTAGAATAACAACATCTTGAGCAAACCCATCTATATTTCTTAGTGTGAATGGTAAATTAACTTCTTCATTATAAGTAATAATTGCAACTGTAATATCAGTAAAGTTTTCTTTCATGTTTAAGTCTTTCATCCAAAGTAAATCGATCACGAATCTTTATTGCAGGGACTCCAGCAACAATGGAATAAGGAGCTACATCTTTAGTTACAACCGCACCTGCTGCAATGACACTACCGTTTCCAATATTTATTCCTTTAAAAATAGTAGCACCATGACCAATCCAGACATCATTTCCAACCGTAGTCGTAACCTCACTTTCTCTGCCTGTATGTATGATTGGCTGTCCAATAACGTTAATTTTATGATCAAAGCCAACAAAGCAAACGCTATCAGCACACAAGAAGTACTTCCCTATAATTATATCTCCTCTTATGTTTGAATGAGGACCAATATAAGAATAATCTCCGACTTTCACTCCACGACCTAATTGGACTTTTTTTGATACAAGCACATTATTACCTAACTTTACATCTCTTTGAAGTATGAACTTCAACTTAGTTAACAGCACTTTTAATTTAAAGATATTCACTTTATAGCCCCATATATGATATTTACCATCTTATTAGGTGATGCGGATAAATCATATGTGCTTCTTGAGTTATTAAATAAACGTTCAATTTCAACTTTAGAAAATTCAGCATTAAAAAATTCATTAATATTTTCAAATCGATTATTGTGGCCGAGTAAGAAACCATTATTATCATCGATTATATTATCACGCTCACCACCAGTTATTGAGTCTTTATAAGTGATGAATGGGCGTCCAAATGCAAAGCTTTGCAGTACTGACAAACCTGCTTGCCGTAAAGAAATACTAAAATCACACATATCGTATAACTCCCTTAACTTGATTTGGTTAGTTACATTCCCATACATAAATATTCTATCTTCCAAACCAAATTTCGTTATGAGAGAGAGAACACTTTGCTCAACAGGACCACTACCTACTATATGCAATTTAGTATTATAATAAGCCGAATTATTAAATGAGGTAACAAGTTCAGTTAATCCTTTTCTTTCTTCTAATGCACCAACAAATAAATAATTTATTCCTGATTTTTTTTTACATAAATTTAAATCAGAAGGTTCAACTTTAAAATCAACAGTATTATTTGCTACGTGAATTTTATCATTGCCAACACCAAGTACGACAAACTCATCACGAGCACTTTTTGAATAAAGAATCACCCCATCGGAGAATTTAACAATAAATGCTCTCAACTTATTGGCGGTACTAGATCTCCCCAGCCCAATACCCCAGCAAACAACTTTTTTCCTATATAATTTACATAGGAAAAGAAGCCACAAATTAGAGATTATTTTGGCATCAAGCATCAATATAATTGCATCATACTCTTTGATATTGAAATTACTTAACCCTTGCCACCATAAATAAAATTTTCTTAATCGACTATGTTTAATTTCAAATAAAATTTCATCATCTACAGGTTTTTTATAGCTATCACAAAAAACTGTTAAACTTAATTTTTTATTTAACTTGTTAAAAATAGGAACACGAAAACCAAATAAATATGATTGGAATATTGCTACTTTCACGATAATCCTTTTACACTTTAATTCGCAAAATTTAAATAACAATGATACTCAGAATAATATATCCGACAGCGATAGAAAATATAATAAGCTAAACATCATGAGTAACCCCCCCAAACTATTAGAGGATAAAATAAGGCTAGTGCCAATTTAATAATATTTTCTTTTTCCTTAAAAAGCCAAACTTTATACATAATCTATCTAGAATAGATGCTTTATTATTCTTCCTTATTTGCCGATGCCATTTTAAAAAGACCCCAACTCGCCCCTTCTTAATATTAGAGTTTAAATCCAGTTTATCTACAAGTGCATTATACATAATGTCTGTTGTAAACTCTCTTTCGTATTTATTTCTTGAGGCTGAGCGCAGCTCTTCAATATTTTCTTGCTCCATAATATGGTAAATCATCTTGATTGCAGCAACATCCCAAAGCTTCAATGGTAAAACAAACCTTTCAAATGGAACTAACTCTTTCATTGCTCCTTTCCCATCTGATGTTATCACAATGACACCTTTGGACAATGCTTCAATAATGGTCACTGGACACCCCTCTACACGTGATGGAAATAACAAACAATCATACAGATACATTTGACTAATTAACTGTTCACGCGGAATTTTCCCATGCATAATTACACACGAAAATGAATTAAAAAAACTTAGATCACTTTTTGAATAGTTACCATATAGAGATATTTCGACTTTATCACTTCCAGAAAAATGACTACAAATATTTCTTATGTATGAAATCCCTTTATTTTCATTACTTCCACCACAATACATTATCTTAAGTTTATTCTGCGATGTAATGTTTGAATCACTATTGTAACCAGTGTCTTTTACTGCATTGTATACAAGCTTTAACTTATTACTGTCGTTAACTAATGTATTTAACTTAGAATGCATGTCCTTGGATATAGCGACTACACGGCTTAAATACGCTTCGTTATAATATGATAATGACATTACCGAGGTACGGTTCATATGGCATACTGAAATAAATTTAACATTTATATAGGGTGCAATACTTTGAACATATGGGTTGTCGTTATTAATTATTAGTGTAACTTTTTCTTCTTTACTGTATTGTATTAAACGGCTTATCTCTGACTTAAGGTTTCCATTGGGGTTTGAAACAATGAGTTTGAAACGAGTATCTATAACATTAGCATTTGGACAAGCCACATGTACCTCCCAACCTTTGTCATTAAAAACATCTACAAGTTCACTACAATAAGAAGATATTCCTTGACCTACCCCAGGAAAAGAGGATGACCCGATCAAAACGATTTTTTTTTCAACTGATAACATACAAAGTCCTGTTATAATTTTTGTAAGTTTATCGATAAAGGGAACGTCGAGATACCCAACTTTTGATAACAACATTTATATGATGATATGTTAATAACACATGAATAGATAACAAAAGCCATTACAGCCCCTAAAGCAGAAAAGAATGGAATAAGTGCCAAAAGAAAAGCTAAGTAAACTAATAAACCCATTATATTTATCTTTCTAAACTCTTTATCATAACCTTTCATCAAAAGTAGATACCCTGCATTGCCGGTACATACATTAACTAACATGCCTATAAGATAGATAACTAAAATCAATGATTCTTGCGAATAACTCTCTCCAAACATTAATAAGTAGTAAGGTGAGATATACATCATTAATAATATTATAGGCACGGCTAGAAAGAACATCATTCTTGAAGCTTCTCTCACTATAACTTGTAGCTCAAGCTTACCTCCTAAATTTGAGGCAAACTTCCTAGAATAGTTAGCATCCACCATACTTATTAATATATTAATAACAAAAGCTGATTTAATAATAATTCCATATATAGCAATTTCATTATCACCAAAGAAGTATGAAATAATCCAAATAGGAGCGACTGCTGACAAGCTTTGAGCTAATGAAGATATAAATAATTCATAGCCTTTAAAAAAATCACTTGCAGCAAATTTATTGTGATTATTTGAATTTTCATATGAAAAGCCACTGAATACTAACAGTGAGTATATAACAAAAATACCAACTGATATGGCATATAATAAGATTACATCAGATCCCACTTTGATATTTTCATTAAATATAAATAACAAGATAAGAAAGATAAGATTCTGAAGAAAGGTCGCAATTTGTAATTGTGTATTATTTTCGCTTGCTAGCAATAAAGAAGATAAATAAAGAGATATTACGCTAAAGCTAATTAACAAAACTAGTGAAGTACTCAGGTAAGGCACTTGGAAGCCATAATATAAAGATAGTGATATGAAAACTACTATCATTATCGACATTATAATTTTCCCAACAACTGCCAAGTAATAAGTATGGAAATAATATACTTTAACTTTTGATAAGACGCGAAGCGTTCGTTTATCGTTACCGAAAACAGCAACAGATGAAACAAAAGCAACTAGACTCAAACATGCAAAATACCAACCCACTGTTTCTTGAGGTAAATATCTAGCCATATACATATTGCTAAGAAAAACTAATACCCCTGCTCCTAAACGAAGAGCTGATTGAAAAATAATAACAATAAAATTATTCATTTTCACTTACAAACTTTATCGTGCAAAAACTGGTTAACATAAGGGCAATCCAAATTGCCGGCTCTACTATATATAATTTACTCAAGAACATAGAAAAAAGAAATATATACGCAACCACTCCTTTTATAGGAAATAACAAAAAATGTATAGTGAATATAATAATTGAAAATATTCCTAATTGATTTACAAAATTATATAAGACCCCTAAGTCTTGTATTGAATCACAATCATAACAATCGTTAAAACCCAAGCCGGAGCCAAGCAACTGTCTCATTGGATCGGCTTGTATAAAAAACTCTATAGCTTGTAGTTTTGATAATAAAGACGGACTTGTATAGCCATCAGTATTAAATCTAAAAAGTAAGTAGTCCAACACTCCGAAATAAAGGGATATCCCTACACAAGCTGAAATAGAGAAAGCTACTACAATCAATGCTAATCGACTGTGCCTTTTACTCCATAATATCGAAATAAACAGTAGGCTGCAAAAAACAAATCCAGCACTTGAAAATGTTAATATAACGGAAAACACTAATAAAAAGTCAAAAATTGAAGTCTTCATTGAGTAAATAAATTTCAAGAATATGAGCAACGATACCATAGCAGCATAAGTACCGGGTTCATTTTGCAAGCCAGAGAAACGCACTACACCGATTTCATCGTAAATAGCTAATCGAGCATAGGAAAACGGGTATAAAATATTATGAAAATCGACCAAACTACCAAATATAGAGTATATAGCAACTTGAGCATATAGAAAAAAAACATGCACAGCCATAACCTGATAAATAGCTCTTCTGACAATATTTATATTATTCATTGCAGCTATATAAATTAAATACGCACTTGTAATCGAAATAATAACTCTAAATAAATTCGCAACGCCATCTTGTAGACTATTAAATGTGCACATCCCTAATAAAGATAGTATTACTACAATACCTGCCACTTGCCGGCCACTAACTTCAATATTCTTTATTGACCAACCAAAATAAAGAATCATCATTGAAAGAACTAAGATGTATCTTATTAAACCAAAAGTATAACTCCCCCCCGGAGAGTCATAAGGTGTAAAAGCAAAAAAAATCGCGAGAAAAATTAATAGTGATTTATAATTGAGTGTAAGGGTAGGTTTCATACTTTAATTACATTGTACATTTTTTAATCCGCTCAGGAAAAGACTACGACTCCCCATGCTCAATAGTACTCGCATTAGGTACCTTTTTACTTTAACTCGTTTTTATTGTTTACACTTTAAATCTACATTAAATACTTTCGCATTTAATATACTTATTATAATGTGTCGTACAGTGTTAGATTTTGTGGGTCTGCTTTACTTAATAGATAAGCATCTTCGTTAATTTCAAAACCCATAAACCAGCAAAGTTGAACATAAATAACTATTGACCTCACTATTTTACCGATAATATATAACGAGTTTATAAAGTACCAGCCCCTCTTTAACAGAATAAGTTATAGCTCTATCTGTAACCTAATATTAGCTTATACCAATGGTTATGCTTAATGATCTTCAAATAAAATATAAAAACAAACTACCAAATCCCTTTTGTGTCTATTAAGCAATCACTTTTAATTATATTATTTTTAAATTCTTTATGATCAACTAGCAATAAATGAATATCAGCTCCTTCCTTTGCATCATCAAATGTCGATAGTTGAAGTTTTTCCATCATACTGGGTAATTCAATAATATTTGGTTCAACCGCAAGTACAATACCTGAATGTAATTTAGCAATTTGCTTAGTTATATTTAATGCTGGGCTCTCTCGTAAATCGTCAATATCTGGTTTAAATGCCAAGCCATAACAAGCAATAGTTATATCTTTTGCTGTTTTACTTGGGTTAGCTTGTAAAAAATCAGCAATTGCTAACTTGACCTTATTGATTACCCATTGAGGTTTTGCATCGTTCACTTTACGTGCAGTATGTATTAATTGAGCTTCCTCTGGAGTTTTACTTACAATAAACCAAGGATCTACTGCTATACAATGCCCACCAACACCAGGACCAGGTTGTAAAATATTAATACGTGGATGACGGTTAGCTAGCGATATAAGTTCCCAAACGTTGATATCAAGCCTATCGCAAATAATTGAAAGCTCATTTGCAAAAGCTATTTGCACATCGCGGCATGAGTTTTCAGTCAGCTTTGCCATTTCTGCTGTACGAGCATTTGTTATTACACATTCACCTTGCACAAACGTTTTGTAAAGCTCGACAGACCGTGCAGAACATTTAGCGGTAATACCACCTATCACACGATCGTTTTCTACAAGTTCACGAACCACATGGCCCGGTAATACACGTTCAGGGCAATGTGCTACATTTACATCTATGTTTGTATCTGTATAACTACTTTCAGGCCCCGGAAATGTTAAGTCTGGTCGAGCAGCGGCTAACCACACAGCCATTTGCTCGGTAGCGCCAACGGGGGATGTAGACTCTAGTATTACTAAGTCACCTTTTTTAAGCACTGGCGCAATAGCTTCACTGGCTTTTTTGATATAGCTTAAATCAGGCTCAGGTATTTCAGAATCATTATTTTTGAACGGTGTCGGTACGGCTATTAAAAAGGCGTCCGCAGGTTCTGGTGCAGTTGTCGCTTTTAAATACCCTTCAGTAACTGCAGTATGAACAATCATATCTAAATCAGGCTCTACTATATGTATTTCACCACGATTAATTGTGTCAACTGCATGTTGATTTACATCAACCCCGATTACTTTTATTTTTCGTGATGCGAACATAGCTGCAGTTGGTAAGCCTATATAGCCCAAACCAACAACTGAAATCGTATTAAATGACATGGTTATCCTTTTTGAAATGCGCGAGATAAACTCCCGCCTACAACTCTAATTTAATTATTCTATAAGCTATCAATTAATATCATGGTCTAATGATTTATTGTTAACCTTGCGTTTTTTAATTTTTTGCTAAAATATCGCAGATACGTTGGCACGCTTTTCCGTCACCATATGGGTTATGAGCGCGGCTCATTGTTTTATATGACTCGTCATTAGTTAATAGCTCATTCAATGCTGAGGTTATTTTGGTTACATCGGTACCAACTAACCTAACTGTACCAGCATCTACAGCTTCAGGGCGCTCAGTTGTATCACGCATAACTAATACAGGTTTACCTAAACTTGGAGCTTCCTCTTGTATTCCGCCAGAGTCTGTTAAAATTATATGTGCACGATTCATCAAATACACAAAAGGTAAGTATTGTTGTGGCTCAATTAAATGGACGTTATTCACATCGTTTAAAATGCGCTTTACTGGCTCTTGTACATTTGGGTTTAAGTGTACAGGGTAAAGTATTTGGCAATCTGGGTGCGCTTTAGCTGTTTGCGCTAATGCCTCACAAATGCGCTCAAAGCCGCCACCAAAGCTTTCACGGCGGTGGCCGGTAACTAAAATAAGTTTTTTGCCTTCACCAAGCATTGGGAACTGACCAGCTAACGTATTACTTAAATCGGTGTCATTTTCTATTTGTTGTTTTACCAGTAATAACGCATCAATAACTGTATTACCTGTTACCGATATATTTTCAGCTGCATAATTTTCTTTAAGTAAGTTAGCCTTAGAGTTTTCGGTAGGTGCTAGGTGGTACTTTGTAAGCGAGCCAGTTAATTTACGATTACCTTCTTCTGGCCACGGTGAGTAGATATTACCTGTACGTAAACCTGCCTCAACATGCCCTACAGCTATTTGTTCGTAATAGGCCGCTAAACTTGCTGCGAACGTTGTAGCTGTATCACCATGTACTAGTACTACATCGGGTTTAAACTCTTTTAGTACGGGAGTGAGCTCTAGTAAAATACGACTGGTTATTTCTGGTAATGTTTGCCCAGCTTTCATTAAATTTAAATCGTAATCAGGCGTGATTTTAAACAGTTCAAGTACTTGATCTAGCATTTCACGGTGCTGCGCTGTTACACAACATTTTGATTCAAAGCGCTCATCTGCGGCAAGAGCATGAACCAGTGGAGCCATTTTAATAGCTTCAGGGCGAGTACCGAATACCGTTAATACTTTCACTTTTATATCCTTTAATAAATCAAATTCAGCTTTTAGCGTAACCAAATTTAGTTACGTTTATATGTCAACTTCATAAAGAAATGGGAGTTAATTCTCAATATTTTACGCTGTAAAACACCCCAGCATTCACATTATGAGCAACCGGTTGGCCATTATGAAGTTGCATTTTAGCAATTTTATATCTCAGTAATATTACAACCCACTGAGACACTTCTTTCTAAATTGAGACAGTCAATTTAGACTATCTCATTGTAATTAGTTGTTTTTATGCTCTTTATAAAAAGTGCCCAATAGGCCCCTACTTTTTATCACTTGAATATTCATAGTTGTAGTAACCATAATATCCGTATGCATTACTTGCTTTTTTTACTACACCATTAAACACTACACCTTTTACGTCTATACCATTTTGTTCAAAACGATTACGTGTAAGTTCAATTTCACGTACATGATTTTGCCCAAAACGCGTTACAAGTAGTGTAGTACCTGAATGTGCACTTACTATTGCAGGGTCGGTTACAGCTAAAATTGGTGGAGTATCAACAATTATAATGTCGTAGGCGGCACTTACTTCCTCAACTAATTTGCTAAAGTTCGAGTGCATTAATAGCTCTGAAGGATTTGGCGGTATTTGCCCGCGCGTAATAACACTTAAGCCTTCAACCTTAGTTGGTTTAGTCACTTGTTCTAGGTTTAATCGGCCAGATAAGTAATCGCTCAGTCCATCGTCCCACTTTAAACCAAACTGAGTTTGTAAGTAGCCTTTACGCATATCGGCATCAATAATAAGTACTTTTTTACCACTTTGTGCAAGTACACATGCTAAGTTAACTGATATAAACGATTTACCTACACTTGGGCTTGGGCCAGATATCGCAATAATATTGTTTTTAGCTTCCATCATTGCAAAGTGTAAGCTAGTGCGTAAGCTTCGTAATGCTTCAATTGCTAAATCTGCAGGGTTATCTAACGCTAATATACTTTTAGGTTTATTCGTTTTATTTTTACGGGCTCGCTCAGCAAATCCACTGAGTTTATCTTGAAAATCAGAATGCGGTACACTTGCATAAACAGGTAAGCCTAGTGCTTCAATTTCGCTTGGGTCTTCAACGCCTTTATGCATCGCTTTTTGTATAAGCACAATAGCCACAGCTAACATACCGCCTAGCATAGTAGCCATTACCACAATTAAGGCTTTTTTAGGTTTAACTGGCTTGCTGGTGTTAACCTCAGCGTAGTCAATAATACGTACATTACCTACTGTACCTGCGCGAACTATGTCAAGCTCTTGTGTTTTGCTAAGTAATAGTGTGTAAATTTGGTTGCTTACCTCAACATCGCGTTTTAAGCGTAGTAGCTCTTGTTGAGTTTCTGGTAGGTTACCTACCTCACCAACAAGCTCTTGTTTTTGGTTTTCAACCGCTTCTATTTGCTCAAGTATACCTTGGTATGAAGGATGATCTTTTTTAAACTTTCGGCCAATTTCTAAGCGTTTTAGATTTAGCTCTTGTAACTTGGTTTCAAGCTTTACA
>TARA_R110000751_G_scaffold62790_8_pt1 | contig 17186 bp, 16 predicted proteins | sample TARA_R110000751 | Tara Oceans TARA_R110000751 (sample SAMEA4398001) | marine metagenome | biome: Polar Biome; feature: [MES] marine water layer (ENVO:01000295) within the mesopelagic zone...; material: water (ENVO:00002006), including particulate matter (ENVO:01000060) such as...... | reverse complement strand
AGACCCGCCTCTTTCGATTTCAACATGCTTTCTGAATTGACCTCAGCCCGCCGGGCCGCGGCGGCCGCCACCGGCGCCATCCTGACGGCGCGAGAGGAACGCGAGGCGCTCGAACAAGGCAACATCCTGCTCGTTCTTCAGCAGCGCGCCATGCAGCGGCGGCGTCAGGCGCTCTGGATCTTTCTCACGCAGGGTCTCGAGATCGATATCCTCGTTCATGAGAAGCTTCAGCCAGTCGAGCAGTTCGCTGGTCGATGGCTTCTTCTTCACGCCCGGCAGTTCGCGCATGGCGTAGAACGTGGTCAGCGCGTCGCCAACCAGCTTGTTCTTGATCTCCGGGAAGTGCACGTCGATGATTTCGCGCATCGTCTCTTCGTCCGGGAACTTGATGAAGTGGAAGAAGCAGCGGCGCAGGAAGGCGTCCGGCAGTTCTTTCTCATTGTTCGAGGTAATGATCACGATCGGGCGGACCTTCGCCTTCACGACTTCGTTCGTCTCGTAGACAAAGAACTCCATGCGATCGAGTTCCTGCAGAAGGTCGTTCGGGAATTCGATGTCGGCCTTGTCGATCTCGTCGATCAGCAGGACAGGGCGCTTCTTGGCGGTAAACGCCTCCCACAGCTTACCCTTCTTGATGTAATTCTTGACGTCCTTGGCGCGCTCTTCGCCCATCTGGCCATCGCGCAGGCGCGATACGGCGTCATATTCATAGAGGCCCTGATTGGCCTTGGTGGTGGACTTGATGTGCCATTCGATCAGCTCGCAACCGAGTGCCTTGGCAACCTCGATGGCCAGCACGGTCTTGCCGGTGCCGGGTTCGCCCTTGATCAGAAGGGGGCGCTCCAGCGCGATGGCGGCATTCACGGCCACTTTCAGGTCATCTGTGGCGACGTAATCCTTGGTGCCTTCAAAACGCATGGGGCCGGGTCCTCTTTTCGTGTCCGGTTGCCACAATAGGCTCCGTACTTCGCGGAGCAAGCTTTGACGTTGCGGGAAGACTGACATTCCGTGAAAAAGTGGTAATCGCGCCATTCCCTTACGGAAACTGCTTCGCGACGTCACGGACCTGTGGTATAAGGGACTGGCCATGCGCGCCGCCACAGAGCACCAGCTTCAGCTAAGCGTCGCGCCCGTCCCTGACCTGCCATTCCCACGCAGGAAAGGTTTCTCAGGATGGGTGCAGGCCGTATGATCCAAAATGCCCGATGATAACGGGCGCATGGCACAATATCCCGACAACAGCCTGCCAGCGTTTTCGTCAGGATTAACGCTTGGCAATCAAGCGTTAACGCCTTTCTGCAAAATTCATCGAATTAAGCAGGATCGGATTCGCTTGCGATGCCCTTGAAGCTGTCCCTGAAGCCTGGCGAGACATTTGTCGTCAATGGCGCTGTCGTCCGAAATGGCGACCGGCGGGGCGTGCTGCTTCTGGAAAACCAGGCCCGTGTCTTGCGGGAGAAGGATATCCTGCGGCCCAATGAGGCGACGACGCCTGTGCGGCGCGTCTATTTCGCGATCATGCAGATGTACTTGCTGGGCGAGACAGAGGGCCCGGCCTATACGCAAACGGCTGAGGCCGTTGCGGCCCTTCTGGCGGCCGGTTCGAGTGAAGAAGAGCGTGCATCCGTGCTGGAAATCTCTGCAGATGTGGCGGCGGCTGACCTGTATCGGGCGCTCAGCCGCTGTCGCAAGCTGATGTCGGCGGAAGCGGCGGGCAGCAGCTGATGGCGGATGGCAGCCTCATGCGCGCACGTACACAGTCCGGCGATACCCGCCTTGGCCTCGACGAGGCTATCACACGCCTTGAAGCGGGACAGGGCGATGGCGTCGTGGTTGATCTTGGGGATGGTCGCACCGCGACCGCAGACGGGCATCGCGGCAATGACGGGCTGCTCCAGCGCCTTCGCGGTCACCGCATGATGGTGGCGCTTGCCTCCGGTGCGGCGGATCTCTCACAATTTTCGGCCTCTACCGGCGCTGTCAAAGTTTCTCCGCTTGTGCAGGAAATCCTCGACGCTGCCGTCCAGAGGGATTAGGGGCCTCGCGCATGAGCGCAGAACTTATCTCCCTTTTTACCGCGACTTTCGTCACCTTTTTCGTCCTGATCGATGCATTGGGGGTGGCGCCCATCTTTGCGACGCTGACGGCGCAGGGCGATGCTGCTTATCGCCGGAAGATGGCGTTCAAGTCCACATTCGTCGCGACAATCATCATGTTCGCCTTTGCCTTTGGCGGTTCATGGCTTCTCGGCGCAATGCACATCTCGATTGATGCCTTCCGTGCTGCGGGCGGTGTGCTGCTGTTCCTGATCGCGCTCGACATGGTGTTCGAGAAACGCACCGAACGCCGCGAGCATCGTGCAGAGGAAGTGATGGGCGGTCATGTTCCCAATACAGAGCTGGACGACGTTTCAGTTTTTCCTATCGGCATTCCGATGATTGCCGGTCCGGGCTCTATTGCCACCGCGATGTTCTACATGTCGGGCGCGACGGACTGGACAGAGAAGGCGGTCGTACTGTCCGCGATCGGTCTCAATCTCCTGCTCACGCTGGTGATCTTCCTGGCGGCAGGTCCGCTTGTGCGCCTCATGGGAGCCAGCGTGGCCGGGGCAATGACCCGCATCCTCGGCGTCATCCTTGCGGCGCTGTCGGTTCAGTTGCTGATTGACGGCATCAAGGGCGCCTTCGGCCTCGCCTGAGGCGTTATTGAGGCGCTTCCATGCGGGGGCGTCGGCGGATGTTGCGTCGGAACGTCGACAGCGTCACCCAGAACATGATCAGGCCGGCAGCCGTCAGGCCCATGAATTGCAGTACCAGTTCGCGCGTCCAGCGCACACCTGTATCGGCAATGCGCAGGGCGTTTGGCCCCATTTGCTTGACCAGCGCGACGGACCGTTCGCCGCCAGCCTCGGCGATGAGGCGCACGCGGCGTAGGTCGGCGCTGTCTTTTACCTGTTCGATCAGCGTCACGGCGGCAGACGGACTGGTCAGCGATCCAATACGGTCGATCTGGGCGAGGTCCGTTTCCAGCCGCGCCAAACCCTTCGGGTCGATGGCGCCTTCATAAGCGGTTCGCACGCGGTCAACCCGTACCTTCGTCGTGGCCAGCTCCGCGAATGCGTCTTTCAGGGCGGGCTGCAGGACATCGTCCGGCAGCGCATCATTCAACCGGTCGGTCAGATATTCCGTAAATTCGGGCGTGATGCGACGCGATCGGCGCGCCGACTTCAGGATGGACAGGGCACGGACATTCGCTTCGACATCGGCGTCTGGTTGCGCGGCCTGTGCCAGTCCGATGCCGGTTATCTTCAGCACCAGCTTGTCGACGCGGTCGCCCGCAAGCCAGCGCTCGGAATGGTTGGCCAGGTCGGCATGTGTTCCCAGCAGCGCGAAGCGGGCCTCGGCGACGGGTGTGTCGTCGCCTTCCTCTGCCTGGTCACCTTCTGCCGCGGCTTCGCTCGGTGTGCCCTCGCCATCGTCTTCGTTTGGTTCAACTTGCGTGTTCATGTTGCGGGCAGATCCCATCGCGGCGGCAAATCGCTGGCTGACCTCGACCGGCAGTTTGCGGAGGGCGGCCATGGCGATGCGTTCATCCTCGGTGCCGGTCACTTCGGAATCGGCGGCCACCATCAGCTCTTTCACTTCGTCCCGGCTGAGCATTTGCGGGGCTGTCATGAGAAAGCCGCGTGCGGCCGTTACATCACGTGCAGTCAACTCGCGTGAGACGATATCGTGCCAGAATTTGTATTTGTCCGATGCATTGCGCGGGGACATCGCGGTGAAGGCTTCGTCCATGTTGTGACGTGTCTGGTCGATCGCCTCGACAGAAGGCGCATCAGAGAAGGTGGCGCCTGAAAAGGCCCCACCGAGTATCTGCGCACCGATGACCGGTATGAGAATGAGCAGTGAGTTGAAAATCACAGCCTGCATCCAACCGGAGGAGCGTATTGATCTTTTCCGTCGGCGGGCCATGGGCACTGAAACCGTTGCGAAAGCTGCACTTTGGACGAAGTTTCATAGAGCGCGGGCTCGCCCTAAAGATCAAGCCTTGGTCTGCTAATCGCGGCCGGAATGGTGGTTTTGGCACCTATTCTTTATGTCACATTACCACCATTTATGCGTGAAATCGCCACAATTGACTGAAAACATTGGAAAAAATAACTGCGCGCTGACGATTGCGATGAATCGCTGGGCGCTCTATATCGAGCCCATCCTATTTAAGGAGTCTGCTATGAGTATTGAACTGTCAGACGACTACCGCCCCTCCGATGACGAGGAGTTCATGAACGAGCGACAGCTGGCTTTCTTCCGGCGACTGCTTGAGAACTGGAAGGCGGACATTCTCGACGGCGCAAAACAAACCATCCACAATTTGCAGGACGAGTCCGGTTCATTGCCGGATGTGGTCGACCGGGCGTCTGCTGAAAGCGACAAGGCCCTGGAACTGCGTACACGCGATCGCCAGCGTAAGCTGATCTCTAAAATCGACAGTGCCCTGCGTCGTATCAGCGATGGCAGCTACGGGTTCTGCGAAGCGACAGGCGAGCCGATTGGCCTGCGTCGCCTCGAAGCGCGTCCGACGGCAACGCTCAGCCTGGAAGCGCAAGAACGTCACGAGCGCAAGGAACGCACCCTGCGCGACGACTGATCAAGTTTATTTGAATGTGAAATAGAAGAACGGCGGCCTCCCGGTTTTCGGAAGTGCCGCCGCCTTTTTACCCATCAACCCAACGCCGCGGCGATTCTGCGTAGTGCCTCGTGCGTTAAGCGGATGATCGCATCAAGGTCCAAACGTTCCCTTACTTGAAGGTAATCAGGGCCTTAACTCAAGCGGTGCTTGTTTAACTTTGCTGCTGAATCCATTAACGCCCGCCCGCACCTGATATATTCAGATGACTGCAGCGGGCGAAAAGTACTAACCAAGCGTTAACCCTCTTGGGGCCATTATGGATGTTTGAGCCACCGGAAGCCCGTCACTCCCATGAACCGACCTCTGCCCGCCACTGCTGACGACGGATGGGACATGTCTCCAAGGCGTGAAAGCGCGGTGATGCTGGATATGCCGACAAGCTTTGAATCCTTCGAACAATCGGCCCACAAGCCCGTCTTGCGCGAGCGGCTCAGCTCGGCCGAAATCGAGGCGCTCCTGCGCCCGGATCTTTCGGACATGGAACCCGAACCTGCCCCACCGCCACCGAAAACCATCACGCCGCGCCCCATCCCTGACCTCGACACGCCTTTAACCACAGCCCGTGCTGACCTGCCGGAGGATGCCTTGCGCCTCGCGGCGCGCCTGTCGCTCGCATTCCGTCAGGGTTGCGGCCTTCGCGCGGCGGCGACCGTTACCGAAGCGTCTTCAGGCACGTTCGCTGCTGCACTTGCACCCCATTCCGGCGAAACGGGCCGCGCCATTGCCTGCTTCGCGGCGCCCAATGGCGAGATCATTGCCATGCTCAGCCTGAGTGCGCCGCTCGCGGCAGCGCTCATCGAAAGCGCCTGCGGCGGTAAACCCGGCCCGTTTGCGCCACGTGACCTCACACCACTCGATGCCGCCCTGCTTGAGGGGCTTGTACGCCCGCTGGGGGCAGGCATCTCTCCGACGCTCAGTTTTTCACGTATTGAAACCGATGCCGATTTCGCTGCCGCCCTCGCGCGGCCCGGCGAGGCTGATGTGATCGATCTCGATATCCGGTTCGATTCGGTTCGGATGCCTGCGCGGATGATTTTGGCCAGCGACGACCTGTTCGACCTGGTCCCGACCCCACCGCAACCCCACACGGCCTCCACCGCTGCCACACCTGCGCCCACACCTTCGGGCGCCGGTATGACTGCCGTGCTCACCGCCCGTATCGCCAGCCTCAGCGTGCCCTTGTCGCGCCTGACTGACCTCAAGGCAGGATCGACCCTGCTGCTGGGTCTGCCGGCGGACCAGCCCGTAGAGCTGCTGTCGGGTGGCAGGAATGGCCCTGTCGCCGCTGAGGCACAGATCGGCCGCAAGGGTGCTCAAATGGCCCTGCGCATTACGAAACGCGGTCCGGCCCTTCGTTAAATCAGGCGGACCGCGCTGACCGTTTCCTCGCAATATGCTCATCTACCCCGGCGCATGATGCTTCCGGTGACCCGTCGCCCCGAATCTCTGCTTCCTTCTGCGCCCACAGGCGTTTCTGGTAATTGGTCGAAATGATATCCGTCACGACCAGAACGAAGATGACCAGGTAGAAGCTCGACTTGCTCATCGCATCGATCGGGAAGCCGAAGATGGCCATATGGGCGATGTGTGCACCTTCCGTCACCAGCAGCACGCCGACAAGGAAGAGGATGAACAGGCCCAATACCTCGTACATCCTGTTTTTCTTCAGGAAATCTGCGACTGCGTCAGCCATCAGCGCCATCACGATACCCGAGGAAATAATGGCGATGGCCATCAGCCAAACCTGATAGGTGATCACGATATTCCCGCCTGCATCGACTGATTTGTCGTTGGCTATCGCCATCGCCGACAGGATTGAGTCGAAGGAGAAGACCAGGTTCATCGCCACGATCATCAGGATGGCGTGCAGGACCGTCTTGGGGCGCCCGCCTTCACTGTGCTCAATGAACTCGACGGTGAGAAGGTGGGTGATCTCCTTGACCGCCGTGTAGATGATGAAGGCACCGCCAGCCAGCGTGATCAGGCTCTGGAATGTGAATTCGCCAACGAAAAAGCCGGTCAGGTGTACCCCGAACAGCGGTTCGGCCAGCGCGTCGAACAGAGCGACAATGACGAACAGCAATACAACTCGGAACAGGACTGCAAGGCCGATGCCCCAGCGCCGCACCATCGGGGCCTTTTCCTCGCCGACGCGTTTGGATTCAATCGAGATGTAAAGAAGGTTGTCGAAGCCAAGAACGGCCTGCAACATCAATAGCATCAGGAGCGTGAAAAGGCCCGATACGGTGAAAACTTCCTGAATGAATCCTGCCAGCATGGCCAAGCCCCCTTGGTTCGAAATGTGTTCGTTCAGGCGATAGCGCCGTGAAACCTATAATGTTCCCTTTATTGCGCTGTAGTTTGCCGGATGAATTCAGCCTGGATCTCGATTTCCACCTCATCGGCAAGCAGGCCGGAATATTTCGAGACGCCGAATTGCGTCCGGTCGATCCGGGTTGTCGCAGAAAACCCAACCACATCCGCCGCGCGCAACCGATCGAAGGCGGCGCCATTGAACGTGGCATCCAGCGCGATCGGCGCCGTGACCCCGTGCAGCGTCAACTCGCCTGAGACGGACGCCGTCGTGTCTCCGGTCAGCGTCACGAAGGTGGATCTGAACACCGCCTCTGGAAAGGCGGCTGCATCGAACCAATCGGGGCCCATGAGTTCGGCTGCAAATGTCTCATTGGCGACATCCAGCGAGGTCATGTCTATCACCGCCTCGACGCTGGCGCTCGCCGGATCATTCGCATCGCCGGTCAGGCTGGCATCATAGAGCTCGAAGCGCCCGACATAGGTGGAAAATCCGAGATGGTTGATACGGAACAGAATGGCTGCATGTGTCTTGTCGAGTGCGTAGTCGCCTGCTTTCACCTCAGCGATATCAGTGCTTACGTTGGGCTTCAGCAAAGGCGCCACAACAGACGAACACGCCGCCAGCAGGGCGAGGCTGAGCCCCGCCGCCGCCGGTTTCAACAGGCCCTTGCGCATGACGTTAGTTTGCCTTTGTTTCATCGACCCACGCCCGTACGTTCTGCTCGAGAATGGCCAGTGGAACCGCGCCGTCTCTCAGCACGACATCGTGAAAGTCGCGAATGTCGAAACGGTCGCCAAGCTCGGTTTTCGCCATTTCGCGCAAGGTGACGATTTTCAGCATGCCGATTTTGTAGGCGGTCGCCTGTCCCGGCATCACGATATAGCGGTCGATGGCCTTCTGGCAGTCGCCTTCAGGATTGGGAGTGTTGTCCAGAAGGTACTGGACGGCCTGTTCGCGGGTCCATTTCTTATCATGGATTCCGGTGTCGACCACGAGGCGCGCCGCGCGCCAGATCTCCATCGCCAGCCGGCCAAAATCATCATAGGGATCAGAGTAGTATCCCATTTCCTTCGGAAGAAACTCTGAGTAGAGACCCCAGCCTTCGGTGTAGGCTGTGTAGCCGCCATATTTGCGGAAGCTCGGAATGCCTTCCAGTTCCTGCGCCATCGCGATCTGCATGTGGTGGCCGGGAATGCCTTCATGGAAGGCCAGCGCCTGCAGCTGGTAGGTCGGCATATCCTCCATGCGGTAGAGATTGGCGTAATAGGTGCCGGGGCGGCTGCCATCCGGGGCAGGGCGCGAGTAGAAGGCCTTGCCGGCTGACTGTTCGCGGAAGGGCTCGACTGCCTTCACGATCAGGTCGGCCTTCGGAAAGGTTCTGAACACTTCGGGCAGGTCTTCACGCATGGCGTCGATCGCAGCCGTGGCTTCGGAGAGATATTCAGCGCGCCCTGCATCGGTGTTGGGCTTGAAGAATTGCGCGTCGGTGCGGGTGAACTCGAAGAACTCCTTCAGCGTGCCGGTAAAGCCGACCTGTTTCATGATGCCGCGCATTTCGTCCTGAATGCGCGCGACCTCTGCCAGGCCAAGATCGTGAATCTCGTCTGCGGTCATGTCAGTTGTTGTCATCTGGTTCAGGCGCATGGCGTAATAGGCGTCTGCGTCCGGCAGCTTCCATGCGCCGTCATCTGCAGTCGCCATAGCCGTCTGGGCCTCAAGTTCGACAATGGCCGCCTCGTAGGCAGGGCCGACACTGTCCTGCAACGCTGTTGCCGCGCGGGCGATAAGCGCCTCAGCATCGTCCTGCGTGATGGTTTCGGCATCGACCAGAGCGGCAATCTTGCCGCGAAAGTCCTCCATGATCGGGCTGTCTTTGCCTTCATCGACGAAGGGATAGCCGGTAATCACGCCGCGCGAGTCCGACAGGACATAGTCATAAACAAAGCGGGGCGGCAGGATGCCCTTGGCGGCAGACGCCTGCGCATTGGCGACATTCTGGCCGAGATAGGCGGGAATGCCTTCCAGCCGCGAAATATACGCTTCGGCATCAGACAGGCTTGAGATCTTGTGCTGGTTCACCAGGAAGGCCGGAATTCCAGACTGTACGCCGAACATCTGGTTGAAGACATAGGCGTGGCTGCGGAAGGGGAAAGCCGCTTCAGCCTGCGACAGCTCATATTCGGCCAGCCGCCATGACAGCTTTGCCTGCGGGTCCAGTTTGTCGAAGTCGAATGTCGCCTTCATTTCCGCGACGATGGCGCGTTGCAGTTCGAGGTCTCCCAGTGCGTGGGCATCGGATTCGTCATCCCACTGCCCGTAATCGTCCTTGATGCCCAGATAGGTCTGCGTCATCGGGCTGCGGGCGACCGTTTCAAGGAATTTCGCCTCGAACCATGCGTTCAGGCGGGCGCTTTCATCGGTGACCGTGTCGGAGGCCGTTTCGACAGGGGGCGGCGTCTCAGCGACCGCGGCCGGCAGGGGCGTCGGTGTGGTGCAGGCAGTCAGAAACAGAATGGCGGCGATGGCTGAGGCGGTACGCGTCATGGGTGGCTCCGAATCAAATGAGGTTTATGCAATTTCCACAGTGAGTCTTAACGCTTTTTTCGGTTTCGTTAACCTTTGCCGTGTCAAAGTAAGTGCACTAGGATTCCGCTACGGCTGAGTCGGCCACGTGCCGGCGGAATCAGTGTATAGTGATCCGGCATGTCGCGATGCTGTCGGTGCAGGAGACGTAATACGCATGGATTCCCTGGAACTGACGCAGGCGGCCAATACTGGCGAAGATGGCGAAACCGCGGGCAGCGAAAGCCTTTCCGCGTGGGCTGGCCGCATTGACGTCATGCAGCTTCTATTCTGGGGCTGCCTGTTGATTTCCATTGCTGCCGCAAGTGTTGCACTTGCATGGCCAAAGGCATCCGGTGCGCCGGGTCCGATTCTGCTTATAACAATGGCGTCCGGCGGCCTTGTGTTCCTGCTGTGGAGCGTGCGTGGAGCAGGCCGGTTCCTCGGCCTGTTTCCGGAGCGCGGATCAGCTGCGCGCGCCGTACAGACCAATATGCCCCGTTTCGGCTGGATCGAGGCGCTTGATGAGTCCGTTCTGATCACAGATCAGGGCGGCGCGCCCGTTGCCGCCAACGAGTCCTATGCCGAGCTTAGCCAACTGGCCCTGATGATCGGTCAGGCAGATGGTGGACCGGTCACGGTTGATCGCCTGTTCGGTGCCAACCCGGGGCTTGCTGCGCCTGTCTACCGCCTGTCCAAGGCTGCCAAGGCGGGTCAGGCTCGCCGGGAAGTCCTGCCACCGATCACGATCGGCTCCGAGCAGGTGCCAGCCCAGTTCGAGATCGGCGTGTCGCCCTTGCCGCGTCAGCGCGTTCTTTGGCGTATTCGCCGGATCGCTGGCCAGCAGGAAGCAACCGGCGCGTCGGATATGAAATCACTCTACGTCGAAGATGCGCCCATGGGCTTCTTCGCTGCCCGTCCGGACGGCACGATAACCTATGCCAACTCATGGCTGCGCGAGATGCTGGGCTTGCCGGAATCGGCCAAGAATATTCGCATCGACGACATCATGCGCCCTGAATTCGTGAAAATGCTGGCACGTGACCGCAAGACCGGTGCGCCGGGCCGCGCCGATATTCAGCTGCGCGCGCGCGATGGCGTTGAAGTGCCGGTGCAGGCCATCACGACATGGGCCGGACGCGGGTCTGAAGCAGCTGGCCGCACGATCATTCTTGCGAACAAGCAGGTCATGAACGGCCAGGAAGAGCGCCTGAATTTTGCCTCTTCGTCGCGCCCGCCGCGTCTCGAAGGCGATCCTATGTTTGACGACGCGCCGTTCGGTGCTGTGCGCCTGCAGGGCGACGGCGTGGATGGAGCGATCATACTGGACGCCAACCGTGCACTGATGGAAATGACGGGCGGCGAAGCCACGCCGGGCGGCCATTTCTCAAACCTGTTTGTCGCGGAAGACGGTCAGGAAGCCCTCAACGCGTCCCTGATTGATGCGATCGACAAGCCTGTTGGCCTGAAACTGGCTGGCCGCGAGCCGCGCCACGTCAACGTGTTCGTTACGCTGGATGGCAATGGCCGACCTTCGGTTGCCTATGTCATCGACATCACCGAACAGCGCGAGCTGGAACTGCGGCTTGCGCATGGCGAGAAAATGCAGGCCATCGGCCAGCTTGCCGGCGGTGTGGCCCACGATTTCAACAATGTGCTGCAGGGCATCATTCTCAATAATGAAGACCTGATGACGAGCCACCCGGTGGGTGACCCGTCCTATAACAATCTGAAATCGATCCACGAATTCTCGATCCGTGCGAAGGATCTGGTCCGCATGCTGCTCGCATATGCCCGCCAGCAGACGTTCAAGCGCGAGATATTCAACGTGACGGACTTCCTGTCCGAATTCTCCATCCTGCTGCGCCAGATCCTCGACGAGCGCGTCGAGATCGAAGTGAAGCACGGCCGTGACGTGCCCCATATCAAGGCCGACAAGAACCAGCTTGAAACGGCGATCATCAACCTCGCCACCAATGCGCGCGATGCGATGATCAGCCACAATAATGGCGGTAAGCTGACCATCCGGACGGCTCGCGCCACAGGCAGGGATGCACAAGCCAAGGGCTTCAGCTTTGTCGAAGACGGCGACTATATGCTGATCGAAATGGAAGACACAGGTCACGGCATGCCGCGTGAAGTGATGGACAAGATTTTTCAACCGTTCTTCACAACCAAGGAAGCCGGCGTTGGCACGGGCCTTGGCCTTGCCACGGTCTATGGCATCATCAAGCAGTCGGGCGGCTATATCTGCCCGATCTCGAGCGTGGGCAAGGGAACGACGTTCCAGATCTATCTGCCGGCCCTGCGCGCCGAGGATATTCCGGCGCCGGTCGAAATCACGCAGGCCGAGAAGCTTGCCAATCGCCCGGTGGATATTTCCGGACGTGGCCGCATCCTGCTGATCGAGGACGAAGACGGTGTGCGGGCGATCACGGCGACCCAGTTGCGCAAACGCGGCTATGACGTATCCGAAGCCTGCGATGGCGAAGAGGCGATGGAAGTGCTCGAGGACAATCCGGGAAGCTTCGACCTGGTAATTTCAGACGTCGTCATGCCGGGCATGGATGGACCGACGCTGATCCGGGAAGCCAAGGAATTGCTTGGCCACGCACGTGTCATCTTCATATCGGGCTATGCCGAGCGCGATCTTGCCAAGCAGCTTGATGACGACCGCGCGGTGTCTTTCCTGGCCAAGCCTTTCACGTCACGCCAGCTGGCAGAACGAGTGAAGCTGGAACTTGGCAATCCGAAAGCCGAAGCCGCCTAGGCATGCACTGGCCTACATCATGCGTTTCGTTGCCCAGAATTCCTTGAGGACGAGGGCGAAGCTGCCAGGGTGTTCAGCGCAGGCCCAATGGCCCGCATCCGGCTCCACGTGCAGCGGATATTGCCAGCGCTCTGCGAAACGCTGCGCCACGGAAACATCAACAAAGGGATCGTCCTGTCCCCAGTAGAGCTGCCCCTTGGCGGGAAGGTTTGCGAGGTCATCTTCCCAGTCGCCCGAAATGCGCAGGCCACGCGCCGACCGGTACAGCTTGAGGATGGATTGCCGCATTGTCCTGTCGACGAGCGGCGCTTCATGGGCTGCCATGTCCGCCGGCATGCCGCCTTCGAACAGTGCAGCCTCCAGCTTTTGGCTGTCCCGCATTCCCGTCATCACGAGTTCGCCGATAAGGGGCGTCGCCCACATCCGCGCCATGCGGTGGCCGGAATACTTGCTGTCAATCACGGCATTGGTCACGCACCAGCTTTCCACCAGATCGGGTCTCAGCGAGCAGGCCCGCAATGTCAGAAGTGCGCCCCAGTCATGGCCGACAATGTTCACCGGCTGACCGATATCTTCCATCTGGTCGATCAACCATTCGGCATAGGTATCCTTGGTTCGGCTGAAGCCATCGGGGACCGGACTGCCGAAGCCGGGAAGGGCGGGCGCTTTCCATTGGTCGGGTTTCAAGCCGAGCGCCTTGATCAGAGGGCCCCAAAGAAAGGGCGTGTCGGGCACACCGTGTACAAACAGGATCATCGTCTTGCTCCCCCGAGCCCATGTGGCATTTCCTGAACGGCATTCAGACACAAGCGGGGCCCGGTAGCAAGGAATTCGCGGCGAAAGGGAAATCCTAGTCGATCCTGCTCCAGAACGTGTGGCCAAACCGGTCATAGGCGACCATTTCGGTCACCATTTTCCTGAACAGGGCGGCGTCACCAATTTCATCCGGCAGGAGGGGATCGAGATTGATCGTTCGGATGACGGACTGGCCGACCAGCAGCGTTTCCTTCGCCGCGTCATCCAGCGACAGGTTGGCGGCGTTCACCTGGCTTTTCTGCATCACGGCAATGGCCGTTTCGTAAGTTTCTCGAAGGTCTTCGGTCGACCAGAGTTCACGCCAGTTCACGTGATCGGGCGTGGCTGTCCCAGTGATCGTCATCAGCAACGCATCTTCCTGCAGGCCGATGCCAACGAGTGCGGTGCGCAAATCAAGCAGTGACTGGCGCAGATTGTCCGGCCTCACCCATAAACCAGCCTCTGCCTGCGCAAATCCAAACAGTCTCAGGGCGCGCATACGGGCCCGCAGGTCCTTTCGGTCGGAGCGACCGAGATGGTTGGTGATGACGCCAATCCAGCCGCCTTGCCAGGGACGGGTCCTGTCGGGCGCCTTGCGCCATTCGCTGATTTCGGCCTTCAGGGCTGCGGCCCTGGACCCGGTGGCATAGGTGCCGCGGTCAATGCTTTCCAGCAAACCATCCCTGACCAGGCGTGTGACGGCCATGCGGATCGCTGTGGGTTCGATGTCAAAGATTGCGCCCGCGCGCGTGAGATAAGTCAGTGACTGGGAGCGCCTTCCCCGAACGCTCATCAAGGACAAGACCAGTGCCCGAGCAGATACGTCTTCAGGAGCGATAAGATTAAAATGTAACGACATTTGACCTATTGTGCATAATTGTGTTACAAAAACAAATAGTGAGAGCAAGACGCTCCGGGAGCCGACTGACCATGACTGATGCTGTACGCCTGTCTGATGCCCTGACGAAGGACGAATTGCGCGACCTGTCGACGCCGTCCGACGTGAAGGCAATCGCGTCGCTCCTGTTCAATTGGGCTCTCATCGTGATGGCCCTTGCCATACCAATCATCTGGACGAACCCGCTGACCATCCTTGCCGCGATCGTGTTCCTTGGCGGGCGCCAGCTCGGCCTCGGCATCCTCAATCATGACTGCGCCCATCATGCCTTCCTGAAAAGCAAGGCGGCGAACGATTTTGTCGGTCACTGGCTGTGCGGCGCGCCCATGAACATTTCGGTCTATGCCTATCGCGCCTACCACCTGAAGCACCACAAATATGCCGGGACGGACCAGGACCCGGACAAGATTTTCGTGAAGAACTATCCCGTTTCGCGCGACAGCCTGAAGCGCAAGCTGTTGCGTGATGTTACCGGACGCACGGGCCTTCGCGACACGACGATGAAGCTGAAGGGTTTCAAGCTGAAGAAGCACTATCCGTGGCTCGTGTTCCATGTCGGCCTGCTCGCCATGCTGACAGCTTTTGGCGCACCTTGGGCCTATCTCATGTGGTGGGCCGCCGAGATCTTCGTCTATCCGCTCCTCACGCGTATCCGCCAGATTGGTGAACACGGCGTGGCCATCGACCGCGACAGTCTGGACCCGCGCGACAATACCAGCACGACGCTGGCGTCATGGTGGGAGCGGTTGTTCATCGCGCCAAACCAGGTGAACTATCATCTGGAGCACCATCATTTCGCAGCCGTGCCGGGTTACAACCTGCCCCGCCTGCACAAGCTGCTCGCGGCACGCGGTTATTATCGCGATCATGACTGCATCTCGCATGGCTATATTGACGTCCTGAAGCGTGCCGTGCGCCGCGATGACGCCGAAGGCGCTGTTGCGGCCTGACACTGTTCCTCCCGCCTGCGTCGGTCTAAGCTTGACCCGACGTGCAGGAGAAACGCCATGATTCGCATTCGCCAACCGATCTTTGCGGTCTGTATTGCAGGCTTCGTTCTGTCTGCCTGCGCCAAGACGGAACCCGTCATCGATGAGCCGCTACCGGCTGAGCCAAGCCTGTCGGTTGAGGCTCCGGTTGTTGAACCAGACGGGCCATATGGGAACACCCACGCTGAAATGCTCGGTCAGGGCAGGGCGATTGCGGAGAATGTCTGCGCGACCTGTCATTCCATCGAGACCGAAGGTCCGAGCCCTCATGTCGACGCGATCCCGTTCCGCGACCTGTCGAAAAACTACCCGATTGAATCGCTGGCCGAACCGCTGGCAGAAGGCATCATGGTTGGACATCCCGACATGCCGGTTTTCGCATTCGAGCCGGATCATATCGACTCGCTGATCACCTACATCGAAAGCATCCAGTCGCCGCACGAGCTGTAATGCTCACCGCGACGCATCAGGAATAGACGAATTCCTTGCCGTCCAGATCAATGGTGGGGATGACATCCTTTTCAGACCAATAGTCCTGATTGTGCTGCCATTCCGGGTGCGATCCCCGCTTCGGCATCAGGTGGATTGATCGCATCAGATAGTTGGGATTGAAGTTGTCCTCGTCGATCCAGGGCAGAATCTCCATGTCCTTGTCCTCGGGCCGCAATGCGACATCGACCTGCCGGACGTGCTTTGCATCCATGTGCTTGAGCAGTTTAGCGACGAAATCACCCAGCAGGTCGACGCGAAGGGTCCAGCTGGCGCGGAAATAACCAAACACCCAGATCATGTTTGGCACACCGGTGAACATCATGCCGCGATAGGTGATCGTATCGGCAAAATTGACCGGCTTGTTATCGACTGTGAACGGAATGCCACCCAGCACTGACAGATTGAAGCCTGTGGCGGTGATGATGATATCGGCTTCGAGTTCCTCGCCGGATTTCAGAAGGATTCCCTTCTCGGTGAAGCGCTCGATATGGTCGGTGACAACGCTGGCCTGACCGCTGGCAATACCCTGGAACAGGTCGCCGTCCGGCACAAATGCGATGCGCTGCTGCCAAGGGCGATAGCTAGGGGTGAAATGCTTGTCCACGTCATAGTCCGGGCCGAGAAATTCACGCACACCTGCAAGCAGTTCCTCCCGCACCACGTCGGATTCTTCTTCCGCACGCCGTGTCAGTTCATTCTGGTCAAAAAGAACTTTGCGGCGGACAATTTCGTGAATCCAGGTTTCATCGATCTCCAGCTTACGCAGCTCGTCCGCCAATTCATTTTCGTTACGGCCTGGAATGAAATAGGTCGGCGAACGCTGCAGCAGTGTGACATGCTTGCAATCGCCCGCAATCGCCGGGACCACCGTTGCGGCGGTCGCACCAGACCCGATCACGATGACCCGCTTGCCTTTGTAATCCAGGTCTTCCGGCCAGGTCTGCGGATGCACGATCTGGCCTTTGAAATTCTCCATACCTTCCCATTCCGGCGTATAGCCTTTGGAATGGTCGTAGTAGCCCTGGCACATCCACAGGAAGTTTGCTGTGATGCGCACAGTCTCGCCAGTATCGGAACGCTTCGCTTCAATGGTCCAGCGCTTGTCCTTTGACGACCAGCTCGCCGACAGGATTTTGTGGCGATAGCGGATGTGCTGGCCAATATCATTATCGTCGATGACTTCGTTCATGTAGGTCAGGATCTTGTCGGCAGCCGCGATCGGCTGCCCCGTCCATGGCTTGAAGCGATATCCGAATGTGTAGAGATCGCTGTCAGACCGGATGCCCGGATACTTGTGCGTCAGCCACGTCCCGCCAAAGCTTTCCTGAGATTCCAGAATCACAAAGCGCTTGTCCGGCGTCTGAGTTTTCAGGTGATAGGCCGCCCCGATGCCGGAAATCCCTGCGCCTGCGATCAGGACATCGAAATGTTCCGTCGTCGCCTTGCCGGATTTGCGTTCGAGCGTCTGTGTATCTGTCATGGTCTTCGTTTCCGTCCCTGTCGTGCCAGCCCTTCGTGGGGCCATGCATTCTGCAGGTATAGAAGCGCATTCAGGTAAGCGCGTATACTCCGGAAATTCCCCTAGATGCCTCGCTGGGGCAGGTGCCGCTGCGTTAACACTCTCACAGCCAAAATCGTTTGTGCGGCGCAGCAAAGCGTGTCATAGGCACCCTT
>TARA_R110000751_G_scaffold79711_3_pt1 | contig 17235 bp, 31 predicted proteins | sample TARA_R110000751 | Tara Oceans TARA_R110000751 (sample SAMEA4398001) | marine metagenome | biome: Polar Biome; feature: [MES] marine water layer (ENVO:01000295) within the mesopelagic zone...; material: water (ENVO:00002006), including particulate matter (ENVO:01000060) such as...... | reverse complement strand
TCAGTTCTACCGTTAGTGTGATTATATATTATTTCTTTACTTTTGAAGTTAGTATATTTATTAGCATTTGCCTTAATGAAAAAATATGGGCGAAAGGAAATAGATTCTTCCATTCTTAAATCTTTTTCCCTCCACCTTAATCTTATTTCATTTCCTACATTACAAATTATCATTCTTCTTCCTCTCCTTCTAATTGTATTTTAGGTATAAAACAATATATGCATAAAGCATAATTATCATCTGTAATGAACTTATGGTTTGTCCAATAGTGATAGTGACTAACTTCACATATAGGCGTTCCTCCGCCCTCTAAACGATGCCTATTAATTTCGGATGGTAAAAAATCGGATTTTATTATATCTCTTGCTGTACTTCTCCACATAGAATGAATATGTATTTGTTCTATTTGACCTTGATGAAGTCTACAAATTGGAATATAGTCTACTGTGGTATCACCCATATTGAGTATAGTTGGTGAAAATTTCCTACAAAATCCACAAGTTCTATGGGGGTTAGTTTCTATTTTTTTCATTTTAATCACCTGATATTCTTGGCGCACGAATTAAAAATGCCGTTGGGGACACAATAGTAATTGGTACGTTATCACTCATATATATATTAATTAACTCATTATTAAACAATGAATGTATTGGTGCTGAAACTGCTATCGTTGCAGGGTCGCCAATACTATTCATTAAATTTAATTGTTGTGTATAAGACTCATGGTTTAAGTTTGATGAAATCTTAAAATTTTCATTGTAGTCCAAAGTATATATCCCACTCTTAACTAATTCACACGCTTTAATTGCATCACCTAATGTATTAGACATTAATTGTAATGCAGTTGAGTATGGTGTATCACTACGACCATAAGTAATATATTCTTCTAATCGTGCATCAAATTCAATTTTCTTTTTACCCATAGTATAAATAGTTGACATATGGGGATGCACTACTACAATAGGTAGTGTTGCCTTTTTAGAATTAGATTGCAATGTAATTGTATCTCCTGCGTAAAAATCAGTTTCTTCACCCATTGTCTTTAGATATTTAATTAAAGTATCAACCTCAACAATAACTTCGCCTCTCTCTTCAATATCACAATCATATTTTACTTTTACAATTGTGGAATTATCTGCATTATAAACTGCAAGATTATCTTTGGCAGTTAATTGAACATACTCACTTAGTTTAGCACTTTTCATAACGCCGCTAACCATATATTTTCCTTTGAGTAATGAGCGTTCTAAGACTGTAATAAATTCTTTACTATTAATGGTAAACTTCATAGAGAACCATCTCTCAATTCAGGTAAACCATCCCAATTGATTGTCTTATTATCTTTAGATATAGTAAATACTGTATATTTCTTACCAACTAATTGTGGTTTATTGGGGGCATTTACAACTTCTGCAATAAATCTAATTCCTGTATTATGAGTTTCTTTCTTCATATGAATTAACTGACTTAATTTTCCGGGTGTTGTTCTATGCCAATCGGGTTCTGTTCCAACAGGCATAGGATTATTAATCCCTTCATACTTATCTTTCATATGAGTAATGAAAAATCTATCACATTTTAATCTTAATCCCTTATCTAATAAATCATTATATTTCTTATTACGCTTTCCCCACATGATAGGAGGATGCCTAACTTCATATTCTTTTTTACCTTTAGTCATAATATCAAAACAATATTGAATCCACTTATCTAATCCGTCAAATACAAATCTTATTTCTTCACCATTCTTAATTCTTTCATCCACTAAACGAATATATGTTTCTGCCATCGCTTCGGTTTCTTCCAGTAAAAGATTATTATATTCATCATATACCATTGGTACAAATATTTCAATCTTTTCATCACATTCATATCCTGCTCGCCAAGTGCGTTCTGCACCATTATCAAAATCTAGCACACAAACTTTCTTAGTTGTGTCTAAAGCCAATGATGTTTTACAAGTTTTAGCATTACCATAAACTCCCACACATAGCCAGTCTGAATCTCTTTTCAATCTATCAGCCACTTGCTGTAAAATGAGTTGTTTCTTTACTTCATAATTATTATCTTCTTTTTTACCTAACATAGTTATCACTCCTTAATAGGGGCTTTGCACCCCTTTGGTCGTCATTCAGGCGAATACGACTATACGCTTAGTCTGCTATCAGAACCAGTCTGAATCATCAACAGTTACTTCATCAAATGACGGTGATTCGCCTCTTTGGTCAATAACCATGATTCCAAATGTATTTAGGCTAACTGATGTTAATGCACCATCAACCTCTCTTTGATTTGACCTACCCATGATAATAATATTACTACCAATACCAAAATCTAAATTGATATGTGGGGGAACCCAACAAGCAATTGATGAGTTCTGTTCAGAATCATAATCAAATTCAGCACTTAAATCACTAATAAAGATTGTTCTGTTGCCTGTACTATTAGGCTTTAGAATCATATTAGTTACTATACCATCAGTTACTACCATTCGTTGTGATGTTGGTAATGTTGCAGTATTTTGGTGGTATCGCTCTAAATCAATTAGGGGTGTAATATAATCATCCATAGTGTCGCCCAATAGGTCTTGAACATTAAGACTAGTTGTATCTCTATAGTTATCATCATTAGGATTTAAGTCATCGTTATACTGTAATACAGGTTGATTCCAAACACCATACATAGCATTTCTTTCTTCATTCCAAATACCTGTTACATGACAGAACTTAAAGCAATCAGCATTAAATTCCTTTGCCATATCATTCTTCAATGATAGAGTCCAATACTGCGTACTAATATTTAATGGGGTTACTTCACCCATAAAGTGTATTCTGCGTGTCCATTGTTCAAGAGGCAATGGCTTACCATAGTTCTTATTTACATCACCACTACCAAATGAAGGTCTGCTATCAACAGGGATAATCCAACCATCATCTACTTTAATTGCTGATTCTGGAACAGTCCATGCATTAGGCTTTGGTCTACTTTTCTCTTCATCATTAAGCCATTGTTTAACTTCATATCCTGCTGTTGTTTCTGTAACCATTGCTACTTTACCTTGTCTGTATGTTTCATCACTATTACGCTGGTACTCACCTTGTAATTGTTTACGCTGGTATTCCATCATATCTCTACAATCTTCAATTCCTATGATTACTCCAAATCCTGTGTTCACTAACGAATTAGATTTTGTTGGTGTTGCATTTGCTCTTTTCGCTTGTCCGAACCATTGACGGAATAAACCTCTTAATAGTGGTTTATCCGCTTCTAGGTCGGGACTAAGTGAATTTTGCGTAGCAATCTCCAACAATTTCTCCCTCGTTTCTTCAATAGAAAGTCCTAAGACTTCCGCCGCTTTCATTATTTCATTTTCCATTTTTATTCCTCACTTGTTTTATTTCTATTTCATTTGAGCCATCATCCATGATACCAATATTCTTGGTGTCATTGTTTGACTTCTCCATTCTGTTTCTCCAATTACTCTAAGTAATTTAAATTTTACTGTATACTCTAATTCTGTTAATACTATTACATCATGTAATCCAATGCAAATATCCTTAACTGTTTTCCCTTCTCTTATCATCTTAAAGAGCATATTCCTACACTCATCCAACTCCTTATCTAAAACCAATGATAATGCCTTATTATAAGACTCTAATGATTTAGATACTTGGAGTTGTAAAGGCCGCTTAGATGCAATCGCCGCCTGTAATTCTGTGATTACCCTACGCAAATCGCCGTTGTAAGAGCATATAAAGGCTTCTAACTCATCCTGTACGGGTGGAGTTTGCCCCTCTAAAGTTAGAATTTTACTTATTACACTATAGATAATATCATCTTTGATTACTTCAAAAAAGTAGTTTGCACATCTTGATTGAATCGGATATATAATTTTACTCCTATCATTACAAGTTATGATAAATCTAATGTTATTAGCGTATCGTTCCATAATACGTTTAAGTGCATTCTGTGCATCAATAGTCATACCATCCATTTCATCTAATAAACATATCTTAAATGGTACATCACCTATTTTACCCTGTTGAGCAAAGTCTTTAATTGATGTTCTTACTGTTTCCAATCGCCTATCATTAGATGCATTTAACTCTAAAAAGTTAGGACTATTACCTAAAAATTCTTTTGCTAATGCAATTCCTGATGCAGTTTTACCTGTACCTGCTGAACCAAACAATAAGATATTTGGCATATCATTAATTTCAATCCAATTTTCCGCATCTAATTTAAATGATTCCTGCCCTACAATATCTGATAATTTACTCGGTCTATATTTTTCTGTCCACAACATATCTATCCCTCAATTTATATTCCATATTTGTTTGTCTATCATAGGTAGAATAACCTAACTTTTCTAAGTCACCTATCATACTTAAAAAACCTTGTAAAGTTTTTTTACTTGGGCATCTTTTAGGATAGTTGTCATAATACCATTCCTGTAATTGATGCACATTAAATTTTTCTACTGTTGCTGCATATTCTAATATTTTCATTCTAAACCTACTTCTTGGGTCACGAATACTGTATTTATTATTAACCATACCATTCACCTAATCCTTTTGTTTCTATAATTATAGGAGCGTTTCTTCTTTTTCTTGGCTTTTCTCCTAATCCTAAAAGCCTATAATGCTTATTACTTAATCTCTTTCTAGCAATATTTAATACATCTTCATCCTTAAGAATGTCTTGTAACAAATGAACATCACTAGATTTCATCCCTAATCGTCTACAAATATAATTCAAGTCATTATTCTGAGCAAACTTAGGCATACTTATTTGACTGTATGTATTGCCTAAATGATTATATGCTAACATTTCATAAAAGTATTTTTGAGGCCAACGCCTTTTTACTTTAGCATCAATGTATATTAACTTACTTGGATGCATTGATTCACATAGCGCATTCATCATAAATACATCTGCTGGTTTATTAACCATTAGATTTTTACGCACCTCTTCCCTATTAGGATTTTTCAAATAATCACGCAATAGTGAAAATACATCTTTTTCTGGGTTAAAGGGTGATTGACTTCTAGGGGCAATATCAATTGATGTATATGTTTTAGACCCTGCTAATTTAATTTTACAAGAGTTTAAAATCAACTTAGGTGCTGATTTTTTATCAATAGAAGTTAATACTAAATTACCTTTAAAGTGCCTAATGAAGAACATTATTTCTTTAGTGTTGGGTTTATAATGCACATCTTCAATTATAACATCTGTATCACTAGGTAATGATTCTACTGTAAATTCATTTGCATAAAATATTATTGGGTCATTTAGCATTTCTTTTGCTTGATATGATTTACCTGTTGAGGTTTTTCCTACTATTAATGTTGGTTGTTTTTTAGTTAGTAAAAGTGAGATTATAACACACCCTTAATTTGTAAAATCTCATCTATTCCCTCTTGGCTATGGTGGCCGCCATCACAAACAATATCAACAGCCCGTTTAAATCCTACCCATTGATTACGATGGTCGGGTAAAGCCGGAACTATATCAGACAACATCTTAACATACATTATTTTACCAACATATAGAATAGGTCTTGGTCTTACTTTAGATTCCCTATCTTTGAGTAGTGTTTCTACTCCATACTGTAATAGTGTTCTTTGTATAGAAGTTAAAAATTCTATATTAGAACGGAAATGAACTCGTAGTCTAACAGTATAACCAACTATATTCTCTTCATTCCTATTGACAGTAATTTCTGTTTTGGCTAAGGATAGTAATACCCCTTGTAATTGTTCTCTAGTTAGCATCCCCAAAAACTCCTATTAATTTATATGCTATGTTAAGATAATCTAGCCCTTCGGATATAGTATCAGTTATTAACATTTGTGTTTCAATATCCATTTTATCTGGGAATACCCATTGTACTCCTAAGCCACGTTTAATGTTCCATAGTTCAGCATCGGCTTCATCAACATCTTCTATTGATTGATAATATCTAATGTCTATCATATCACTTTCAATTAGTGTTGTTGTTAACCCTGTATTAATAATAGCATTATCTCTAAGGCCATAGTAACTATAAATATTAAAATTAATTGCAGTTACCTCACCATACTCATTTAACCAGTTTTCTAACATTAAGCACCACCTAATACCTGCACCATCATATCTAAATCGTTTTCGTGTCTATGATATGCTTCGTGTCCGGCTATAAAACCACCTGCGTTTCTTTTAGTTCCTATAAACTCTTCACCACAAGCAGGGCAAGCAACAGTTACAATTTCTGCATTTAATTCTATCCCACCGGAATATTCAATATCTACTACATCACCTATATTTTCTTCTCTTATTTTGCACAATATCGCACACTCTCCTTTGCATATTCATTTTGTTTAATGTTATATTTGTTATTCATAGGGAATGGTAAATCTAACCAATACCAATGAGCAGGTTCTAATCGTTTTTTATTTTGTAATATGGCTAATGTTTCAGCCTCATCTAATAAATTAAGAATGATGGTCTCTATATTCTCTTTAACAAATGCCATAAACGGTTTACTAACTTGTAAGTCAGTATTTGATTTTAATAATTTAGATATATTGATGTTAGTACTGATAGGCATTTTATTCCAGTCGGCTCTTTCTGGTATTATTAACTTATCATTCTCAAAGTATGGTATTTCATTGGGTAGCATTTCTATTATTTTTCTACCAGTTAATTTACGTAAAAACACTTTACCATCTTTAATTTCTTTAACTTGATAAGGTTCATTATCTATTAAACTTATGTCCCCTATTTCCCAATTCTTACTCATACTAACACCGCCACATCATCTATTGTATTTATTTCAGTTACTGGTTTATCATCCCTAACTTTTTTCATTCTAGGGAATCTAAGTCCATATGTATTATCTTTATTTTTAGATACTAAATCTGCGGTAACAGTTAAAACTACTCTAGGTAATAATTCATAGGTTCCATTATTATAATTAGTAGTTAATGGTTTAAGTTTATTAGTCATCATAATTAATTCATTGTCAGTAAAACCACTACCTACTGAACCTACATTAGTAAATCCACCATCACTAATTACTCCCATATCAAATGAAGAGAATACATTTCCATTTTTACCATCACCATATCTAGCACCTAGTATAACTATATCTAAATCAATTTGAGGTGGCTTATACTTAACCCAATGTTTAGACCTTTTGCCTGTATCATAAGTGGCATTGGTATTTTTAATCATAATCCCTTCAAATCCTAATGCAATTGCTTGAGAATAAAATGCCTTATAGTCACTATAACACCTAACCGCTTGATTTGGTAATGCCTCCATAGCGGCGATTCTAACGGTCAAGGGTTCATCAATGAGGGTTTTACCATCCAATGCCAAACAGTCAAACACAGCGAGCGTTACAGGGCATTTTTGAGCCGCTTCATCGTGATTCTTTGAATGAATCCGTTTGCCAAGTAATTGAAACGGGGCGGGTGAACCATTAGGGGTAATAGGATATATTTCAGTATCAATGATAAAAGAATCAAATTTCCATTCATTGAGCATTTCAATAATATCTAAGTATTGATTGTTTACAATCTTACCTCGCCTGTTAAATACAATAATTGCTTCTGGTGTCTTATGGATTTGGTATCTAGCCCCATCATATTTATATTCTAATACTTGTGCTTTAGGCCAGTCTTTCTTTTTCATAGATTTAGCCAGCATAGGAGGAACAAATACTCCAACTGTTAAGTTAGTGGCAGGTATAGTTTTATTAATATAACAATCAACAGTTTCTGTCAATGTGTTATACTTACAATGCTTATTAATAATACTCATTTTCTTATCATAAACTTTACTGATTAGTTTTTTAACGGTTCCAGACTGAATACCATTACGGGGAGTTCTTACCCAATATCTAATAAACCATTTCTTTTCTAATGGGTTCATTAAACTAAAATATTCATGGAATAGCATAAACGAATCACTATCCATTTTACTACAATTAATACTCAATAGACGTAGGAATTGTTTTAGTGTTATATTACTATATTCTTTATTATCATCATAAGCATATACACCATCTCCTAAATCTAAATGAACAGAACCAACTCTTTCTATTTCATCATCAAATACACCCATTGATGAAGCAATCCATTTGATTGCTTTTTTATTACCTAAGTTATTCATTGGGTAATCAAGAGTTAAAATCTTAGTTAAAATGAGAGGGTCTGAAAAACTCCCCCAATCTTTCTTAATCATAACAATTGATTGAGTCGGAGTTAGAAATTCTAAACTTTCATTTAGACGAGCAAACCTTGCTAATGTCATTCCTCTTCATCCCCAATTAATAATTTAATTGCATCAATTAAACCCAAAGTATAACCATGCATAAATTCTTTTCCATTGGCATCCATAGAATCTATATTTTCTGTAAAGTCACCATAGAGATTTTCTAAGTGTTTAATCCCTTCACCAATACCAAGTGATAAAAACTTAAATCTATCTTCTAATTTCATTGCATTTAGTGTTTCTTTAGGTATCATTTATTCTTCCCCCGAATGATAAAAGGTAGAGAATGCAGCATGAACATCTTTAGAATAAATTTTATCCCTACCACCAGTCTTTTGTTGTTCTGAATGAACCCACATAGCAAAATCTTTTATCCACTTATTGCATATTTCTTGCATGGCTTTTTTACCACATTCTGCTATTTCTCTTTTGTCTGGATTAGTTTCAGACAATACTTCAATAGTTTTATTTCTAGTTATCAACATTATAATTCCTCTTGTTTCATTATTCTATCTAATACTTGCTTTAATTCTGTCGCTTCATCTATGTTCATCCTTACACCTTTACGAGTAGGAGTTATTTCATCACCTGTATCTTTATACCATCTAATATCTAATACAGTTTTGCCATAGTATTCACCCATATATACTCTCAGTTCCATATTAGAACCTCTAGGTATACTCGCTTTTAACTCTAACATTTTATCTCATCCATATTCTTTTCTAATAGACCAGCCCTAAATGCTTTGTATTTTAACAAACCCATTTTTTCATTAGTTAATTTTTTCCAACTATATTTTACATCATCTATTATTAATTGGTATTTTGCCATATCAGTTCCCTCTACTATTGTAGATATTGGTTGATATAAGGTATGTTCATATTTAATACCTGTCATGTATTCTGTTCTAGTTACTACTAACTCTTCAATAGTTGTAGTGGGTTTACCTTTTACTCTAGTAGAACACGCCATATTTTTTAGTCCACTAATCAATTCACTTTTTGTATATTTTTTCATCCATTCTATTTGTTCCATTATTCTTCCTCCTTATATGGGGCAGTTGATACATAAGTAGATACTCCCCAAATAGGATATTCACCTGTTATACACCACCCAAAATCAAGATTTCTATTCCCTTTATACAATAGAGAGTTTTCTTGCTCATAATCTTCCATTTCTTCCTGTGACCAATGGTATAAACACTCTCTATATATTAATAGGCTATTTTCTCCCTCATATTCAGTAATAAGTTCTCCTAACCCTTCATGTGAAGGCACTAATTCATTTAAATCATTTTTATTCATTATTCTTCCTCTCCTGTTAATTTTATCAATTCTTCAATACCAAACTTATCACACATTAATTGTAAATGATAATTTGATTCATCAAGTTGTGCTTGTAATTCTCTAATTTCCGCTTGCAAATGTTGCGCCCATGCTAATCTTTTTTCTGCTATAATTTTATCATTCATTCTTCTTCCCCCGTTTTTCCATTGTTCTTGCTGTATGTCTTGAATTATAACTACCACTATAGCGATTATCAACATCATATCTAGATTTATTAACGCTTGTGTGTAGTCTACTATCTTTTTCATGTAATATATTATTAAGTATATTAGTATCTCTTTTAGTCATCCATGCCTTTCTTATTCTTTCTTCATGTTTAACCATTTTTCTTTCTGTTGCTGCTATTTTTTTCATAAGTACAGTATATTTCCCTATTGGTTTTCCATAATACTCAATATCAACATCTATTTTATCTTGAAGAGCAACTTTTCTCTCTCGGAGTTCAATATTAAGTTCCACTAATCTCGCTTTTAAATTATCTTTTATTTTTGTCATTCTTCTTCCCTCATATAATCCATGTATTCTTCCTCAACAACTTGACAATAACATTCTTCTTTGACTAATTGCATCCCTTGAAAATAAGATACCCAACCTTTACCATTACAGATTTTGCATCCCTCTTCACTAATTTTTTTGTATATCGCTTTTATATTACTCACTCATGCCACCTTTAAATTTTTTTATCTCTTGATAAGTATGGAAATATCGTGGAGATTCCAACTCATCTAATCTATTTGCTATCCAACACGCCCCACCAATTGAACTAATTTGCACTATCTCATAGTTTCGCCCGTCTATATCAATCACTTCAAGTGTTTCTATTTGTGGGGTCATTCCATATTGTCTAGTTATTTCAGATGAAACGGGTCGTATATTATCTACTATATACTTTACAATATGCGAGCGTTGTATAGGTATTTTAGCATCCACAGTAACTTTAATTTTTCCTGTCATATCACATACCTTACACCTATTACCTTCACAAATAGGACATTTAATTTCAGCAGGTAATGGTGCTGGGAAAGTTACTGTTACTGCTCGCTTAATCTTCATATTCTCCCACCAATGCTTCTGTTGTTAATACTAACCCTGCAATTGAACCTGCGGCCCTTAATGATGATAGGGTTACTTTAACAGGGTCAAGCACTCCTGTTTCATATAAATCTACGTATTCATCAGTTAATGCATTATAGCCAATAGTATCAGTTAATTTATTCTCATCTAACTCATGTCCAGAATTGGATGCTATTTGCTGGATAGGATATTCTAATCCATGTTTAAGTATGCCATCGGGTAGAATACTACGAGCATTATAGAGGGCTAGGCCACCACCCACTACTATACCATCTTGTATAGCCGCTTTTGTTGCATTTAAGGCGTCATCTAGTCTTTCTGTTCTTTCTTTCATCTCAATTTCGGTGGCCCCACCTACTTTAATCACAGCAACGCCGCCCGCTAATTTGCCTATACGAGTTTGTATTCTATCCTTAACCCAATCATTAGGCGCATTATCTAATTGTGACCTAAGCATTTCAATTCTTTCTGTTGGGTTATTACCATCAGCCATAATAGTAGTCTTAACATTATTTAGTATTACTTTATTACATTGACCTAAATCTTCAAAGGTTGCCTTAGAAAAATCTAAATTAATACTTTCATTAAATACAGTTCCACCTATCAATGCTGCAATATCTTCCATTTCTGCAATAGATTCATCACCAAAGTTAGGTGCTTTTATTACTGCACACTCAATGCTTTTATTTACTATATTAATTAATAGATTAGTTATTGCACTACCTTCCATTACCCCACACATTATTAGTAATGGTTTCTTATTTGCTACTGCAATTTCTAGTATTGGTAAAATATCTTGAAAGTTTTTAATTTCAGAATTAGTCATTAATACTAAAGGATTAGTTAATATACATTCTCCTTTCTCTTCACTATTCACCATTAAGGTACTAATTAAACCTCTATTTAATTCCATCCCCTCAATAACTTCATAACTAGTTTCAATAGAATTAGCAGGTTCAACAGTAATTACTCCGTCTTGACCAACAGTTTCCAATACTTCATAGATTAGATTTCCTAACTCTTCATCATTATTAGCAGCAATAGTAGCAACCTTTTTAATGTTATCATCAGTTACAGGAACAGCCATATTTTGTAAATGTTCACACACTAACTCTATTTCTTTATCATAAATCTTTTTTAGTGCTACTGGGTTTTCACCCTGCTTAACTCTATTCAATCCCTCTTTACAAAGAGTTTCTGCTAATATAGAAGCAGTAGTAGTTCCATCCCCTGCTGTATCTTGTGCTTGGGATGCAACCTCTTGAATTAATTTAACTCCCATTTCAATAAAAGGGTCGTTACTATGAATATGTTTAGCAATTGTAACTCCGTCATTAACAATAATTGGGGGGTTATTTTGCAATATAACTGTTCGTGCTTGTGGCCCTAATGTGGGTTTGACAGTTTCTGCTACTAAATTAATTCCTTCCATCAATTTATCTCTAGCCTCTTCACCATATAAAATCATTCAATCACCACATATATATCAGCAATAGTAACTAGTAAATATTCTTCTATTTCAATAGCATTGCGTTTATTAAAATATACTTTATCGCCAGACTCAAACTCTTCAGAAGTAGTACTAATTATTTCTCCTATATTTAGGCTAGAAATAGTTAATCCCGAAGCAGTTATTGTTTCATCCTGTTTAATTAAAACCCATTTACCTATTGCTTTCATTCTAAAACACTTCCTTATGACCACATTTATCACAAACTAATTTACCTTTACTTCTATTAAATCTAACAGCATAATCCGTTAATTTTAATTCACCTACTTTACATGAAAGACATCTCATTCTTCTTCCCATCCAGTAAGTTTAGTTTGAGAGTCTTTTAATTCCAGACCAAAAGCATTCAAATTTAATTGGTAAAAATCCTCAACCAATTCTTTGCGATAAAAGACTGTATGCTGTTCATCCTTTTGCCAAACCATATGCTCATTGTCACCAATAACAATTGCTTCTGTCATTAATGATTGCCATGTTCTAATTGTTCTCCAATCTGTGCCACTAAAATATGCCGCACCAAATGGGTGAGTATGAATCCAACATTTAATCGGTAATACCATCCCAACAGGTACATTATCAAAGTCAACAAATCCCGGTGTTCCAAAATCCATATATAATTCATCCTTAGAATCAATTACTACTTGTACTTCTCTAGGTATATCAAATGCTGTTTGAGATATTTCCCAAATAACATCTAAAAACTCTTCATTATGAGGGTCATGTGATTGCCCCGCATTAGGGTTTATCCATGCCTTTCTTATTTCCGTTGTCCAACTTGCGTTCATTATTATTCCATTTTCCATTTTTCCTCAACTCCTTATAAATATTACCAATACTACTATTGTCAATATATTTACACCGTTTACCATCATTAATACTTTATTAGAAAAACGAACCGTGTTTAAAAGTTCTTCTAATAATTTATTTCCTTTTTCTTGTGTTGCCGTTAATTCTTCAATCATAAATTAATCACCTTAGAATCACAAACATCTTCTTTATTAAACCATCTTTGAATCCATTGTGCGCCCATTCCAGCCGCTACAATATTCATCATGTGTATATTTTTAGCCCAACCATCCCAATCACCTTGACAGGAAAAAGAACCATCTGGGCCAGCCAAAACAGTATCAAACTTATTCTTATCCATTTGATATGAAATTAAAGCACAGTTTCTACCCTGCGCCCTTAAGTCTAACCACTTAACCTTTGACCTATATATTGTCTTTCTAATACCTAAATTATCTGCACAACATACTACTAATTGGTAACCGGCTAATTGGCTTTCAGTTAATATTGGATATGGTTCTGCCCTATTAACACTATAATCACGCTTCATTACTGTTACTTTATGTAAACCAATATCTGATTCCACAAAATTTTGGTATGTTATGTTTTTCTTTTCTACCTTATCTGGGTCATATACATCTATTGTATACAATCCAGTCTTTTGTAGGTATTGTATTAAGTATGACCCTATTCCACCTGCTCCTATTATTAATATTTTTCTCATTTAAATGCCCCATGTATAAATTCTTCTATTGTTAATCTTGTTAAATATCTTGAATGTGTTAATTTTGTTTTGTTCTTGTCTATCCCAAGCATAGTACATATCTTTTTTAAGTTTGCTCGTATTGATACTTCACTAATTTCTAATTTAGATGCAATATCTATTTGCCTTAATTTTATATTTGTAAGTAATGAGGTTATATATATTATTGTAGATGTACTTGATAAGTTAAATTGCATATTATGTTGCTCAAAGGAAGAAACTAATGATGAATATACTTTCATACAATCTCTAGTAAAATTAAAGTCCATTTCTAAATCTTGGCAATATTTTTCTATATCTCCTATAGGGTTTGTTTGTGATAATACCCAAGGTCTATGTAAAACACTTGCAATCTTTCTTGTTAATTTATGGATTCTATTTGTGTCTGCACCAGAATATCTCGCCATTTCCTTTATTGTTGTTCTAATACCATTATCTTTTAATGTAAAGAATGTAACTGCACCTGCTCTTTCTTCATATGTCCACCCTCTAAACTCATGCTTTCTTAATAGAGTAACATAAGTATTAGAAATTTGTTCTTTAATACTAAATGAAACTGGGTATTCTGAGGCCACTAACATACAATATCTAATCCCAGTTTCTATTGTTCTTTCATATGAAGTCTTATTATGTCGGGTAGCAGTTCTTCTAAGTTTAGACCCAATTCTATTACCTTCAGTATTATATCCTACATTACTACCTAATTTATTATCTGATTCTTTCCAGCGTTTTGTTAGCCCATCCATATAAATACCAGATGAAACTCTTTCAAATATTTCTTCAACAGTTACTAACCCGCAAGCATCACAAACCTTTTCCCCTAATACTATATCAAAGGTAAACTTATTACCATCACATTCTTTACAGCGCATCAAAATCAATCCTTATTTCTGTTTGTCCTATCTCTCTATCTTTTAATCGCCTATCAATGGTGCTTACTCTTTTAACAATTATATTATCATTCATTAATGCAATTGCTCTAGTAGCAAATTGGTCGCCTACTGAACTAGTACTATTTAAATTATCAATACAAATTGGGCCGTTTAGATAACCATGCTGAAAAGGAAGTTTAGTTTCATCCAAAGTAAACATAAAAGTTGATACTAATTGATACCCATGTTTTTGCTTTCTTTCAGTTAAACACCAATCAGATAGTTTGCCCCTAACATATATTTTTCTAGTGTGTACTACTTTTGCATTTGGTTTAAGCGGCATAACTTCTATTTCACTCACTAACTTTAATTTATCTGGGTATTGAGCCAACAAATCACTTAACAATTGTTCTGCTCTCTCTTCAACAATATCCTGTGTCCTATTTTGCATTAGAAATGCTTTCATTAAGGATAGTTGCGTTTCTGACGGCATCTTTCCCAATAATCGCCCCCATAGTGACGCAGGGGATAACATTTTCCATGACCCTCGTTTCTTACCAAGACGATAATAATTCATAAATGTATTTAAATCCTTTATAGAGATATTACCCCACACATTATCTGATATTTCAATTGCACATTCTTTATCAGAAATTTGCATCACATTTAAACTAACCTTAATCCGTTGGTAATTCTCATACCAATAATAAGGTGCTCTATTTTCTAATGCGAATGAAACATTTTCTGGAATATCAATTGATTCATATAGTTTATTAAAAAGAGATATTGGTTTATTAGTAGTTGTAGATAAATATATCGTCTTAGATACGGCGGTTAACATTCTATCCTTAGTTAATGATTTACCATTGATTAAATATCTACTTCCTCGTTTTTCAACAACACAAATAAACTTATCTACCCCAATTTCTACTTTTATAGTTCTATCTGATGCCCCTCGTTGTAGTCCTAAATAACTGTTAAGCATCCAATTGATTGAAGCAATTGTAGGTTCTAAGGCATTTCTAAATTGGGCAGGAGAACAGAAAGAAGTTACATTAGTATCATTTATTCTAAGTTCTGTTGATACTGCTTCACCACTATCACCTGTTAAATATATATTTACTGTCATTATCTCACCCCGTATGTCTTTCTTTTATGTTGCTTAACACATTTTTCATGCTTTTCATTTTTCATATCTGTTGGGTGTGTTAATTGCCCCCCACATATCCTACATCTAGTTGCTATTTTATTATCTCGTGACCAGCGACTAGTTACATATTTAGGATTTTTCATTTATTCACCTTATAATATTCTATCATATCTCTAGTATCATTAACTTTGGCTTCTAACCAATGATTGAATAACATTGACATTGACTCATCTTCATAATAGTCAGCACGTATTAACTGTAATGCCCTACTTATTTTATGCCTATCATTATAGCCCTTAACTTTACTAAAGTCAAGGTCTAATTGCCAGTAAGAAACTATTTTTAGAAAGTCGTCCCAACTTTCAAATATCATTTCAGCCACACTCAGAATTACCACATTCATTACAAGTGGAACAACCACCTTGAAATATCATATTACCTGTATCACACTCTTGGCAACTTTCCATATAATGATTACCACTTCTAGCAGCATATTCTTTTAATACATTTGAAATTGATGCTACGGTTCCTTTCATTGAGCCTTTACTCTTTTCTAATTGACTGATAATTTTATCCAATGGGATATTATAGCGCAACCCAATTGAAATTAATCTAGATATAGAATCAAGTTGTTCTCTTCTATGAGTATGTTCAACAGATGGTCTATTAATATAAGGATAATTAACAAACACTTCAATAGGTTGTTCTTGGGAATCGTGAGTTACTGTAATATATACATATTCCCCATCAAGACCTTCTGCCTCAATTCTAAATCTAACTGCTGTTGATATATCTTCAAGTTGTTTAGGCTTAAAACTTTTATCACTAGTGTTTAATACTTGAACAGATTTTGACCCATCTCTATAAATGGTTACTCCTTTACAATCAGAATCCCACGCCAACATATATGCTCTTTGCACATCAGATATTGTCGCAGAATTTGGTAAATTAATTGTTTTACTAATACCACTATCTACATACTTCTGAAATGCTGCTTGAGTATTAATATGTTGTTCAACATCTAATTCCATTGCAGTAACGAATGATTCTGGATATTGTTCTGCTAAGGGTGTTGTTATCCAAACACCTTCGGGATGAGATTCATCCTTTCTAAAAATCTTTTCAGCAAAATGTGGTTCAATTCCTGTAGATGAATCAGCAATATATCCTATTGAACCAGTCGGTGCAATAGTAGTTAAACAAATATTACGCAATCCTGTTTCTTTATATGCTTTACGAGTTTGTGGTGGTAATTTTCTACCATCAATTAACAATTCATATTGGTCATAATTCCATCCCTTAAATGCACCATATTTCGCAGCATATTCAACTGATTCAACTAATGACCATTTATATATAAAACTCATTACTTCCTCACCAAATTCTAATGCTTCCTGTGAACCATATTTATGGCCCAATATAACGCAAGCATCAGCATATCCCATAACCCCTAATCCAACATTTCTGTAAGC
>TARA_R110000751_G_scaffold143688_7_pt1 | contig 17305 bp, 19 predicted proteins | sample TARA_R110000751 | Tara Oceans TARA_R110000751 (sample SAMEA4398001) | marine metagenome | biome: Polar Biome; feature: [MES] marine water layer (ENVO:01000295) within the mesopelagic zone...; material: water (ENVO:00002006), including particulate matter (ENVO:01000060) such... | reverse complement strand
GAGCCCCGTTAGAAGCTCACATCAACATAGTTGCAAATGACAACTCTGCTGAAGGTCAACTGCTCGCAGCGTAGCTGTACGTAGTTAACCGAATTAACTCCTAAGGATTCAGCTCCTTAGGCGGGGCCCGGAGGCGCCTGGCAACAGAAGCCTCCACTTTTCTCCCCCTATTTGCGGTAATCGAGCGGCGGGTCGCGGTCGCCCAGCAGCGACGTGTATTCGTAATCCTCGCCGCGTGCAGCGTCGAATTCGGCGCGGGCGGCCTGGCGCAGCTTCGGGTTCTCGTAAAGCTCGATCGCCGCGAGCGTCAGCGTCTTGGCGGCAACCTGTGCGCCCTTGTAGCCAATCGACATGCCGCTGGCGGCAACAGCCTGCCAGCTATGGGCGGCGGTGCCGGGTACCCATGTTGCCGCACGCAGGCCAACGGTCGGCACGGCGAAAGACACATCACCCACATCCGTTGAGCCATAGCCAAGCGAGACCTCGAAAGGCTGCACCTCTTTCTCGCTGCCCAGCGGCAGGTCGGGTTTCGCGAAGCTCTTGTAGATCTCCTGGGCGAAGGCTTCTTCCTCGGCATTATAATCCACGCCGCCGACCTGTCGCAGCTTGGCGTCCATCATCTTCGCCAGCGTTTCGTTGACCAGAAGCGGATTGTTGCCGTGGATCACTTCCCACTCGACACGCGTACCGGTGCCCATCGCGGCGCCGCGCGCCGCGTCTTCCATGCGCGCCCAGATGTCCTCGACGCCGTCGGCGCGTGGGTGGCGCGCATAATAGAAGACTTCGGCAAAATCCGGCACCACGTTCGGTGCGACACCGCCCGATGTAATGACATAGTGGATGCGGGCATCCTGGGGCACGTGTTCATGCATCATGTTGACCATGTAGTTGAACGACTCGACTCCATCGAGGGCCGAGCGCCCGCGCTCCGGCGCGCCAGCGGCATGGGCCGATACGCCGTAGAAGCGGAACTTGGCCGAGCGATTGGCGAGCGAGGTTTGCGCAGCGGCGGAGTTCTGGTCGTCGCCATGCCAGTGCAGGGCGATATCGACATCGTCGAACAGGCCCTCGCGCACCATGTAGACCTTGCCGCTGCCGCCTTCTTCGGCGGGTGTGCCATACAGGCGGATCGTGCCCGGCGTGCCGGTCTGCTCCAGCCAGTCGCGGATGGCCAGCGCGGCACCGACGGAGCCCGCGCCGAACAGGTTGTGCCCGCAGGCATGGCCGGCATGCTTGCCTTCGATGGGAGAGCGATCAGGGCTGGCATCCTGGTTGATGCCGGGCAGGGCGTCGAATTCGGCGAGCACGGCAATCACCGGACCACCGGAACCGTAACTGGCGACGAAGGCTGTCGGGATGCCGGCAACACCGGTCTCGACCGTGAAGCCGGCGTCGCTCAGTTTTGACTGCAGCAGGCCGGAGGATTTTTCTTCCTGGTAGCCGACTTCTGCCCAATCCCAGATCTGCCGGGCCATGGCGGCAGTTTGGTCATAGCGCGCGTCGATACTGTCGAGCACGGCCTTGTCGCCTGGTGACTGCGCATGGACGCAGGCGGTGAGGGCAAGGGCGGCAAGACTGGTCGTGATGAGGCGCATGAAAGGTCTCCGGGATGGTGGGGTTCCCCGGAGACTGCATCAAGGCGTCATCGTGAACAAGGCATGCCGCAGGGATTGTCCCTGTGGCTATTGTCCGTCAGTCGATCGGCGGCACCGGCTGGGGCGGTGCGTCGGGATCGAGTTCGTGGACTTCCACAGAACCGCGCCCGAGATGGCTGTGACCCCGGCTGTAGAGGAAATAGATCAGCAGGCCGATAGAGCCCCAGATTGGCAGCACCATCTTCGCGACGAAGGGCAGGTTCAGGTAGAGGCCGAGGCAGCCGAGTGCCGCGATGGGCGCAATGATCCAGATCAGCGGCGTCCGGAAGGGCCTGTGTCGGTCAGGATCTGTCTTGCGCAGGATCATGACGGCCAGCGCCACCATGAAAAAGGCGAACAGCGTGCCCGAGTTCGAAATGTCGGCCAGCTGGCCGACGGGAAAGAACGCACCCGCGATGGCGACGCAGATGCCGGTGAAGATGGTCATCTTCCAGGGCGTGCGATATTTTGGATGGACGTCTGCTAGGCCTTCCGGCAGCAGGCCGTCGCGCGCCATGACGAAAAAGATGCGCGTCTGGCCGTAGATCATCATCAGGATGACCGAGGGCAGGGCAATCGACGCGGCCAAGCCGACCAGGTTGCCGATCAGCGGGAAATTGATTCGCCGCAACGTCTCGGCGAGGGCTTCCTTGGAGCAGACGATGGGGGCGTCGCCAAGTGCCGACAGCTCGGCGCAGCGATTGGCGAAGGCCACGCCGTCGGGCGACAGGACCATGCCGGCGGCATCGCGCACCGGCTGCGCACCCACCGTTCCCACCACGCCGGCCGCGACCAGCAGGTAGAATATGGTGCAGATCGCCAGCGACCCGATCAGGCCGATGGGCACATTGCGCTGCGGATTCTTGGTCTCTTCCGCGGCCGTGGAGACGGCATCAAAGCCGACATAGGCAAAGAAGATCGAGGCAGCTGCGCCGACCACCCCCAATCCGTCATGCCCGAGTATCCCCGTCGGCAGGAGGGGCGTGAAATTTTCGCCCTTGAGCAGGGGCATGCTGAGAACGATGAAAGCTGTCAGCGCCACGATCTTGATCGCCACGAGGACGGCATTGACCGAGGCGCTTTCGCTGGTGCCGAGAACCAGGAGCCAGGTGACGGCGCCAGCCACAAGGATGGCCGGCAGGTTGATGACGCCATGGCTGAAATCCACTGTCGGCATGAAACCGCTGAGGCCCCAGGCCGGCCCGCTGTTCAGGAAGTCGGGTAATCCGAGTCCGGTCGTACTGTGTATCAGCCCCATCACGTAACCTGACCAGCCGACGCAGACAGCCGAGGCGGCCACGGCATATTCGAGGATCAGGGCCCACCCGACCATCCAGGCGAGCAGCTCGCCCATGACGGCATAGGTATAGGTGTAGGCCGAACCCGACACCGGAACCATGGAGGCCAGTTCGGAATAGCAGAGCGCCGCAACGGCGCAGACGAAGCCGGCAATCATGAAGGAAAACATCATGCCCGGCCCGGCTTTCTGGGCTGCGGCAGCCGTCAGCACAAAAATACCCGTGCCGATAATCGCACCAATGCCCAGCATGGTCAGCTGGAAGGCGCCCAATGAACGATGCAGCGATTTTTTCTCAGCCGTGGCCAGGATGGCGTCCAGCGATTTCACCCGGTCAAAGATCATGTCTGGAAATCTTTCCGGCGGAATGCCGATCGCCAGAGGATAAAGTCAAATTACGACCGCACAAGATCGATTTTTGCTCTGTCAGATTCCGCCCTGCACCTGGGCGTCAGCTATAGCGCGCCTCAACCTTTGGTCCGGCCACGCCACCGGCGACCGTGGCCATGCTGGCTTCAAGGTCTGCGAGGTAATCGTCGACGATTTCGGCATGCTTGGGCGACAGCATCAGGTGCAGGCTGGGCGGCTCCTTGGTGACCGAGGTAAACCAGCCGCGCCGGTAGATTTCACCATAGATCGCGAAGGCGTGGTGGTCCGGGTGCCGGAAGGCCATCAGGCCGAGCATCGGATTGCCGAGGATTTCAAAGCCGAGCCGTTTGACGCCTTCCTCGATCCGCTCGCGCGTGGCGCAGACAAGGCCCTGTTTCTCACGATAGCCCGCAACGCCCAGCGTGTTCATCACGGCCCAGGCGGCAGAGATCGCCCCGCCGGGCCGCGTGCCGGCGAGAGTCGGCGTCTTCATTGGCGCGCCTGACCAGCCCGCCATGTCGAAGGGCATGTACTGGTAGAGCTCCTCGGAGCGGAACAGAACAGTCGAGGCGCCCTTGGCGCAATAGCCATATTTGTGCAGGTCGGCGCTCATCGAGTGGACCTGCGGCACCTCGAAATCGAAGGGTGGCACGGGCACGCCGTTCATCCGGGCGAAGGGAGCGAAATAACCGCCGACGCAGGCATCGACATGCAGCCAGGCATTCTTCTTCGCGGCCACCTCGCCCAGCGCGGCAATCGGGTCGATGATCCCGTGCGGGAAGCTGGGCGCCGAACCGACCATCATGATCGTGGATGCATCGCAGGCTGCACCCATCGCCTCCGGGTCGGCTTCATACGAGCCATCCGTCTTCAGCGGCACGCGGCGGATCTCGATATCCATCAGGTGGGCCGCCTTGTCGAAGGCGAGATGGGCTGACTGGGCAAGCACGATATTGGCGCCCTCGCGAGGCGTGCCCTTGGCGCGGGCATAGTCGCGCGCCGTCTTGATCGCCATCGTGATCGAATCGGTGCCGCCGGATGTCATCGCGCCGGTCGCGCCGTCCGGCCCGTGCAACAGGTCGAGGCCCATGTCGATGACGTCCTTTTCCATCTGCGCCAGGCTCGGGAAGGCGAGGGGGCCAAGCCCGTTCTCGGCCATGTAGAGTCCATAGGCCTCATGCTGGATGCGCGAGACGTCTTCACCGGCATTGAACACATAGACCGCCGTGCGCCCGTCGCGCCAGGCCGCGTCGCCGCCCCCACGCGCGATCATGTCTGCGCGGACATCGCGCCATTCACGGCCTGCCTGTGGCATTTTCATGGTTCGTCTTCTCCTGCAAGTCTCTCGTCTGGCCTGCAAGCCTATGCGCCGCCACCAGCCTTGGCCAGAGCGGAAAGGAGTCGTCCGCATGGGCAACCTTGTGCGCCATCCCGCGTTGATTAGGACTTAACCATGAAAGGAGACTCATCATGTCAGGCAAGCCAACGGAAAAACAGGACGCCCCGGAAGATATGCGGGAAATCCGACCAGCGGGTCCCGAGAACATGGAAAACCCGCCGGAAGAATGGGACGAAGTCGACGAGGAAAGCGACGAGTCATTTCCGGCGAGCGACCCGCCTGGCAATTACTGACTCTGCCAGCCACCGATCACCGCCAGCGTTCGCACCGCATGTCTCCGGGACATTCGGTGCCTCTCGTGGAGTTGGCCGAGTCGCGCGCGGCGCGGACGCGGGACCGCGACGGTCAGCCACGCGCCTCAACTGGCGGGACAATTACAGGATCGGCGAATGCGCTCCCCGTCGGGGCGACTGCGCGAGTGCTGTTTTTTTCCTCGCCTGCCGTGCGAAGCCCGTTGCGGGGAAATTGGACCGGGCATAGTGTACAGGAAGTTACCAACATCAGGATTGAGGGCGATACAGCGAACATGACGGATTACATCGGATATGACGCGCTCACCCAGGCGGCCATGCGGGGCGTCGTTCGCGAATCGCTGAAGCGTGCGCTCGCGAATGGCGGACTGCCCGGCGATCACCATTTTTACATCACGTTCCGCACCAAGGCGCCGGGCGTGAAGGTCGCCGACTACCTGACCGAGCGCTTCCCGGAAGACATGACCATTGTCGTGCAGCACCAGTTCTGGGACCTCGAAGTCAACGAGGGCCATTTCGAGATCATCCTGAAATTCTCCGGCGTGCCGCAGCACCTGTTCGTGCCTTACGCCGCAATCACGCGCTTCGTTGACCCGTCCGTGAATTTCGGCCTCACCTTCGAGAATACGAACAAGGACGCGGAGGTCATTGCACCGGCTGCCGTCTTCGAGGCGACCGAGCAGGATACCGCACCTGCCGATGCCGGCACGGTCGTGAACCTCGACGCGTTCCGGCGCAAATAGGCCGCCGGGATCTTGGCAGAGACAGACAAGCCCCGCATCAGCGACGCTGACATGCTGGCCCGCTTCCAGGGCTCGAAGAAACGGCCGCCCTGTTCGGATACGCTCGGCATGACGCTGGCCGAAGTCGAGCAGGATGCAATGCGCATCCGCATGGATTTCCAGGTGCCGCAGATGTTTGCCAATCCGACGGGCGCTGTGCAGGGCGGGTTCATCTCTGCCATGCTCGACGAGGCGATGAGCACCTGCGTGATCATCGCGTCGAACGTGACGATGACCGCGCCGACGCTGGAAATGAAGACCAGCTTCCTGCGCCGCCTGATGCCGGGCCCGGCCCATGTCGAGGCCCGCATCCTGAAGCTCGGCAAGTCGGCCGCCTTCATGGAAGCCGAGTGTTTCGGCCCGGACGGCGAACTGGTCGCCAAGGCGACGGCGACGGCCATCCCTATGCCTTTCAAACGGCTGGGCTGACGCAACGGCATCTGCGCCAGTGTCCCTGACTTGTGGTAGTCTCCGGAAAACAAGAATTCCAGGAGGAATCAGATGGCAGACGATACAAGCCCGGTGAAAGTGCCCCAGGGCATCATCGAGATTTCAGCCTTCGTGCCCGAAGCGCGCAACGATCCCCACACGCCGCTCAAGGCGCTGCGCGAGGCCTGCCCGGTCATGCGCGACGAAATGGCGAAGACATGGTTGCTGACGCGCTATGACGATGTGCGCGGCCTGGTGAATGATCGCAGCCATGTGCGCCTGCCGATCAAGGCGGAGGAGGGCTCGTTGCCCCGGCGGCTCGTCGACGAAGACGATCCGGACGGCCGGCGCACGAGCATCCTCTTCCTCGACGATCCGGACCATGCCCGCATCCGCCAGCCGCTGGCCAAAGCCTTCTATGCCCGCATCAACAAGATGAAGCCGGACATCGAAGCGATCATCGACGACACGATTGCAGCGGCCCCGGCTGAAGGCGCTTTCGACCTGATGGAAGCGATTGCCGTGCCGATCCCCGTCCTCGTGATTGCCCGCATCCTCGGCGTGGACGAGAGCCGGCTCGCCGATTTCCGGCAGTGGTCTGAAGACGTCATCCTCGGCCTCAATCCCATGCGCACGGAAGACGAAACCGCGCGCCTGAAGAGCGGCGCCGAGGCGCTCGACGCCTATTTTACCGAACTGATGACCGCCCGGCGTGCAGACCCCCGCGACGACCTCATCTCCGACATGGTCCAGTTGCTGGCGAGCGGCGAAGCCGACATGAGCGATGACGAATTGCGCTTGAACCTGCAGGCCCTGCTCGTCGGCGGCAACCTGACGACGACGGACCTGATCGGCAATGGCGTCTGGCTGTTCCTGACCCATCCGGACCAGCTCGCCGCGCTCAAGGCCAATCCGGCGCTTGGCGGGCAGGCGGTGGAGGAAGTGCTGCGCTACGAGGCACCGGTCTCGGCCACCTCGCGCATTCTCGCTGAAGACCAGGACGTTGCCGGCTGCCCGATGAAGGCGCGCCAGGCCGTGTTCTGCTCGCTCGCCTCGGCCAATCGTGACGCGGCGACATTCGACGCGCCCGATGCATTCGACATCACCGTCAAGCGCCCCAGCCATGTTGCCTTTGGCGGCGGCCCCCACATCTGCATCGGCGCGCCGCTCGCGCGCATCGAAGCACGGCGCGTCTACCAGAAACTGTTCGAACGCTATCCGGATATGCGTCTGGCGGACCAGGAACTTGTCTGGCGGGCTTTGCCCTTCTTCAGGGGGCTCGAGACGCTGGTGGTGGAGGCTTGAGCCGCCCCTGAAGGGCTCATCCTGAGCGAAGTCGAAGGACGAGCGCTTCTGCTGGTTATTCCATCGCTTCGGCGCTGAGCCAGATTCCTTCGCGTTCGCCGACGCGGCGCTCGACCAGCAGGCGCGCGACCTGGTGGTCGTCCTCGAACACGTTGCCGGTCAGGCTGTCGAGCAGGGCCTTGGCCAGGTTGTCGAGGTCCATCCACGGCGCCTCGCCCGTATATTCCATGACGATGTGCACGCTGTAATCGCCATAACCTGGCCTGAGCGGCGGGAACTCCTTGCGGAAGAATTCCTTGAGCAGGCCCTTGTAATATTTTGTCTGCGTCGTCAGGCCATGACAGCGGACTTCCAGCGCACCCATCTCAGTGATACGTGCACGCACCTTTCCGGACTGGACCCAGTGGTCGCTCAACGCCGACCCATCCCGCGTGCCACGATGCGGGCCTCGATGGCTTCCTTGGAATCCTTCAGGCCCAGCCCGGTCGCCGTGCGCAGCAGCTTGATCGCGGCAATCTTCCGGCGCGCATCAATCTCGGCGTCGATTTCCATCCAGCGCGACACCGTCACACGTTCGAGTGCCTCGGCAACGTCTTCCTGTGTCGGCGGCGTGGGCGACAGGGAACTTCGCCCCCAGCCGCGCACCGTGAAGCCCAGGTAGAAGGCGATCGCGATGGCGAACAGGACAGTCGGGTCAGACAGTTTTTCGATCATAGCGGGCATGTTATCGGGCGCCGCCCGCTTTGCCAGCCATTTTGGATGAGGCGTCACAATTGCGCGGCGAGGTGGGGCGGGGCAACGCGTTTCACGAAATCGAGCAGTTCGTGGAAGTCGACACTGATCCTGCCCTTGATCAGGATGATCTCCATCCATCCAACGAGGCGCCCGACACTCTGGCCGAGGACAAGGTCCGGCGCCGGGCTGACATGCAGCGAGCGGCCGCCGCGCACCGTATCGATGCGCAGGCCGACAATATCGTCCCATGCCAGCAATTGCTCGCGGCCGCCGACCCGCATCAGGATGCCGCGCCCGTCGATCACCATTTCCGGTACGGCCGATAGTGCCTGCTGGACGCGCCAGTAGATCAGCAGGGCAAGGCCGACCAGCGCCATCGCAAGCAGGGTCTTGAGCAATCCGCCGACGAACCCGCTACCGAATGCGCTCACCGGCACCCGGACCAGAACGACAATGCCGGCCACCATGGCGAGGCCGAGCAGGAACAGCATGACGGACTCGCTGTACCGCTTCCGGTGAATTTCGAGACGTTCTTCCATTCCTCTGGCCACCTTGCCCAGTTCTGCCCGCATGCTAAACCGCGCCCAGCAACAATCCAGCGAATTTCACGGAGCCCCATTTGATGGCCAAGATCCCCACCCGCACCGAATCCGACACGATGGGCCCTGTTGAGGTCGCCACCGACCGCTATTGGGGCGCACAGGCCGAACGCAGCCTCGGCAACTTCAAGATCGGGTGGGAGAAACAGCCCGAGCCGATCATCCGCGCGCTCGGCATCGTCAAGAAGGCTGCGGCTGAGGCCAATATGGACCTCGGCAAGATGGACAAGGATCTCGGCAAGGTCATCATCCAGGCGGCAGATGAGGTGATCGCCGGCAAGCTGAACGACCATTTCCCGCTCGTCGTCTGGCAGACGGGATCCGGCACGCAGTCGAACATGAATGCCAATGAGGTGATCTCGAACCGCGCCATCGAAATCCTTGGCGGCGAGATGGGCTCGAAAAAGCCGGTCCACCCGAATGACCATGTGAACATGAGCCAGTCGTCCAACGACACGTTCCCGACGGCCATGCACATTGCCTGCGCCGAGGAAGTCAGCCACCGCCTCGTCCCGGCGCTGAAGCATCTCCACGCCGCGCTCGACGCCAAGGCGAAGGCCTGGGCCGATATCATCAAGATCGGCCGCACGCACACGCAGGACGCGACCCCCGTCACGCTCGGCCAGGAATTCTCCGGCTATGCCCAGCAAGTCGAGAACGGCATCGCGCGCATTGAATCGACGCTGCCCATGCTGATGCAGCTGGCGCAGGGCGGCACGGCCGTCGGCACCGGCCTCGCCTCGCCGGTCGGCTTTGCTGAGGCTGTTGCCGAAAAGATCGCCAAGATCACCGGACTGAAATTCACGACAGCGCCCAACAAGTTCGAGGCGCTCGCCGCGCATGACGCGATGGTGTTCACGCATGGCGCAATCAACACCGTGGCGATGAGCTGTTTCAAGATCGCCAATGACATCCGTTTCCTCGGTTCCGGCCCGCGCTCGGGCCTCGGCGAACTGGCTTTGCCCGAGAACGAGCCCGGCTCGTCCATCATGCCCGGCAAGGTCAACCCGACCCAGTGCGAAGCGCTCACCCAGGTCTGCGCCCATATCCACGGCAACAATGCCGCCATCGGCTTTGCCGGATCGCAGGGCCATTTCGAGCTCAACGTGTTCAACCCGATGATGGCCTACAATTTCCTCCAGTCGACGCGCCTGCTCGCCGATGCCGCCGTCAGCTTCACTGACAATTGCGTTGTCGGCATTGAACCCCGCCTCGACAATATCAAGCGGGGCCTCGACAATTCCCTCATGCTGGTCACGCCGCTCAAGGAAAAATACGGTTATGACCTCGCGGCGAAAGTGGCGAAGAATGCACACAAGAATGGCACGACGCTGAAAGTCGAAGCGCTCGCCCTCGGCATCTCGGAAGCGGATTTCGACGCGATTGTCGTTCCGGCGAAAATGATCTCGCCGGGGTGACTTTCAGGAGGTTCATGTGATGGAATTTGGTCCTGCCACGTTTGGCGAACTGAACGCAGACGATTATGATGCGCTGCATGATCCGGGTACGACTGAAGAATCGGTTGCCCTGATCGCAGAGCTCGCAGGCAAGGGCCGGATTCTCGAGCTCGCCATCGGCACGGGGCGCATGGCGCTGCCGCTCAAACAGCGCGGCCATGACATTTCGGGGATCGAGGGCTCCCCGGCCATGGTCGCGAAGCTGCGCGAAAAGCCGGGCGGGGCGGACATTCCGGTCGTCATCGGCGACATGGCCGATGTCGGCATCGAGGGGCCGTTCGATTTCACTTTCCTCGTCTTCAACACGCTGTTCAACCTGACAAGTCAGGCCGATCAGGTGCGATGCTTTCGAAATGTCGCGGACAGGCTCGCGCCGGGCGGCGCTTTTCTGGTCGAGACCTTCGTCCCTGACTTTTCCCACTATCATGACAATCACAGCCTGCGCACCATGCAGGTCGGCTTCAGCTCGCTCTGGTTTGAAGCGAAGATGCATGACCCGGTCGAGCAGGTGATCGACTACCAGCGCGTTCGCATAACGGCGGGTGGCACGAGGCTCGTCCCATTGAAGATGCGCTATGCCTGGCCGCAGGAGATCGACCTGATGGCAAACCTGGCCGGACTCGAGCGGGCTCACCGCTGGGGCGGCTGGCAGCGCGAACCGTTCACCGCCAAAAGCGAGATGCATGTTTCCGTCTACCGGAAGCCTTCCTGACGCGGGGAGCCCTTGTGCTGTTGGCGCCCGTCCGCCAAGAACACGGGCTAATCAGGAGGAGATTTTTCGTGAGCATGGATTTCAGCAATTTGTTTTCGGTCGTCGGCAAGACAGTCGTCATCACCGGCGGGTCGCGCGGCATTGGCGAAATGATCGCGGCCGGCTTCCTCAGCCAGGGCGCCAAGGTCATCATTTCGTCGCGCAAGGTGAAGGCGTGCGAGGAAACGGTCGAGCGGCTGAAGAGCCAGTATGGCGGCGAAATCTATGCCATCCCGTCGGACCTCTCCAATTTGGACGGCATCAACCATCTCGCTGACGAGATCGCCAAGCGCGAAGACAAGATCGACGTGCTGGTCAACAATGCCGGCGTGGCCTGGGGCGCGACCCTTGAAGACTTCCCGGAAGTCGGCTGGGACAAGGTGATGGACGTCAACGTCAAGGGCGTCTTCTTCCTGACCCAGAAACTGATGCCGCTGTTGCGCAAGTCCGCCAGCGCGTCCGACCCGGCCCGGGTCATCAATATCGCCTCGATTGACGGCATGCACACGAGCCCGATGAGCGGTTTTGCCTATGGCACGTCGAAGGCCGCGGTGATCCATCTCACGCGCTTCATGGGCGCGCATCTCGCCGGCGAGCACATCCTCGTCAACGGCATCGCGCCGGGGCCATTCCCGACCTGGATGCTGTCGACCGGCGTCGGCTTCAAGGGCGAGACAGAGGGGGTCGACTGGGATTCGGTCGCAAGCCGCAACCCGTCGGGCCGTGTCGGCGCGCCCAGCGACGTGGCGGGCCTTTCGATCTTCCTGTCGTCCAAGGCGTCCGCCTACATCACCGGCCACACCATTCCTTGCGACGGCGGAATCGTCTCGTCGAGCTAGGCGTTCTGATCAGCCCACGATCGCCGGCACCCTGCGCGGGAATATGTGGAGGGTTGCCGGCAGGGGCTGGCGCGCCGCGTCTGTGAGTTTAGATTGGCGCAAGAAGAATCACTTCCGCCCAGAAAGGGACCACCCCATGTCCAAACCTCCCGTCGGCTCCAAGGACAACCCGTCCCAGTTCGATGTCATCGGCAAGCTCGCTGATGACGAGCCCTATTTCGTGATCCGCGCGCATGATCCGCTCTCCTCCGCGCTGGTCGAATTGCACGCCTATATCGGCGCCGGCCAGTCGGGCGCAGCCCACAACAAGCTCGCCGAGATCATGGCCATGACATCGGCCCGCGCGCCGCGTCCGGCCTCCAGCCCGAAATACCGCGAAACCTTCGCCATCTCGCTGGCGATGGAACAATGGCGCGACAGTCACAAGGAATGAAGCTTGCGCCGGTCACGCTGGCGGATGCCCATGTCCGGCTCGTGCCCTTCGACGCGGGTGCGCATGCCGGGCCATTGCGCCAGATGGCGGAAGGTGCGCCGGAACAGTTCCTCCTCTGGTCGCACCGGGGGCCGGGTGACTGGATCGGACGCTGGCTTGACAATATTGCCCAGCGCGCAGTCGCAGGCACGATGATCCCGTTCGCGGTGCTGTCGCCGGATGGCGCGGACTATCTCGGCATAACCAGCTATCTCGATCCGAACGCCGTCAATTGCGGCGTCGAGATCGGCATGACGGCCTATGCGCCGCATGCTGCCGGTACGGCGATCAACCCGGCGGCCAAGCGGCTCCTGTTGGCACATGCCTTCGGCGAGGGTGCCCTGCGGATCCAGTTCCAGATCGATACACGCAACAAGCGGTCACAGGCGGCGGTGCTGAAGCTGGGTGCGAAACAGGAGGGCGTGCTGCGCAACCACCGCGTCCTGCAGGACGGATTTGTCCGCGATACGGCGTTCTTCTCGATCCTCGACAGCGAATGGCCGGACGTGAAAGCGCGGCTCGACGCTCGACTGGCCGCCTTCGGCTGAGTAGTCTTGGCGCCATGACCACGCCGATCAATCTCAACAAGGCCCGCAAGGCCCGGGCCCGCACCGCCAAGGCGCAGTCGGCGTCCGAGAATCGCGCCAAGTTCGGCCGCACCAGGGCCGAGCGCACTTTGGAAGAAACACGCGCTGCGAAACTCGCGAAACTCACCGACGGGCACCGCCTCGACAACGGCTCGGACAAACAGGGTTAACAAGACCTTCCTGCGCGGCCCCCGGCTTGCACTCTGTCTCTCCAGAGTGTTCCAAACCGGGAGAATCCGTCAGATGAAAAATGTCCTGATCAAGTTCGTCGTTTGCACCATCGCCTTTTCGGGCGGCATCGCCTGGGGCATCGCGGCCGAAGCTGGCGAAACCGGCGTCACGCTGGCCACAATGTTCGGCGGCTAGACTTCAGCTGCCGGATTTCGGCAGGCTGCCATCCAGCAACATCTCGTCATAGCGACGGCCCGACACCCGCTCCAGCGCGTCGAAGATCGGCCGGGCCTTCTTGTCTTTCAGCAGCGGAATGCCGCTCGCCAGGTCAGCTGCCCGGGCATAGCGCAGCTGCGCCGTTTCCATGTCGCCCCGCGCCTCGGCGCAGGCGCCCAGATTGTGCAACACCGCTGGCGCGCGCGGATAGGCGCGTCCCAGCTCGTCCCATTGCGCGCACGCCCCCATGAAATTGCCGCCCTTCGTGGCGTCGACGGCCAGCGCGAAGCGCGTGTCGTTCTGCTCTTCGGGGATCAGTCCTTCGGTCATGATCTCGGCGCGCACGGTCTTGTTGTAGGGCGCAATGTCATAGCGGAAGCGCCGTACGGCCTCGACGACCGCGTCCTGCACCATGCCGATCGGAGCATTGTAAGGATTGTAGTTCGACTGGCGCGGATCACGGTAGACGCCTTCAGAGCGGCCATCATCGGGATATTCGGCAATGTCGATGCAGGTTTCCCGCGCGGCGCCGCCCGGTTGGCTTGCCGTGAACACATCGCGATTGCTGGCCAGATCGACCAGTGTCGTGGTCACCGTGACGGCCACCGACTCGGTCGTGCATTCGGTTTCCACAAGGGCGTGACGCTTGCAGTCGAACAGGCCGTCATGTTTCACGCAACGGCGGTCGCGCTCATACCGCACCTCCTCATCCCAGGCATCGATATCCACGCGGCCCTCGTAAACGCTGTCGGGTTGCTCGTGTGAAACGATGAACCAGGGCCTGCCGTCGAGACGGATTTCGGCGATCATAGCTGCCAGCTCGCCTTCTGCCACATCGCCCGCGGGGCCGCGAAAGCGGCCGACATCCGGGGCGCGGTATTCAGCGGCCTGAGGGAAATTCGGCGCGACGCGGGCCTCATAGTCATAGCCCGGCGTCTGGCAGGCAGCGAGCAGGCCGGTCGCGGCCAGGAAAAAGAAAAATCGCATGAAACTGTCCCCGTTTTCGATCTGGTCGCCCTTCACCCTGGTGAAGCGCGCTGAACCCCTCATGAACCGGTGCCTCGGCGCCGCCGCAAGGTCAATGGTTGACGCGGGCATGCACCGACGCCACTTGAGGGCCTGATTTCAATGGAGTCCGCCCGCATGACCAGCCCGCTTTTCAAGCCACTCAAGATCAAATCCCTCAACCTGCCCAACCGTATCGTGATGGCGCCGATGACCCGCAGCAAGTCGCCGGGCGGTGTTCCGGGTGAGGATGTCGCCGACTATTATGCGCGCCGCGCCGCTGCCGATGTCGGCCTGATCGTCACCGAGGGCACGACCGTGAAGCGGGGCGGGTCCTCGAATGATCCGAACGTGCCGAACTTCTACCAGCCGGAGGCCCTGGCGGGCTGGAAGCGCGTCGTCGAGAAAGTCCACGCCGAGAAAGGCCTTATCGCGCCGCAACTCTGGCACCAGGGCATGATGCGCAAGCCCGGCACCGGCCCCAATCCGGACGCGCCGACGGACAGCCCGTCGGGCATTACCCATTCCGGCAAGCAGGTGTTCGATGCGCCGACCAGCGCCGAAGTCGACGACATGGTCATGGCCTATGCCAATGCCGCCGGCGAGGCTGTGCGGCTCGGATTCGACGCCATCGAAATTCATGGCGCGCATGGCTACCTGATCGACGAATTCTTCTGGGACGTGATGAACAAGCGCGACGACCGCTTTGGCGGTTCGCTGCCTGAACGTGCCACGTTCGCAGGTGATATCATCAAGGAAACCCGCAAACAGGTCGGCCCGGATATCGCGATCATCCTGCGTTTCTCGCAATGGAAGCAACAGGATTACACGGCGCGCCTGGCGCAGACCCCGGCGGAATTCGAAGCCTTCCTCAAGGTCTTCGTCGATGCCGGCGTGGACGTGCTCCACGCCTCGCAGCGCCGCTATTGGGAAGCCGAATTCCCGGACGTCGACGGCGAAAACGGACTCAACACGGCCGGCTGGGCGAAAAAGCTGACCGGTCTCCCGTCGATCACGGTCGGCTCGGTTGGCCTCACCGGCGATTTCGAGAAGGCGTTCCGCGGTGAAGGCGCGACGGTCCGCAAACTCGACGACCTCGAAGCGCGCCTCGACAAGGGTGAATTCGATCTCGTTGCTGTCGGTCGGGCCCTGCTGCAGGATCCTGACTGGGCGAAAAAGGTCCGCGAGGGCCGCATCTCCGAGCTCACCAACTATGACGCAAAGTCCCTCGCAACGCTCTACTAGAGCGAGGAGCATCTTGAACGTGCGGGGGAAACATGGCAGTGTCCGCGTCACCAAACGGTGAGCGGACGCGGCCTGATTGCGGCGTTGAGGTGGGGCCGGCTATTTCCCGGTAGACTGTCCTGTGCGGTCGCAGCCGTACTTCCGGCATTTGCCCGGATCCTCCCTTTGAGGCGCGTCACACCGGCGCCTCACTCACCCTGCCGGACGCGCGGAGACTTCCGCGTATCCCGGCGGGGATTTTTTTGCGGCATGGCTTTCCGCCTCGGTGCCCAAGCAGGCTAACACGCAGGCCAATCCCTGCTATATGTTCTCCATGAGTTCCGATCCGAATCGCCTTTCGATCAGCCAGATGGCTGCCGCGCGTCCGCCAGCCGCAGCGGGCGAAGCCGCCTATCTTGCCGGCCTGAACCCTGAACAGCGCGAGGCCGTGCTGCACACTGACGGGCCATTGCTCGTTCTGGCAGGCGCCGGCACAGGCAAGACGCGCGTACTGACCACCCGTCTCGCCCATATCATCGCGACGAAGAAGGCCTGGCCCAGCCAGACGCTGACCGTCACCTTCACCAACAAGGCCGCCCGCGAAATGCGCGAGCGCGCGCTGAAGCTGATCGGCCCGGACGGCGAGGGCCTGCGCTGGCTCGGCACGTTCCACGCGATCAGCGCGCAGATCCTGCGCCAGCATGCCGAACTGGTCGGCCTGAAATCCAGTTTCACCATCCTCGATACCGACGACCAGGTCCGCCTCTGCAAGCAGATCATCCAGGCCGAGAATATCGATCCCAAGCGCTGGACACCGCGTTTCCTGGCCAGCCTGATCGACGGCTGGAAGAACCGCGCGCTCACGCCGGACCGCGTGCCGTCAGAGGACGCCCACCTGTTCGCCGATGGCAGGGGCATCAAGTGTTACGAGATTTACCAGAACCGGCTGAAAGTGCTGAACGCCTGCGATTTCGGCGACCTGCTCGTTCACAACATCACCTTGTTCCGCGAGAACCCTGATGTCCTGAAGGATTATCACGCGCGCTTCAAATACATCCTCGTCGACGAGTACCAGGATACCAACGTCGCCCAGTATCTCTGGCTGCGCATGCTGGCCCAGGGCAGCCACAATATCTGCTGCGTCGGCGATGACGACCAGTCGATCTATGGCTGGCGCGGGGCAGAGGTCGACAATATCCTGCGCTTCGAGAAGGATTTCGCGGGCGCCAAGGTCATCCGGCTCGAGCGCAATTACCGCTCGACCCGGCACATCCTCGCGGCCGCATCCAGCGTCATCAGCCATAACCGGGGCCGCCTCGGAAAGACGCTCTATGTCGGCGACGACAGCCCGTCTGACACGGTCGATGCCGAAAAGGTCAAGGTACGCGGCCTGTGGGACGGCGAGGCGGAAAGCCGGCTGATTGCCGACGATATCGAAAGCTGGGTGCGGGGCGGCGGCAAGCATGACGATTGCGCCGTTCTGGTGCGGGCCTCGTGGCAGATGCGGGCCTTCGAGGAACGCTTCATCATGCTGGGCATCCCTTACCGCGTGATCGGCGGCCCGCGCTTCTTCGAGCGCGCCGAGATCCGCGATGCCATGGCCTATCTCCGCCTCATCCGTTCACCCGACGACGACCTCGCCTTCGAGCGCGTGGTCAATGAGCCGAAACGCGGCGTCGGCAACACGACGCTGGCCAAGCTGCAGGCTTATGCCCGCGCCGACGGGCGCAGCCTCTACACGCTGACCCCCATGGTCCTGCAGACCGATGAGATCAAAGGCGGC
>TARA_R110000751_G_scaffold5489_3_pt1 | contig 17420 bp, 14 predicted proteins | sample TARA_R110000751 | Tara Oceans TARA_R110000751 (sample SAMEA4398001) | marine metagenome | biome: Polar Biome; feature: [MES] marine water layer (ENVO:01000295) within the mesopelagic zone...; material: water (ENVO:00002006), including particulate matter (ENVO:01000060) such as...... | reverse complement strand
GACCTCATTTTACCCTACCTATCGCCCATGAATCGAATGTGCCATTACATTCACCAGATGCGGCCGAGATATATTCATGGTAAATCATTTCGATCCCAGATTCATCGAATAGTGCCTGCCACCCGTCGCTCAGGTAGCGCCAGCAGTCAAGGGGGAAGCGGTGTTCTGCCATATTATGTGGAGCTACGCACAAGACCGTGCCCCCAGGACGCACGATGCGCCCCACCTCTGACATTAATTTAAATGGGTTGCGGACATGCTCAAAACACTGCCCCGTGATTAGGGAGTCGAAATGGTTGTCCTGCACTGGAACGATATACTCGCTCAACATGACTAGGTCTACGTTTTTGCCCGCTGCGATGTCGATGCCAACGTACGTCCTAGGTTCCTCTATCAGCTCTCTGTAGCTACCATTGAAATCCATCGAGCCCAGATCAGCGATTAGACGGTCTTGTGGTCGTAAATACTTGCCGATATGCCTCCCCATTCTTCGTCGTGATTCCTTGTGCATATTCTCCCCTTTTGTTTAGATTATTCGTCAACCACTACCAGTCCTGAGGCTTTATCCAAGTTTCTCATAATCTGCTCTTTCAGGACTTCGCTATGGAGCTGTTTCTGGGTTTTTGATACTTCGTTGTGCCCTGCGAAGGTGGCCGCTCCACCTTCCAAAGCCCTCGCCTCCAGAGCCTCATTCGACAGCCCCTTGTAGGCGGGATTCTTATTAATAGACTTTAACTGCCTGACAGCCCACTCATGGAATTTAATTTTGGCCGTTGGGGTGTCTCCGTGCTGCTTTATGAATATCTTGTAACCAGCCGCAAGGTAACCAGCCGCTCTGCTTTCTGAGCCGTCCCTTATAGCCTTTTTGAGGTTGTTATTGACAATAGTCTTTTGCTTCCCCCACTCTTTCTTTCTAATGTTATCACGCATGAGATTGCTCTCTGGGGAGGCACGCCAAGACTTAGAAACACCAAACAGGTTATTTCCAACAAAATCTTGGGTCCATTCTCCGGGCAGGTTCTTATTGTGGTCTTTAGTGATCCCGAGATCGTGCATTAGCCTGTTCACATTGACCTCAGAACCGGCAAGTGCTCCAACTCCAGCCGCCCCTGCTGTCGCAGCCATATTAGCGGTCGCCGTTGTCGCACCTAGAACCCCGGCACCAGTCTTCGCAACGCGAGTGGCGGTTGCCAGGCTCTTAGTGCCCATGAACGTGAGACCACCAAGGGCCAAGCCGCCCATGGTCGCAGTGATCGCCTTAGGTAGAGTCGATTGTCCCCCGTTCTTATCGAATATCTCCGCCATTGATATCGGATTTCCGTCCGGACCTGGGAGTTTCATGCCGTATTTCTGCATGAAGGGGGGAGCCAAGTGACCCAGCAAGCCCAAGGCTAGTTTACCCCCGTATTCCATACCGCTAGCGGCTTCGATTTCCTCTCCGAAACTGCCTCTACCTGAGAGTGTTTCGATGATTGGCAGGACTACCGCGAAAGGGGCTACGGGACTCACATCGAGAAGGCCACGAGCGCGTTCCCCACCGGTCCAAGGGCCTTGGCTGAAGGGGTCTATCTTATCCATTGCGTCGGCGCCGGTTGACGCAGGCTGCAATGCGAATTGAGGGAAGAAGTCCGTAGCCCACGATCGGTTATACTCCTCCAGGTCTGCCTTGTCTTGTACCGAGGATCCCATAGCGAACCCGGCAGCAGCTCCGGCAATACCACCAATCGCAGCCCCGCGTGCTCCGCCTTTTGCTGCGCCCGTCATCGCCCCTGCGAACCCACCGCCGATCGCGCCCAGAGCCTCGGGGGCGTCGTTCTCCTTGAGCATTACAGACGTCTTCTTGTTCGCCCAATCAGGGGCCAGCTCTTTCGCCTCTTCGATGTCTTCGAATGGGGTACCGAACCCTGCGTTGGAAACTGCGGCCTGCGCGATCTGGGGCGCCTGCATCCATGCCATCATCTGTACCGGCCTGTCCATCATATTGTTCTTAATAATACGAGCCGATTCCGCTTGGAATGTTACCCAAGGGAGCACCAACTTGCGAGCAGACTTTTGGAGCTGACCGACACTCTCATACTGAGGGAGGCGGCGACCTACTTCTCGGATTATGGCGTCTGTGCCTAGTCCCTGTCGTGCGAGGTTCATGGCGTACATCATCTTGGGGATCATGTCTTCAGCCAAGTAAGCGGCGGATGCGTTAGCTAGCGTAGGCTTTATGCCCTTATTCTCGGTTACACCAGAGATCGCTGCGGCGAGTGTTTTCAAGGATTTATCGCCCCACCCGTTCTCTTCCGCATTTTCGAACTGCTTGAGCATGGTCTTAACGTTGGCCATACCTTCGACGTTATCGAATGCCTGAGCCTCTATGAGTTTCGACATGGCCGGATCAGAGAAGAAATCGACGAGATCAATCTGACCGCCAAGGTCATCCGTAATGTATCTCGTATCGCCAAACACATCAATGAGTGCATCTTTGTCTCCCATAACATCCGCTAGAGTTATATCATTACCAGAAGCAGCCCCCTTCTTCATTTTCCTGGTCATATTTATGAACGCGTCCGTCATGACCTTCCCGTCATTAAGGGCGACCTTAGAGAGAGGGTTCATGCCTGCCATCTGCAAGAACAAGATATTTCCAGCGAGGTTCGCGGCGTGGGTAGCCGGATTCAGTGAAGTCTTGGACGTCTTGTGGACCGCCGTAGCGAGTTCGAAGTGCTTCGCAAAGGCTCCGGAGGTCTGACGGGCGGAGCCGTTATGTCCGAAAAATGCCTCGACAACGTCCCTGTCGATATATGGGAGATCGGCGTCGAAGGTCTTGCCGGTCCTCTCGGCCTCTATCTTGAGCATGTTTCGCATCTTATCGCCCAGACCTTCTACGACCCCGTCCAATTCATCAAGACCTATCCACTCTTTTCTAGCCGAGTCGGAGGGTAGGAGTTTGTAAGCCTCTTTGGACATCACAGAATCACCACCAGATATAATGACGTCCCGGAAGTTTTTGTGGATTTGAAAGAGAATGGAGTCTTTGATGAATCCGCCAGTAGTCATAGCGACGGCTCCAGTCTCCAACTGGTCTATATTTTCCAGCACAGTGGACCGTGAAGTGTACTTTCCCCGCTTCTTAGAGGTTGGTCCTCCGAGCTGGGTGGCGATATTACTAGGCCCCGCCGTAGTCTGTATTTTGTTGAGGTTATCTCCACGCCCCGAGATAAAGCTCTTGGTCTGCCCATCTAGGTCGCCGAACCCTGGAGTCCCCTTTAGGATTGCGGGAAGGTGAAAGCCAGAACCCACTTTATCTGCGTCCCGAAACATAGCGGCGGTGCCTTCATCGACGAAGCCTGACGCGACTTGTTCATCGAAGAGTTCTGTCCACTTATTTGCCAAGTTCTCCGCCCAGATGGAGTTTTCCTCGCCGATCTTCTCAGCGAGTTCGGCGGTGTTACGGGAGGACCCATCTAGCCAGTACTTGTAGACAGCCTGATCCCCGGCTTCGCCTAGACGCCCAGGGGCGGAGGCCAAGTGCTTACCGATCTGGGCTTTCTCCCAGAAATTATCCATGCTAGCAATCTTAGCTTTATTAACATCCTGAAGGCCGTCAAAATATGTATTCTGGAACTTCTTCTGAAGGAACCACGACATCTTCTCCTTCTGGGTCAGCTCTGCTCCGGTTTTGACCTTCTTCTTGAGCTGAACGAACGCGTCTTGTTGGGCGTCTCCTAGCAGGAGAGATCTCAGCCTCTTCGTGGTCACGAGCTTAGCCACGTCTTCCGACGTCTTTGCCTCATCAATAGCTTTCGCCATGTTAGGGCTAAAGAACCCTCGGCCCCATGTCTTTACACCCTCTTCGGTGAGTCCATCCATGTTTACCTTGGGGTCCGCCAATGCCTTTACTATTTTGGAGTGGTCATCGAACTTGAATCCTAATTTGGTTCCGAGGAACCCGCTACCTTTAGCGGCCCCCGCCAAAACCGGCATCCCGTCGATGGCCACATCACTGGCCACGCCAGCCATCTTTGCGATCTCTTCGCCGCGCTTCGCTACCCTCGCTCCAGCCTTCGCGGCAAGTCCTATAGGAATAGCGTAGCTTGCGAGTGTTATGGCCGAAGAGTATGGGTGCTCTGTGAGCTGCTCTTTGATGGTATCGCTCCGCCATTCGTATTCTTCGCCGTCCCACTTGAATCCAAGCATAGCGATCTCGTCGCTAAACAGAAACTGTGCGGTTTTTCGCAGCGCTTCGCCCGGTGAGAAGCTGTCCTCTTCGGGGTTTCTAATGGTGTTGTCTGGGTCTACCTGGTACGCGCCCTCTTCGTCCTCGTACATATCCATACGAGAAGCGGCCAGGGGTCCGAAGGTGCCCTCAAAATGCTGATTTTTGGCGTCGTCCATCGCAATGGCTGTGTCGTCGAGCACCTCTTGCTGTTCCATGGAGTATTTGTGTTGAGCCAACATCCCGCCAGCTAGTGCCCGGAACTGGCCGCGCTCCTCCGAGCTACCCGGGGCGGCCTTTTTTTGGCCAAGATTGGGTTTGTTGGTAAGGCGGGTGCCGGACAAGGGTGCGCGCTTAACATCATTGAGAATGCCAGTGTCAGTGTCAGTACTGTACTCTAGCATTTCATCCATGCGGTCGCGTGAAGTTCGGGGAGCTTCCGTAGACACATCATCAGATAGCATTTCATCCATGCGGTCGCGTGAAGTTCGGGCCATTATTTAAGTCTCCCACCGGACCGCTCGCTACGTGCTCTAAGCCTGTCTACTTCTTTCGCTCTTCCTGCTTTACGCTTATTCGCCGCTTTCTTAGCTTGAGTCCTCGCCCGGATGCCGTCAACCTTTCGACTTAGAATCGACCCGAAGTCTGTGGGCATTTCCCGTTCTACTGTTGGAGAAAGAGGACCGTTCGGGGTGGGTGTCGGGGAATGTTCTGACCCCGGCCCCTTAGCTAGTTCCAAAGCGGCGGTTACTTGCGGGAGGGCAGGGGAGTCTGGTGGGAGGTTGGCGATCAGAGATGTGAGTGCGATCATGCCGAGCTTGGCGTATTCGTTGGTGGAGTCCTGTAGGGAGGAGGAGATAGGCTTCGATTCAGAGGTATTCGTGACATTGGAGCGAACCGCCGATCTGGAGTTTAGCCTGGCCTTCTCATTTTCACGTCGTTCTCGCCTATTCTTGGCCTGACCTATGAACGGGGCGGACAAAACTGAGAGTGGTCCTTTCCCGCCTACACCGTAGACTCGCTCCGTCTCTACCTGGCTGGGGGTCTTAATGGAGGTAAGAATGCTGGGGGAGGCCCCGATAGTGTCAGATTTGTCCTCGGTGTCTGCTACCACGGGTTTGAATTTGCTACCCGGAACTGGTCGGCTAGCGATTCTCGCGCGCGTATCATCGGCCTGCTGTTCTACTCTATTTATTTCGGACCACTTCGCTTTATGCGCGATGACTTCTCGTCTGATTTTAGGTGAAAGATACCTTGAGCGACCCGCGAGTATGTTGCGGTCCACAGGGTCGGACTTGTCATTTGCGATCTCCATGTACGTCGCATACGGGCTAATACGCATTAGCTCCTTCTGCTCTAGGGAGAACGGGTTATCACCCTCCTGATCGTTGATATAATTATCAATTGTGCTGTTGATTAGTTCCTTGAGCTGGGGCTGCTTGGCTGCGAGGCCGGGTAGCGTAGACAAAGCGGCCCTGTAATTCGCCTCTTCTCTAGAAGTTTGGCCGGAGGCTATCTTCTCGATAGCGTCTGACACCTCACCGGTAACCATTCCGCTTTCCAGCCAGGCCTCGGCAGCCATTTGACTGGCACCGTTATCCATCAGCTTCCGTGCAATACGTTGACCACTACCATCGCCCGACGTGCGTGAGGCGTTGTATTGATCCTTTAGGTCCTTGCCTATGTTCGAGGCCTCATCAGCGATTATAGCCGAATATTCCTGCTTGTAAGCGTTACTGCCTACCCCCTTACCCCAGCCACCATTCACCAGAATTTCGGTGATCGCCCCAGGGTTATTCTCCAGGTGGCGTAGATCCTGCCTCCCGAACCCAAACCCTACCTTAGACTTTTCCCGGTTGATCTGCTTTTGGAGGTCGCTTTCGAACGCATTTTGGCTCGCAATGAGTTCATCATTCTGCGCGTCGTTCAGCTCATCACCCCCAGCTATAGCTCCTCTCAGGTCAGCACCCAAATAGTCGTCAAGATCGCCACTTGCGGCTGAGTTTCTGGCTTGCGTTGCAGTGACCCTACGGGCCGCCTGCCTATCAGCTTCGCCCTGTTCACGGAGTTGGGCGTTATCTTCGCCCTCAGCGAGTCTCTGGTCGTTTAGTAGACCCTGTTGATCGTTCAGTTCGGACTGTTGGGCAGCTTGGTCGTTAGCTGTTTGGGCGGCAAAGGCTTTCTGCTCGGCCTCCTGTCGGCCCTCCCACCACTCCTGCTGCTTCGTGGGGTCGGACAACCCAGAACTGTTCAAACCTGCCTGCTTAGCCAAGTTGTCTACGAGGGATTCAGCGTACCTAGAGGCGAATGGATTACCGGAGTACTTCGACATCACCTCCATCAATTCCATGTTTGTCGTGCGGAATGCTGTCCCGAAGGTCTGGGCGTGCTCACCCATGATAGCAATTCCACGGGCGCTACTAAGCTCGACGGGTCCGCCGGTCACTGGATCACGGATGGAGATCTTCTCTGCGATATCTGTCGGCTCTGCGAGGATCTGGTTCGCAGCTTCGATCTGCGCGTCTGGTGGGGCAACCATACCGGCCTGTTGGGCTCCGGGATCACCACCGGGCGCGGCGCCAGGTAAAGGAGTACCAATCGGACCCAGCTCACCTTGGGTATTTGGGTTTAGTTGGCCTGAAGCCTCAACGCGTTCCGCTTGCGACTTTTGGTGCTCTATAGGCATAACCGTGGTCGCAGTGTTCTCACCGTAGGCGTCTCTAGCTGATGTGAGTTTGTCCGTAAGTGGTTTAATCTGCGTCTCTAGGATCTGCTCAAACTCTTTCTTATAGAACCGCTGACGAATGTTCTCAGCAGCAATTGCTCCCTTCCTCTCGGCCGACTTCTGGTAGGCAGCCTTAACGCTATCCGAACTACCTGCGGACCACATGCGAGCAAACCCACGCTCCATCTGCATGGTACCCTGCATTTGCGCCATCGTGGCACCAGAGACTGGACCCTGTGGTCCGCCTTGTCCGTTACTCATGTGGTACCTCTGTTAAGTGTGCGCAGTGAGCGAGTGTCATTTAACACCGAACATCCCGGAGGATGGGTTGGTATTGAAGTTGGAGAATGAGGTGTCGATACCAGAAAGCGAAGAAGAGGAGCCCCCCGAGGAGCCTCCATATTTACTTGCCGCCGCACCTGCAAAGTTAGTGGCGGCTCCGATTATACCCTCTAGAGCGCCTGACATGCCTTGGTGCTTTACTTTGATGGCATCCAGCAAGCCTTGACTCGCGTTTGCAACTCCAGATTGGGTAGCACTCTGAGCGTTTACGCTAGCGGCGGTCAGGCCGGGAGCCATAGTCTCAGACCAGTGCATTTGTAGGTTGTTAAGGGCTCCGGAGAATTCATCTCGGATGCCTGCTTGGTTTCCCACCCAATCATCAGCGAAGGAGTTGATTCTCTGAACCTGATCAGTGCGGAATTTCTCTAGCTGAGATTTCGATTTCCACAGCTCGCCCGTGCGCACCCGATTAACCTTCTCTTGTACTTGCATGGCTTGAGCTACCTGCAATCCTTGGCGACGCGCGCTGCCGCCTTTTGCCATGTTAATCGCTACGTTTTCCATCATCTCCCGCTGACCAGCAGCGGCGCTCTCATAGATCCCGCCAACGATTGAGTTGTTTAGCTGATCCCACATCGGGCCTTCTCGATTCTGGAGCTGCTCCGCCTCGGCTACCATACCCGAAACAGCTCTAAAGCCGGAGCCTGACATCACGCCTTGGGCAATTTCGTTTGCGTCCAGGTCTGCGCCTTCTGTTTCCCACGATTTAGTGCCTTTCCACATCCCCCCGCCCCGTTTCGCGATCGCTGCCGCATCTTCGCGGGTGACGTTCCCACCTTGGGTTTGCATCCCGAAACCGCCTTGACCTGACGTGTCTCCCATCCCCCGGAGACCGGAAGGCTGTAGTACTCCGAGATTGAGACCCCCAGAGGAGCTGCCGCCGTATGTACCGGGTGACCCCAGTGCGCTTCTCACTTGCATTCGAGCTTGTTCTGATGCCAGCAGGTTTCCGGTGGCAATGGTTTGGTCTGCTCGCGCAGTCTGGGAGTACCGCTCGCGCTCGGCGGCGCCCTCTTCGTGAAGCCGCTCTTGATGGTCAATCTGATTACGTGACAGCTTAGCCTGGGCCTTGGCCTGCTTCTTGGCCGCGGACCCGCCCATTAGACCGCCGATCACACTACCTGCTACTGCGACACCTGCTCCGATCATTATACTACTCCTAGCGTTTCTTGTAGACAGCGCATAAATATTCTATTAAAACTTAACATAGCAGGGGCGCTCTGGGGTGCCTGTCACTTCACAATTGCGCTTAAGTGCATTCAACCCGTACTCTTCTGTTGTAGCGCCGATCATCGAGTCAAACCCTAGGTCAGCGAGTTGGATAACCGCTTCACCTATCATCGCGTCTAGAACGCCTTTACCACGGGCCTCTGGGGACACGAACTGGCCCCACCCGGTGCAGGGCTTGAGTCCAACAGACGTCTCGAACGGGCTCCCCGCCTCGCCCCACATAAGAACCCCAGTGTCTGCTACGAACAAAACCACACCTGCCGCCTCTTCTTCAACGTAAGCCTCAAAGAGTCCCAAATAGATATCCAGATTGTGCTCGTTGGCGTAGATAATGTTACCGGACTCGCTTTGGGCTACCAGCATCTGGAACCAGAGTTTCTGGAAAAGCCCGGCATCTCGCACTGTTGCGTTTCGAACACGCGCTTTCTTCATCTCTATCAGCCCTCCCCGAAGTGCTCTCTCTAGTAAATAATACCGTTTTTTGCTAATTTCAAGCCAAAAACATAAACTAATTAATTCTTACCGCCAGCGTTCGCGGTGCCACCTCCCGACACTCCTTGCACTTGAAACTGGCCAGGTCGGGTAAGATATTTAACTGAGAAGCCCATTAGGGAGACATCTCGGTCCTTCTCTGAATGCCTGACCCTGAACCGGCAGTATTCACCGGGGACTATATCTTGAGGAGATATCCGCATCAACGATTGCCCCGGAAGGAAGTCGAACGTCAGAGTTGCGGAGTCTCGTACCGTTGCGTTCTCAGAGGCAGAATCGCAGGTTTCGATTAGAACCTCCCAGGAGTGAGATAGGCCGTTGGCCTCTTTCGCGCGAAGCTCGACAAGTCTTGGAGAGCTACGACCACTTTGACCTAGTCGCCCCGCTGCATCGGGCCGCACCCCTAATCTCACATACGGTGTTTGAATTTCTAATTCAATCGGGCGGACAGCTTTGGAGTCGTCCGTCCAATTGAGCGCCCCGTCCGCCATTAGCTCGTGGACTTGGCCACCAGAAGTGGAAGCATAGAGTTTGAATTGACCTGCCTCTGTCTCCGCCTCCCAAACGTGAGTGTAATTCAAGCTGCTTGGATTAGGTACGATTTGCGAAAACCACCCCTTTCTCACTTCATCTATCATGTACTCGTACTTGTAGATGTCCGTGAAAACTCCGTCCGCGTCTTTGTTGAACCAAAGAATCGCGTTATGCTTCCTAGAATGTGACGTGTGGGTGTCTTCGACAGCGGATTTATTCATCTCGTCAACTCTGTCGCGGATTACCTCGGAAATTTTGATCGTCTCTCTAAGGTCGTATAGCCGCATTCCGTCTGAGTCAGTTGCCCACCCAATCTCTCGGGCGTTACCAACTCCGCGTGGTCCGACGTTTCCAAACCCATTGATCGCTTTATCTACGACGTAATCCGGATTATCTCCGAGTATGCGCCAGTAGGCGGTTTCAGTGGTCACGACGACACCGATATTGGTGCTAAATATACCCGTTATCCGGTCGTCTAGTTCGATGGCGTTAGCGAGCGGAAAGGCATCCGGTTGGTTGTATCTGCTGTAGGTGAGGATTGTGGGATTGAGCGGGTCTCCGGCCACAAAGGCGGTCCGCTTCCAAATCAACATGATCCCGCCGAGGGGTGGCGGGGAGTTGTCAAAGATGAGGTCACCAATCAATGGTGGAGTTGTAGACCCCAGGGAGAGGTCTGAAACTGTGTCGGTGAACGTAGTCGTGACATTGTCATTTACTATCCCTAGACTTAGGAACTCCGACCCACCTGCGACTGTGCGGTAAATTCGACGCTTTATGACGTTAGGCGCGAATGAGATTGGCAGATCCGTTAACAGAATTTGATCGTAACTTGTGTTGCCGGTTGTATTAATGGCCGCTACAGACTCTACACCAGCATTACTCTCATTACCCTCCCCGTCAATGAAGGTAACTTTATATTTCCAAATAGAGCCATCGGTTCGGTCGAAAATTGTGCCTACAGTGCTGAAAGTGGGGACGGGGGCTCCTTGGTCGTAGGAGGAAAATCGGTCAAAATAAATAGTTGGAGTGTCGGAGGCGTTATTTGTCACGATTTCGAACTTGTATGAGAAGAGGAACTCCTCAGTGGGGTCGCCAACCGTCAGACCAAAATCCCCCGTGGGGAACGTAGAAAAGTCGAAAAATAGTGTATTCCAGCCCTCGAATAGCCGACCGATTTGGAAGTCATACCGGAAGAAGTTACCAGAAAAACTTGGTTCCGAGCCTATATAAACTGAGATGGCTCGCCCGCTTTTTGCAAGGGAACGGTAATACTCTCTCGGTATAAACACCTGCATTCTAGCGCGGTCTTCGGTGACGGTGTTTATTGAGAACGGCGTTACGGATGTGCGCTCAATGGAAGAGGTTGGGAAGGCTGATCCGCAGGTAACCGCCGTCGAGGTGCCCTTCCAAGCCGGTGTAGTTGAGTTTGCAACAGTGGCGTTCACAACTGTAAATGCACTCGAATCGTCAAAAGACTCGATCGGAGTGTCGGGGGTCTCCAAATTACCGCCATCAGTAAAGTAAACCTCTTGCTCACCTGGGGCGCTCAATCCCCATTTGGTGACCCGTTCACCGTCGTATTTTGACATTTGACCCGCTCGACCAATATCGAATGGGTCTTGAGACGTGAAGTACAAAAACCGATCGAACTGGCCTGATGTGCGGAATAGTGCATCCGGCTCCCCAGTCAAAAGCTCTGTGAGGGTTCCGTCAGATTCAACCTTTTGGATTGTTGTCCCCGCACCAATGAGCACTTCTCGGGTGATGGCGCCAGACAAGGATTGGGCCTTGTATGACGCTCCCCAATAAATACCGCCATCGTAGGCGTTATTTAGGACGAGTTCATTACCGCGGATCTTAGATAGAGCCCCATACTCCTTAAAAAAGTCAACGTTCTTACACTCACGTAGTTGTGTAGGGTTGAGAACTTCAGGGTTGCTCTTTGTGTATAGACCTTCAAACTGAATAAGGTCTATACCCGGGAGATTGGGCTGATCCAATTAATTATCCTCTCGCCCTGAGCTTTGCGATCATTCTACTCTTCTTACTGCGTTTGCCGCCGAAGGCCCTGAGCTTTGCGATCATTCTCAACTTCTTACTGCGCCTTTTTCCACGCTTAGCGGTGGACTGCTGAACCTTCCCCTTGAGCCTTTGGACAGCTATTTTCCGGGCACCATGGGTTTTCGTCATCGGCTGTTCTGCGGGTGAGTTGCCTGCTGATCCTGCGGCCTTTTGGGCCTTTCTTATTTTTAACTGCCTTGCCGCTTTGGACCCGGCGACCGACGATTGCCTCGATGCTCTACGGGCCTTCCTTTGGTCGGCGGTTAGGTCTCTGGTCTTCGCAGCTTCCATCCCTTTCCCTTCTTTGGCCTTGGAGATCAGCGCGCGCTGCGCTTTATCCCCCCAACCGCCCTTTTTGGGGTACGCTTTGGGGTTCAAAGTTCCGTCACGTCGGTGGATGGGGGTGGAACGCCCAAAGCCTCGTCGAGACCGGGCGGCCCTACGTCGCAGCCTGGATGCGCCTCTACGCCGCAGCCTGCTGCGCTTCGGCCCCTTTGACATGGATCTAGATTTGTATGCTTTTGCGATTGCACTAACGGTTGCGCCTGCCATGGTTATTTCCTCAATTATGGGTTGTTAGGGTTATTGTATCTACGCGTCACTATAGTGTGGAGAGAATGGTATAATCTTGTTGGTGCTAATAATCTTACCGTCGATATACCGCTCCCAAGTGTCTTCCCACTCGGTGCGCTGGCGTGCTACGGTTCGCATTGATCCTGTTTCCATAAGCCCCTCACTATCCATGCAAGCGATGGTAGCATCCAAGATGCAAAGCTCATCCAGGCTTCGTGGGAAGTCGGCGTGCCATGAATCTCCGCCCACTTGTAGCTGAGTCGGAAGTCCAAAATACTCTAACCGTAGGCCGTTGGGCGAAGTCTCTCCCGGAGGTGGTTCCAAAACGAACCCACTTCCAACAGGTCTGAAGCTGGGTTGGTAGGTGTCTATGCCGGTGTTTTGGTTTTTCGGGGAGTTTGTTGCGTAGTGCCGCTCCAACCGCTCCAAGGGTACAGTAGTACCATCAGAACGCACAATCTCCATTTTGAGACAACGCTCTAGGCCGGGAGGCCATGAGTACCTTTCTTGGTCGGCGGTTAGGTCTCTTGTAGCTACGTTAGTGAAATAGCCCTCGTGGGCCATGACTAGGTGGGTACACCTACGCCGATAGCTCGCGTTTATTTGTTGCGCGATGAAGGTGTCGGACCAGAACGACGTATCGGGTGAAAGTTCGTGCAGCCACCGTCGTACGCGATCAGTGTACCCTGCTAGGTTATCATCTAGAACTGACATTATGCGTCTCGTCCTCTCTTATATACAAAACCATCTACAAAAATCTTAAATACATGGCTGTTGCTATAGCCGCCGTTAGATCTTCTCATTCTGAACCAGAAGCCTTGGTTCTCATCCAATGACACCATAAAATGCATGTTTTCGATCATATCGGTCTCTTTTTGCTCTCTCGTCACAAATGTACTAGAGGTCGAGGTTGGTAGTGCTTTTGGTATATAGTGTGGCCGTAAGTAGAAGTACATGTAGTCCTGTTTGGACGTGCTCTGCATGTTGATTTGTAGGCTGTACATCGCATCGCAGGATGGAGGAGCGCCTGCAAAGGTGTAATCGTAATATACATTTGACTTGCCTAAATAGAACCATTGTGTAGACAAGGTGAACAGTATCTGCTCCGGGTCATCTGGCCGTGAGGTAAAGTCCCAGATGCCGCCGCTCGCTTCGTCTCGGTAATATACCCAACCGATTTGACGGTAATTGGCGTTAAGAAATGACGGGTCGGTGTCGGTCATTTGGTTTATCAGGTTTTCGGCGTCCTCAGCGGTGTCGAACCCTGCGTCCGTCCCCGGCTGATCGAGCCTGCCGATGACGAAAACCCTGTACCACACGGGAGCATCTACGCCAACCGGAAGAGCGAGATAGGTTGTTGGAAACCCCCCCTGTTCCGTCCCCGCGGCCCATGTGAGGGAGATATCCTTGGTTAAAACCGATGCTCCTTGTAATATGGCCCCGTTGTTTGTGGAGTTTCTACAGGAACCCGGGGCTATGTCTATCATGGTGTTGGGGAATTCCGCGTTTTGACTGTATCTGTACCCGTCTATGTAACCCCGAGGTAAGGAGATATCAGCCGCCACGGACTCACCGACTTTACTGGACGTGACCGCCGAGTCGGCGATATCCCCGGTTTCAGCTTGACCGGTGGCGGTGTTTAGCGGTGCCGAGAAATTCCCAACATTCCCAGAGCTGGAGTATGCTCGGATTTTAGCGAACACGTCCTTGTTTCCGCTTGCTCCTTCGGTGGCAATGGTCGATATTTGCTTAGTCAAAGCTGCTAGATCAAATGACTGCTTATTGACTGTGAACGCTAGGTCCTCTGCGATAAGTAGTTCATACTTCCGGAAATTGGTGATCCTCACCGCGTTCCAAGTCAGTGTCACGGTTCCCGGAGTTTTTCCACTAACTCTGAGCCCTGTTACATTGGGCACCGTGGCGCTGCGCCGCGTTTCCCCGCTACCGCCTCCACCTTCTGTGGTCAAGCCGTCTAGAAGCGTCTCTATGCGCCGCATCCTGGATTCCTGTTCTAGGTCCAGGTTTTCAAGTCCTTGCCGTTTTGACGAAGTCGCCATTATCTTACCGGTACCTCTCCAGGAGGGGGTTTGATTCTATCATCTGCGTCACCCTCTCCAAGTTTTCTGGGGACCAGTTTACATTTTTACGGCTCTCATTGGGCTCTCTAAATACGCCGCTGGCGCATGTTTTAACCCAGGCGAGATGAGCGGGAAGCCCCGCCCACGCGGCTAGAGAGATTATAGTTTCCTCAGGGTTCGAAATCAATTCATCATTATATAAAAAGAAAGTGTCTTGCCCTTCCAATACATCGACCGCAGCATTGTGGAACCTACGGTATCGGCGAATCATTATCGTAGCTCTTTGTTCTTCGTCTGGGTACATACGAGCATACTTAGGGCTCAATACCCAATTGGCAATGTTGTCAAGCGGGTTGCGAAGGGATACGATGGTTTTTACAGGTAATCCCATATGATCCCCGAACTGTGAGATCAGGTTGGACGGGGCGCCTCGTTTTCTGATCTCGTTTACCGCGTCCCAGCCGCACTTATCTCCTACAAGGAGTAAAGGTTCCTCATGCTCCAGAATACCTTTCAAGCCTAGCCTCGCTCTTTCTCCCCCTAAACCAGAATTCATGAGGTGGTGCAGCGTGCGACCCCTAGACCACTCGTCGCTACCCTGATTCCACTTACTTATGTATTTTTGCTCCTCGCTGATCCGAGCATTCGGGTGCGAGCCTAATATCGCAGATAGGATCGTGTGTCCGGAGCGTCCTTCACCTACAAATGTCAGCCAGTGCGTTTCTGGGGTTGTCATAACTTTTACTCCCCGTACCCTGGAGGCAGAATCAGTCCACCCTCGCGATCCTCTAGGGGTCTGACCATCTTAGATTTGTTTGACAACCCAGCACCTGACATGATCGTTTCTTTCATAGGGTTAGTAGCTGCCGTGCGGCCGGAGCGCATATTCTCCATCGCCCGCCCCATCATAGCTGAATTAGCCTTGTTCACCTCATTAAGCAAGTCGGCCTTCTCATCAGCAGCTTTCTCACGTTGGTCGATGTCCATCTGTTCAAGTAGTTGCTGGTACCCCTTGTTGCCGTACTTGTCGTTATAGGTAGCTTGCAGATGCAACCTTTCCACCAATAGCCGTAGGTACTTCTCTTCTCGACTCTCAACAGCAATCACATGATTCCACGCACTTGCAGGCTCCGACCAACGCCAGAGATGCCAATTGCCATCTTGTGTGGGTTGGTCCTGTCCGTTAGTAAGGACATGCCCCATGACAAGTTCGCCAGCGCGCGCGGAGTTTATTCCGATCTCGTATCTGGGATCTTCTAATTCTCCAACATAATCATTTACAAAGTCATCCCAGAGAATCTTGTAGGGATGAAATATAGGGTACAGGTCCTTATCTAAACCCTGAAGATCCGTTATGAATTGAGCACTAAGGTCAACGCCCAACTCACACTTACGATAATGAACCCCAACGGGCCGACCCCTATTCGGTAGCTTTAACTCCATTAGTTCTCCCCCTTCATCTCACTGTTAATAGCCGTAGACCTTTATAACAACACCAGCGGTCGTGTTCGTTTGCACGTCTCGGATGGTGATCGTCTTGTAGGTGGCTGAGGTAGTTACGCCGTCCAAGGTAGCGCTCTTGGGGTCCTGGATATCTCCGCCAAGTGTAGCATCTCTAGAGTTCTGGATTGTGGCGAACAATGGGGCTGCGAGACCTGTTTTAAAAGTGTCCTCGTCATCAAAGGCGCCACCTTCAGCCTGTTGGAAGTGGTTTACCTCAACCTTGAAGGTGCCGGAAATAATGGTGTGCCTACTGTGTCCGGCTACAACGAGTGAGGGTGTTGCAGACGATTCTGGCTTAGTGGTTAGCGCTTCTAGCGCGGCTAGAGTGGCCATTTTGTTGCTCCTTTAAATTTAAAAACCGTAAACGGTTACGAGAATTCCAAGACCATTTTGCGCGTCGGTATCCCGCACTGAGACGGTGCGATAAGTGGCCACGGTATCCAACGTCTCAACCTCGGCTGAGATATTGTTGTCGAGACCGTTTGCTCGTGTTAGAACCTGAACCTCCGCGAAGAGCGGACTCTGTAACCCCGTTACAAAAGTGTCCGTTGCGGAGAAGCTGTCGGCCGTAGCCTGCTGAAATTGGTTATATTCGACCTTGAGTGGACCCTGCGCGGTCGTAACCCGAAGGTGTCCCGCGACAAGATTAGCTGGCGTTGGGGACACCACAGGCTTGATGTTCAATCCTTCTAGAGTGGCTAGAGTGGCCATTTTGTTGCTCCTTATTTGGACGCCTTAGACGCCGTAGACAGTTACCAGAATTCCAAGAGCAGATTGCGTATCGACGTCTTTAACTGTGACTGTTTTGTAATTAACATCCGATTCGATGCTCTCGACCGTTGCGGACGACGTACCTACCGAAGCGCTTGTATTCCGGCGAACCGCCTTGACATCAGCGTACCGGGGTCGGTTCAGCCCTGACTTAAAGGTGTCCGATGCGGAGAAGCTGTCGACCGTAGCCTGCTGGAACCAGTTGTATTCTACGCGCAATGGGCCGTGTACTGTGGTAAACCGTTGGAATCCTGCTTGGACTAGAGCGTCGTCAGAACCAGACACGGGCTTGACTTTCAACCCTTCTAGAGTGGCGATAGTGACTACTGCCATTTTGTTGCTCCTTGATTAGCGCGCTCGGCGCTTGTTGCCGTTATCGTTAGTGTATTCCGCCTGCTCTGCTGCTCGGCATGGCGGGCAATTTTTTGGAACCTTAGCTTTGAGCTTTTGCTTAATGATTATACCGCATCGCTGGCATCGGAGTGGTGCTTCATAGCTCATAGGATATTCCTTGTAATGATCCCGAGGAGCCCCCGGTCGCCACTCTATCATCGGTAGCTGGTTACGTCCACTTTTTACCGTGGCGCCAACTACGGTGGCGAGTCTTGCCCTAGGGGCTCCTCGTTCTCAAAATTCAGCTCTTAGGAGGCTTCTACTCCTTTAGAAGCTCAACGTCATCGGCGGAATCGCCGAAAGCGTCGAATTCGAGCGTCTCGGTGGCGGCATTGGCGTACAGTGCGGGCGTACCAGTGACGCCAATGTCGTAGAGGACGAACTTTCCATCGGTCTTAACGTAGACCGCTTCCTTACTGGCGAGCGCGATCGCGCCTGCAATATTAGCAGCACCGTCCGACACGCGGAGGTTGATCGAGTCAATGGTCGTCAAACCAATGTCGATCGCAGA
>TARA_R110000751_G_scaffold937_20_pt1 | contig 17433 bp, 18 predicted proteins | sample TARA_R110000751 | Tara Oceans TARA_R110000751 (sample SAMEA4398001) | marine metagenome | biome: Polar Biome; feature: [MES] marine water layer (ENVO:01000295) within the mesopelagic zone...; material: water (ENVO:00002006), including particulate matter (ENVO:01000060) such as...... | reverse complement strand
ACCGCTGTTTTCTTTATACTGCCTTTTTAGAGTAGGTTCGGATTCGGATTCATTTTACCGCTTCTTTCCCCAACCCTAAAGGGTGAAAGCTATTCTTTTAATTGTCATTCCGCTCTTGATGCAGAATCTATTTGTGTCTTGTCATCCCGCACTTGATGCGGAATCTGTTTATACTTTCTCGGTTTTTCATTTCATACATTCCCATCCAATAAACATCGCAACACCCATCCCAACCTTCCCTCAAGGGAAGGCTTTTAATCGTTTTTTCAAGTTCGAATTCAAGTTCAAGTTCTCTGGCCTATCCTAAATCCTTTCCAAAGGAAAGGACCGCTGTTTTCTTTATACTGGCTTTTGAGAGTGGGTTCGAGTTCGAGTTCGGTTTCGAGTTCTGTGTCCTATCCTAAATCCTTTCCAAAGGAAAGGACCGCTGTTTTCTTTATACTGGCTTTTGAGAGTGGGTTCGAGTTCGAGTTCGGTTTCGAGTTCTGTGTCCTATCCTAAATCCTTTCCAAAGAAAAGGACCGTTATTTTCTTTATACTGACATTTTAGAGTGGATTCAAGTTCGAATTCAAGTTCAAGTTCGAGTTCATTTTCTAAGCAATTACTCCAGAACCTAAACACTCATTATCTTGATACCAAGCCACAAATTGTCCTGGAGAAATGGCACTTTGCTCGTCATCAAAAATAACGTACAGCCCATTTTCTGTACGATGCAATGTCGCTTTCTCCAAAGTCTGACGGTAACGTATACGTGCCATTACTTCTAGAGTACTTCCTATTTCTATCTCTAGATCTTCTCTGATCCAGTGTGTTTCGGCGGCTGTCACAAAAAGTCCGCGTCTGTATAATCCGGGATGTTTTTTTCCTTGACCTACATAAATCGTATTGGTAATCACGTCTGTTTCAATGACAAAAAGCGGCTCTGGCGTTCCTCCTACGGCGAGTCCTTTACGCTGTCCACGTGTAAAATAATGCGCCCCTTGATGTTGTCCAACTTTTTTTCCTTCTGTTGGATGGTATTTCCGCTTTCGCGAAAGCGTTACCAGTTCATTATCCCGGCCAGCATCTTTTAAAGGAACAAGTTCTAGCATCTTCTCGCGACTGGTTTGCGCAGCAATTTCCACAATATCGCCGAGTTTAGGTTTCAATTGCTGTTGTAAAAAATCTGGTAGTCGTACTTTTCCTATAAAACACAATCCTTGAGAATCCTTTTTACCAGCAGTAATTAAATTCTGAGCAGCGGCTATTTCTCTCACTTGAGGTTTCTGTAAATGACCTATTGGAAAGAGCGTTTTGGCGAGTTGTTTTTGAGAAACCTGACACAAAAAATAGCTTTGATCCTTATTTGTGTCTGCACCACCTATCAAATGATGTATTTCTTGACCGTTTTCTATACTTGTTGTTTTCTGGCAGTAATGACCTGTTGCTACAAAATCAGCACCTAGTTCTAAGGCAATATCCATAAAGACATCAAACTTGATCTCGCGATTGCAAAGCACATCTGGATTAGGTGTGCGCCCACGAGCGTACTCGTCAAACATATAATCTACAATGCGCTCCTTATATTGATTGCTTAAATCTACCGTCTGAAATGGAATCCCCAACTTATCTGCGACCAGCATCGCATCATTAGAATCTTCTAACCACGGACACTCATCGCTTATAGTCACGGTATCATCGTGCCAGTTTTTCATAAACAAACCGATAACCTCGTGACCTTGTTCTATTAATAAATATGCAGCAACGCTAGAGTCTACGCCACCAGAAAGTCCTACTACTACTTTTGCCATACTGCAAAAATACGATAAGAGCAGTCGATAAAAGTTGCCAACTGATTAGATTTTTCTTATTGTGGAAAGTAATTTATCTATCAAATAACTTCCTGTTTTGAAGGCCTTATAAACAATTTAAATAGTTTGTTTTCGTTATTTTGCAACTTGAAAAAGAAAAGAAATGAAGACTGCTTTTAAAAAATATACTGTTGCAGCACTTGCACTAGTCACCATCGTATTTATTTCATGTGAAGATGCAGATGATAATGGGAATATCATAGATCCTAATAACTCTGCATACGACTTGACAGAAACCAACACCGATTTGAGTATTCTCAATACGGCATTGATACAAACAGGTCTGGACGCGACATTAGATTCACAAGGAACCTATACCGTTTTTGCTCCTAATAATGCGGCTTTCAATCAGTATTTTACGGCAAACGGTTATGCCAATATTGAAGCAGTTCCTATAGCAGATTTAAGAGCCATTTTACTATACCACGTTATTAATGCTGAGGTAACTAGCGATTTATTAAGTACTGGTTATGTAAAAACTCTAGGTAAAGATGAAGAAGTGGAAGCTCTAGACCTATTTATAGAGGCTACTACTCCGGTTGTATTAAACGGCAGTGCCCATGTAACACAAGCTGATATTGAGGTAGACAATGGAGTGGTTCATATTATTGACGGAGTTTTAGACTTACCTACTATAGCCACTCTAATTGCTGCAAATCCAGAATTTAGTAATCTAGAAACCGCACTTTTACAACAAGGATTAGAAATCACTTTATCCAATACAAATGGGACCATGCAAGATCCATTTACTTTGTTTGCTCCTACAGACGATGGGTTTCAAGCTTTAATAGCCTTAGATCCTATGGACGGTCTTACTAACCTACAAGACATTCTTGACCTGACCAATCTAACCGATATCTTATTATATCATGTAGTAGGAAACGAACGCATACGCTCTGGAGATATCAGTAATGGACTCGTAATTGATCCTATTACCGCAGGAACCTTTTCTATAGACACCATGTCTGGCATTGTCATCACTGATGCACAGATGACGCAAGCCAACATAACTGCTACAAATGTTACTGCTGTCAATGGAGTCATTCATACTTTAGATATTGTGATACGACCTATGTAACTAAAATATCTCCAAAATTTTAAAAAGTCTCGCTCTTCGGCGGGACTTTTTTTATTCTATATTTACCATAATAGCGCATTTTATGAATAGGATCAATTACCCAGAATTTAAAAAAACCATCAATACGCACTGTCTTGAAACAGTGGGGGAACGATTAACAACTATTGAAAAAAACCTAGACTCCTTAATGGACGCTAAGCGTAATGAAACAAAAAGTAGTGCTGGAGATAAGTATGAAACCGGTAGAGCCATGATTCAAAATGAAGAAGAGCTCTACAAAAGGCAACGTGCTGAAACTTCTAAAATCCTCGATCAATTGCTACGTATCGATCCAGATAAAGAATGCCAACAGATAGAACCTGGAGCATTAGTTCTATTGCCTACTGGTTTATTCTATGTAGCTGCTGGAATGGGTAAACTTTCCGTGAATGAAATGGACTGTTTTGCGATATCATTATCTTCCCCTATAGGTCAAGCATTGAAAGGTAAAAAAACAGGTGAAGTCATTAGGTTTCAAGATCAAGATGTGATCATTTTAAAAGTGTATTAATAATTAAGTGCTTTTCTGTTATGTCCTCTAAATTGAATAAACAATTAAGCGAATTAGTCTCTTTTATTAAAAAGGGTGACCAATTCAACCCTATGGTTTCCAATAAAGGCACGTACTGGCATCTGGATCACAGTTTACAGGTATTGCATGCCATTTTAAAAGCTTTGACCAACTCTAATCCAGAAGATTACCAACCTAAGTTCTCGTTGCCTAAGTTGACGATAATGACAACAGGCTTTATTCCGCGAGGAAAAGGTCGCGCACCTAAGCAAACTATACCTGCAGGCAAAATTTCAGAAGAAGAGTTGTTTTCTGCCCTTGAGAAAATTAAAGAAGCAAAAAAAAACCTCAACGACTTATCAAAAAACAACCACTTTAGACATCCGCTTTTTGGGTGTTTAAATCTGAATGATGCGATTAAGTTTATGAGGATTCACACCCAGCATCACTTAAAAATCATGAGGGATATTGTGAAGTAATGACTTGTAGCACAAATAAATAGGAGTCTATCGATGACTTCCTTTAAAACAAAAAAAATCCAGCTTTTTGAGCTGGATTTTTTTTGATGTATGAGTTGAAATACTTACTCCTCTTCTTCGTCTTTTTTCTTGACCTTAGGAACAAATAAGGCTGCCCTTTCCAATAATTTTTCAGACACTTTGAACTCTCCACTAAACTCATAAGTGGCGTCTTCTCTGCTGAATTTAAAATAAGCAGTCTTAGCCCATCTTAAGTCGGTTGCTTTTTTAAGAAATTGCTCGTGTGTAAGGATTTCTTCTACCTCATCATTTTTCCATACGAGTACACGATAAATACCTACTCCATTTTTCATACTTCTCTCGATAACCTCTCTAAAAGCGTCTGATGAGAATACCTGTACGCCTTCTTCAGTAACCTTGTAGTCAAGGTCTTTAAATAAGATAGCAGTTAAGAATTGTTCTAAAGTCATGGTTCTTTTTATTATAGATGGCAAAGGTACTGCTATCCTCTTTTATATTAATGAATAGCACTTATAATTATAGACATTCCAGCGATACTAATTATAGAAGACCATAACTAGTATCATTTTACTTTCTCGCTATGCTTATAGGTAGGCAGGATAGCAGCACTCTTTTTCTAAGAGTGTTGCCCAAAAGGATTTTGCGGATCATAACCTGGGTCAAATTGTGCCTTTACGTGAGGTTTATTTAAATCCAGAATGGTAAAGACACCTAGAAGAACTCCCAAGATACCGGTGATACAATTGATTATGGCGATGGCAAAAATAAAATTATAATTGCGTCGCTCCTTAATATATTTTCCAGCTAATAAAGTTAAAATACCAATGCTAACGGTAATTATAAATCCCACTGCTCCTATAATAATAAAAATATTCCCTGGATGAAATGGCATGTCCTGACCGTGATTCATAGATCCAAATGTCAAGGCAGTACCTACAAACATATAGAGTAAGAAGAATAACGAAAATAAAATCGTCAAGATTCCCTTTACCAAATGCAGGGTCGCAAAAGTGCTTAAATTATCAGTAGGCATATACTGGTAATAAGGCTGTTGGTATTGTTTTTGTTGCTGAGAAAAACCAGATGGGCGCTGTTGATTTTCCTGATTTTGATTGGTTTCCATAATGACAGTTATGATTATAGGTAGCCCAAAAATTCAATTAGTTACAAAGTGATCTCATTTAGTTACCAGCTCTTTTCAAAATCACAGATTTCTTTTTTAATAATTATCTTGATAAAATCACAAGGACATCTTTTAAAAGCATGCGGCCAAGGAGACGATTGAAGATTATGACCCCATTGCAATATGTTTATAATGAAAAGAAAAACATATAATTTATTAATCGTTTAGCATGCATAAAGTCTCCTATAGGGGAATGCATCATAAGGATCAAAATCCTACCTTTGCAATATGTCAGAAACTACTGGAATACGCATTAATAAATACTTAAGTGAACAAGGATTTTGTTCCCGCCGCGCTGCAGACAAACTCATTGAGCAAGAGCGTGTCACTATCAACGGGAAGGTTCCAGAAATGGGAACTAAAGTCATGCCCGATGATGCCGTGGCTGTAGATGGTGAATCTATTTCTAAGAAAAAAGAAAAACCGGTTTACATTGCCTTTAACAAACCAGTGGGTATTGTTTGTACCACAGATACCAGAGTAGAAAAAGACAATATTATCGAGTACATCAATTATCCAACGCGTATTTTCCCAATAGGAAGACTGGATAAGATGAGTGAAGGACTTATTTTCCTTACTAACGACGGTGATATCGTCAACAAAATCTTACGCTCTCGTAACAATCACGGTAAGGAGTACATTGTCACCGTAGACCGCAGTGTTACCGAAAGTTTTCTTCAAAAAATGCGCTCAGGAATCCCTATACTTGATACGGTAACTAAAGAATGTGAAGTAGAACAAATAGGTCGTAAAACCTTTAGAATAGTTCTTACACAAGGGCTTAACAGACAAATACGCCGCATGTGTGAGCACTTGGAATACCGAGTAACTAAGTTAAAACGCATACGTATTATGAATGTCTCTCTAGACGTACCACATGGTACTTACAGAGATTTAACTACAGAAGAACTCACGGAGTTGAATAGACTGACTAGTCAGAGTACAAAAAAATTAGACTAAAGATCTTATAAATTCTGTGGAACTAAGGCCAGACTGTTAAAAAGCCTTGCTTTAGAACTCAACAACTTCACTCCTACTTCTAGTTTTTTAAGACTTGCTTCTATCAACTTAGTTTCTCTAGCGTTGATCAAGAAAAGGGAGCTGTCTCCCAACTCAAATTTGCGTTCTTCGGCAGTGAGCATAAGCCTGGAATCTTGTTCTATCTCTTGAGTGATATTATTTTGTAGGAGATATGAATCGATCTCATTAAAAATAGTTTTCACCTTATTTTCTATGGCGAGCGAAGTCGCTAGTACATCATATTCTGCATCTTGTAATTTGATTTGTGCAAGTTTTAAATCCCCGCGTTCCTTTCTCAAAAACAAGGGCATAGAAAAGGATAAACCTGCTTTATAATTACTCAATTGGAGAGAATTACCAGTATCCCATTCTGGAGATATGGCATCATAACTGGCTTCAATTTTAGGCAATAACTTATTGCCTTTAAGTTGTCGTTCGACATCCAACTGGTCCATTTTAAGTCGCAATGCCAGTATTTTAGGGTGATTTTCTACCGTAAATAAATCTAGTGACTGTCCCATTATTTCTAAGGCTGCATCAATTTGGGAAATCAGATCCTTTTCTGGAATAACCGTTTCTTGTAATTCTACAGGAATGTCGTCCAACCATAAATAATTGGAAAGTTCCAATCTTTTTTTGATGAAATCAATCTTTGCTTGTTCAAATCCTAGCAATCTTTTCTTTACGGCAATACGAGCTTCTACAGAATCGATGACAGCTTTATCACCAGTTTCTACACTGCGCTTGATACCGTTAAGGCGTATCTGAGCATTTTTTAAAATTCCTTGAAACAGTTCTTTTTCTTGGGCTGCTTGCCACCATTCAAAATAGACTTCTGTGGCGTCATATAAAACGGCATTAACCAGTAAATCTCTTTCAGATTGTGTTTGCTGCCTGAACAATTTTGCTTTTCTCAAGGTGGCCATACGGTCATTGATCCACAATCCTTGACCTAATTGCACACTAACTCCCGCACTGTACAATCCATCTTCTGGAACATTGAGTGACGGATTTAGAAAGGCTCCTTCATTGCGCTCTGCTCCAGCTTTAAATTCCACACCATACCAAGTCGGAATCTTAAAAGCACCTCGCAACTCATCGTAATATTCAGTGCCTTTAAAATCTTTACGATCGTAATCTACTTCGATTTTTGGGTCAAAACCACCACGAGCTTTTAGCAATTGCGCTTGGCCTTGATCTACTATGAGTCCCGCTTGCTTTACTACGGGGTGGAACTTTTTTACATAACCTAGAAATTCTCTCAGGCTCATTATTGTAGTGTCCTGAGATAAAGTTTGAGGGGTTTGTTGTTGGTCTTGCTTTCGCGAAAGCGGAACCGCCACTAAACTCATAGAAACTAATAACATCCATAGGATAACAGCATGTGAAAAGGTGTTACTTCTTCTCATTCTTATCTTTTTTAGTAGTTTCAGGCAAGTAGTAATTGGGCGGAAAACCATTAAGTCTACGCCATAATTCATACCAGATAGGCACATCTTCTAACAAAGCTATAGTACGAGCACCAGAACCTGGACGCAATGCATCTGGCCACGTATGATCTTTCTCGTCAGGAGCTAATAGTATGCGATACTTTCCCTTACTCTCGGTTATAAAAGTTTCTACCGCAATAACTTTTGCGCCATAAGTTCCATAAGACGCATTAGGCCATCCAGAGAAAACTATAGCTGGCCAACCGTCAAATTGTACCCGAACCTCTTCTCCTAAGTGAATCAATGGCAAGTCAATAGGCTCGACAAAGGTTTCTACCGCAAGATCATAATTTGCAGGCATGATGTTGATCAAAGGCTCGCCATCTTTAAAAGTCTCACCAATACCGCCTAAAATAGCTTTATTGATAAATCCGTCTTGTGGAGCGGTTACAAAATAGAGGTCATTCCTAATTTGATAATTGGTGCGATCTGTTTCTAGTTTACTGACTTGCGCTTCTACATCTAACTGACTGGATTGTGCTGAGAACTGATCGCCCTTTGCTTTTGCAATCTTTTCTGCATATTCTTGTCTGATGCGGTTCAACTCGATCTCTGAATTGATTAACTCATTTCTGCTTTGTAGTAGTTTTTGTTGTTGAGAAATAGCCTTTGCCATAGTCGTTCTAGCCTTCAGGTTTTTCTCTTCCACATCTGCCGTAGACTTAAAACCTTCTTTTTCTAAAGTTTCGGTACGTGTTAATTGTGTCTGAGCAATTTTCTCGTCATTTTTGGCCGCTTGAAGATCGATACTGTCTTGTACTATTTTGAGCTGGGACTGGATGAGTTTGTTTCTCGCCTGGCTTAGTTTTAATTCTCTTTCACCAGCAAGGGCCACTATTTGATTGTCTAAAGCTCCTATTTTTTCTCGATAAGATTCTACACTTGCCGCTTTTGCGTCAATTTGTTGACCGGTACGATTTACCAAGTTAGGATCAAAGTATTCACTTTTTACCTCGCTTATTTTCAATACCGTATCCCCTTTTTTCACCCGGTCCCCTTCTTTTACATACCATTCTACAATACGTCCTGCTATAGGAGATTGTAAGGTAAGTGGACGTTGATCTGGAGTTAAGGTGGTTACAAAACCATTCCCACTAATATTTTGAGTCCACGGCAAAAACATCAAAATAATAGCAAAGAGGGCAAATCCACCTAAAAATCTATTGAAATACTTATAATGCTTGCGTTTCAATACCTTTCTACCTGCATTGAAATTATTCAAATTAAGTTGATCTTTGAGCTCGTTTTTAGATATGTTAAGCATAATTATTGATCTAAAATTAATTTACCGTTGTGCAATGTTATTAACCTACTGCAACGTTTTCTCCATTCCTTATTCTGACTAACTACAACTAGTGACCATCCATTAGAAGGATCTGTAAGAAACTCCATGATCCTAGTCGCTTCTTCTTCTTCAAACTGGTCCAACGGATCTTTTAAAATAAGCATTTTCGGATGTCTAACGATACTGCGGGCAAGGACGATTTTTTTTCCAACCGTATAGCTCAATTCTTTTCCTTCTGGAAAAATAACCGTATCCAATCCCATAGGTAGTTTTTTAAGATAGTTAATCAGACCTACTTTTTCAAGGGACCAATAAATACGCTCATCGGCAATACTTTTATCTCCAAAGGTGATATTGTCCCTTAAGGTACCTTCAAAAGGTGTTTCTTCTGTTAAGGACTGACCTAAATTTGCTCGGTAATAATTAAGGTCGAGACCTCTTAAATTTGAATTGTTTACATAAATACTTCCTTGAGTAGGCTCTATAATTCCAGCGATAAGTCTTAATAAAGTAGCTTTACCACTGCCGTTAGTACCATTTATAAGTATGGTACATGTTTCAGAAATTTTTAGTGAGATGTCATCTAATATAGGCCTTGTTCTTTCTGGAACTGTAAAAGTTACTTGATCGAGTTCTACATGAAAATTTTGTTCCTTATTAAAAGGATGCTCTCCTAATTGAGGTTCCAACTCTTTATCTACTACTTGGGCTAATTTCTCTAAGGAAGTTAATATATCGTAAAATGACTCTAAACCAGATATAATTTTCTCCACAGCTCCTATGATGATTAAAATAATAAGCTCTGCTGCTACAAATTGTCCAATATTCATTTCTTGACTCAGCACTAGCAATCCTCCTATAATGAGAAGTCCTGCCGTAATCAATACTTTAAAACCTATCAGTTGAATCCCTTGTGTAATCAGCACCTTAAAATGCTGCTCTCTATACTTCAAGTATTCCGACACTAATACATCGTTCTTATCCACGGCGTGATTTGTAATTCCAGAAAGTTTGAAACTGATGAGTGATCTCGCAATTTCTTGAAGCCAGTGCGCCACTTTATACTTGCTTTTAGACTCTAATAAACTGGTTTTCAAACCTTTTTCAGCAGTGTATTTGAACAGAAAAAAGGCTAAGGCCACTAATAACGCTCCATAAATAATAAAGAATGGGTGGTAGAACGACAAGAGTAATAAACCAAATATAATTTGTAAAATCGCTGTAGGGTAGTCTACTAGTAATTTAGATAAACTCTTTTGTATGGTAAGGGTATCAAAAAATCTATTAGCTAATTCTGGCGGATAAAAACCTCGCAAGGCACTCATCTTGATTTTTGGAAATCGGTAAGCAAAGTCAAAAGAAGACCTTGTAAATATCTTTTGTTGAATGTTCTCCGTAATTCTTATTTGCATAATTTGCAATACCCCACCAAAAGCCACACCTAAAGTAACTAATACTACTAATAGAATCCAGGAGGTGCTGATTTGGGCTCCTTGAATCAAGTTAATAATCGCCTGAATCCCTAAAGGCAAGGAAAGACCTACTAAACCGGCAAAAATGGCATAATAAAAGATCTGTCTAATATCTTTTTTGTCCAACTCGAGCATGCTGATGAGGCGCTGCCATGCGGTGAGTATATTTTTATTTTCTTTCATTTGATATAATAAGTTGATCTACGAGATTTAAAAAATAAGAGGTCGGTGATGTCGTACTATTACAATCTGTAATGGCTGCAAAATGATCTTTTAAAAAGTGTTGATGCAAGGCTCCTTGTATGATCATACTGCTTAAGGAGGAAGGGAAAGCATAAACAGGATTTACTTCTTTAATCATGTCCTTGAGCCTCAAAACCAATCGTTTATACACCGCAAAATAACCTTCTTTATTTTCGGTATCCACTTCTTTAGTTAAATAGGATTTGGAGTACTCTGCAATAATAATTTTATTTAATAGCACTTCATTTATATGACTGAAGTCAGAGTCTTGTGTCACTTCTTGAGTTAAAATCTCGATGGCTCTATTCAATTTATCTTTAGGAGAGGACAATGTCAACGTTTGAAGAACTAATTGATATTCCAGCCAGCTCCAATACCATGAAGTAAGGTAAAGTAATAGTTTATGTTTATTTTCAAAATACCTGTAAATAGAACTTTCATTAGATTTAATCGCAAGCCCAAGCTTTTTGAAGGTGAATTGTTCAAAGCCCAATTCATAAATCATCTCTATACTACAACTAAGGATGCGTTTGCCTAGGTCAGAACTCCCAGGGTCTTTGACGTATAATTTATCATTGATCTCTACTTTAAGATTTTTGAGAAGTGTTTGCATTGCGTTTTATTAAGACACAAATATAATAGTATTACTATTAATATATGATATTGATAGTTTTAATTAACAATATATTTTTTAATATACAACCACCCTAAATCAATTATTTTACAATAAACAGGAACGTATTATCAAGATTGAGGACTAACTACTCCTTTGAAACTCTAAAAGTGTTAAACTAACCCGTTATTAAATATGACTGCTTTACTCTACTGATCATAGCTGCTGCTATGGAACAAAAGATAGCTTACATATAAACACAAGAACATATTGTCAATTCCTTCTTGAATAGTATTTTTACCTGATGACTATTATCTTAGAAGAACTTCAAAAAGCAGAAGAAAAAGCCGCATTGTTATTTCGAGAAATTGAAAAAAGACAGCTCATACAAACCGGCAGGACAGAAAAAGAGATCAACACAAACATCTTTGAACTGGCTGATGAATTATTTGGTATTCAAAAATACTGGCACAAACGTATTGTAAGGGCTGGAGAAAACACACTACATCCTTATGATGAGAATCCGCCGGACTTAGTTATTAAAGAAGATGATATTGTTTTTATAGACTTCGGCCCTATCCTTGAGCACTGGGAGGCAGACTATGGTAGAACTTACGTTATTGGATCTGATCCTTATAAAAAACAACTGGCTGAAGATTCAGAAAAGCTATGGTTGATGGCTAATGAGCACTTTAAAAACAACCCTACAATTACTGGCGCACAGTTATACACCTTTTGTGTCGAGCTAGCTGAAGGTCATGACTGGGAATTTGGTGGTCCTATAGCTGGTCATTTGATAGGTCACTTTCCTCATGAAAAATTAGAAACAGAAGTAAAAACAAATTACATACATCCAGAAAATCATACTCCTATGAATGAGACAGATGCTCAAGGAGAGGAGCGTCATTGGATTATAGAAATTCACTTGGTGGACAGGCAAAAAAAGATAGGCGCCTTTTTTGAGCAACTCGCTGGCTTTTAAAGCTTAGTTAAAAATTCCTTATACCCAAAATGCCTACTTAGAGCAGGCATTTATGTTTTATTCATAATGGAATAAAAAGGGGAAAGCAAAATCTCTATTGAATCTCAGCGGTTAATCCAGCTTCTAATAAAGCGGTGCAACGCGGCTCTAAATCATCGTAATCTCCTGACTTCACATTACATTTTCCTTTATAGTGAACTATAAGAGAACATTGCTCTGCTTGTATAGGTGTGTGATCACATGCTGCCACCAGCATATCTATGACGTGATCAAATGTGTTTACTTCATCATTAAAAAGGACAATTTTATTTTCCTTTTGCTCCAAGACTTCCATTTCCAATTCTGGAAGTACTTGTTCTTGTGTGCTCCATTTCATAGTTATAAATTTAAAACAAATCCATTTAAAAAAAATCAACTATAACGTTAAAGTTATCCTTTCAACATCTTAGCAGCTATCCAATTATCTTTCTTAAGATGTGAGTCGTAAACAATACCACACTCATTACACTTGTTTTTGATGTGTTCTAAATCATCTTCGTAAAAACCACTGAAAAGTATCGTGCCACCACTTTTTAAACTTTTAGCATATACTGGTATATCTTGAAGTAAGATATTTCTGTTGATATTTGCGATGATAAAGTCATAAGATTTTCCTGCCAGCTGCTCTGCTCCTCCTAAGATGACGTTTACCTTATCCATTTTATTGCGCTCTACATTCTCCTGTGCATTTTCATAACACCAAGTATCAATATCTATAGCGTCCACTGCCGCAGCGCCTCGCATTTGAGCTAGAATACCTAACACTCCGGTACCGCTACCCATATCCAGTACATCCAGACCTGCAACATTTTCTTCTAATAAATGCTGGATCATCATGTGCGTGGTCTGATGGTGTCCTGTACCAAAACTCATCTTTGGCTCTATAACAATATCAAATTCGACACCGCTGGCCTTATGAAATGGTGCGCGTACTTCACATCGGTTATTAACTGTAATGGGATCAAAATTCTTTTCCCATTCTTCATTCCAATTGGTTGCTGGCATATCCGCTTTCGCGAAAGCGATATCACATAAGTCATTATCCATAAGATCTACTGTATCGAGTATATGCTCACTATCCAGAGATTGTAACACATAGGCCTTGATCCCATCTTCTGTATCTATAAAACTCTCAAAACCTACCTCGCCCAGTTGTGCCATCAGCACATCATTCCAAGGTTGTTGTGGGGTTAGTTTAAAACTGTATTCCACATAAATTTGATCGGTTGTACTATTTTCCATATCGGTAATGTCCTGTAATATTAAAATGAAATAGGCAATCTTCTAGCACTTGTCCAGCGCCTATATTATGCACCATTAAATAGCGTTTTTGGTCTTTTGATTTTGTTTTGGAAACCACCCCTATATGCGTCAGTCCGTTGCTCAACTCCCAGCTTACCACATCACCAGGTAGGTAATCTATAGCCTGCTGACTTAGAACTAGACTCGTTCCTTTACTGGTGAAAAAAGTACGCAAATTAGGCACCCTTCTGTGATCGATATTGGCATCTGTTTTCTTCAATCCCCATTTTTGCGGATATTTAGAGAAATGAGCTTTCATATCCTCATGAACTTCCTTCTGCAAGTCGATTCCAAGCTTCCTGTAGGTTCTAATGATTACATCTGTACAAACCCCATAAGGTTTTGGAACATCTCCATTAGGATAGGGAATATTAAAATAGCTGCCGTTATAAATCACCTGATCTTTAGTCAACTCTTCAGCCGCGGCAGCTACTTCTATACCATACTCCGTCTGACCTACTACTAGTGAGCTTATGGTCAGGAATAGGAGTGAAAATAAGTTTTTAAAATGCATTAGCAATATCGAGGAAGGATTGTGCGTCTAGTGACGCGCCACCTACAAGACCTCCATCTACATCTGGTTTTGCAAAAATCTCTGCAGCATTTGCAGGTTTTACGCTACCACCGTAAAGGATACTGGTGTTGTTTGCGGTTTCCTTTCCAAATTTTGATTCTATAAAAGAACGCAAATGTGCATGCATTTCTTGTGCTTGTTCTGGACTTGCGGTTTCTCCAGTACCTATTGCCCATACTGGCTCATAAGCAACAACCACCTTTTCCATTTGCTTTGAAGTAAGGCCAAAAAGTCCTTTTTCAATTTGTTGAGTAACCGTTTCAAAGTGGTTACCAGCTTTGCGTTGTTCTAAGTGTTCTCCACAACAAAAGATCACTCGCATGCCTTTTTCAAGAGCCGTTATAGTTTTGGCAGCGATTAGTTCGTCCGTTTCTCCATAAATATCTCTGCGCTCCGAGTGACCTATAATCACTGTTTTAATTCCTATGCTATCTAACATATCTACAGAAACCTCACCTGTATAAGCGCCATTTAGAGCTTCACATACGTTTTGCGCCACTACTTCTATTACTGTATCGGTCGTACTATTAAATGCATGGTATAAGAATGGGTGCGATGGAGCGATCATCAATTCGCAATTAACATCCTTTAAAAGACCTTTTTTTAAATCATTAATGAGGTCTGTTGTTTGCGGTAAATCGCAGTTCATTTTCCAGTTTCCAGCTACTATATTTTTTCTCATGGTATTTTTTTTTGGTAATTATCAATTGAAGGATAATTTCAAAATTGCCGTTTTTATTATTATTGTGCAAATGAATGCAAAGGTATTGACTTTTAAATAGCAAAAAACGATTGCGCTGGCAGCTTGAGAAACGGACTGAGGTCTCCTTATTTTATTCCCTAGATCTATATTCTTGTCTGCCGCTCCAGCTTAGATGTCTGCTCTTACTTATATATCAACTCTTTTCCTCTCTCGATATTCCTCTCCTCTTCGATACTCGGTATTCTAACAGCATCCCGCATCCTTATAGCTATTCCAGCTTCACACGTGGATCCAGCCATACATAGAGCAAGTCCACCAGAATATTGATAAGGATAAACAAGGTAGCAATAACGAGAACCGCTCCTGTAATGACCGGTAAATCTTGGGTATTTAAAGCCTCTACGATTTCCTTTCCTATTCCGTTCCAATTGAAAATATATTCTACAAACACAGCTCCAGCAAGTAAACTCGCAAACCAACCGCTTACCGCAGTTATTACTGGGTTCAGTGCATTTTTAAACGCATGTCTTTTGATCACTTGTAATGTAGTCAGTCCTTTGGCATAAGCTGTAGTAATGTATTCTTGCCCCATGACTTCCAACAGGCTGTTTCTCATAAGTTGAGAAATAACGGCTAGCGGTCGTATTCCAAGTACTATTGCGGGCAAAATCAAATTGCGCCATTGCAATTGCATTCCTTCTCCATAATCATCCATTTCATATAAACTACCACTCATCTTCAATCCGGTATATTCATGCAACACATAGCCAAAAATAAACGCAAAAATGATGGCGCTAAAAAAACTAGGAATACTCATTCCCATCGTACTTACCAGTTGAATGACTTGATCGATCCAGCTATTTTTATACAAAGCTGAAATCACCCCTAAAACCAATCCCAAAACCAATGCAATACTAATTGCTGCTAGGGCTAAAATCATGGTGTTGGGCAAGGTTTCTCCTATGATATAGCTTACTTTTTTACCCGTTTTTTGAAAGGATTCTCGCAGGTATGGCCATTTGATATAAGTAGCTGTTGTCCCAATTGTAATGAGTTTTATACCCGTGTACTGCCCATCGTCGTAGGTGAAATCAGACGCCTGCTTACTGTGAAAAGATACAGGTGATAAATCATTGAGGAAATACAAATACTGAGTTCCTATCGTTTGATCCAAACCGTATTTAGCTCTCACATTTGCCAGTTGCTCTTCTGACTCATTTTGCCCCAGCATCATTTGGGCTGGATCTCCTGGTAAAAGGTAGAATAAAAGAAAAATTACGGTAACCACTCCATATAATGTCAGTATCGCATAGCCTATTTTTTTAAGCACATAGCTTATCATAAAGCCAGTTGCTCAAAATCATTCCAATGCGACTTAGCAGTAATCACTCCTTTTTTAATGGTCATTATAGATGGTGTAGATCGTACAGCAGTTTTGATTTGAGTTCCATCTGTAGTGTAAAATGGGATCTCCACACTATTTGCTTCTAGTAAAGGTTGCAATTGATCTATAGGATTTGCACTCAGACCTATCACCTCATAACCGGCTTTCTGCGCTCTTTGTATAAAAGCAGCCAACTTTTGCATACCGCCGTCTTCAGCTTTGGTCATATCGTAAATCATGACAAAGGCTACTTTTTCTTTATCTAAGATTTCTTGAGTGTAATCTTCGCCATCTATTTCTATAGAAAAATCATGAATTTTAGGAAGTGCTGCCTCTTGAATAACACGTGTTTCCACTTTATCATAACCTGGACGACCTTCTGGAGGCAAACCATCTGTAGTAATTATTTCTTCTTTCCCATCAACTGTATAATACCAGTCGTACCCATAAATAGCAGGATGATTAGGATCTTCCTTCATCGCCTCTTCTATATCGACCCCTGTTTTATAGGCTCTAAAATCAAGAATAGGTAAGTGCATCAACACGTAATAGGCGATGATAAAACAAATGACCGTAGCTACGAGAATAATGATGGAGGATTTTGCTTTCGCGAAAGCGGAACCTATTTTATCCATATTAAAAAACAAAACCAATATCATCACTAATAGCACCACGTCTTTGTAAAAAGATTGCCAAGGTGTTAAAGGAATAGCATCACCAAAGCAACCACAATCCGTCACTTTATCAAAATATGCAGAATAGAAAGTTAAAAATGTAAAGAAAACAATCATGAGCAATATGGACCAGATCGTAAATTTTTTCTGAAAACCAAGGAGAAGCATGATCCCTAAGACCACTTCAAAAATGACAACAAAAATAGCCATAGGAAGTGCAAACGGTTGTAAAAACTCCAGTCCTAAGACGGCAGCACTGAAATATTCATCCAGTTTATAAGAGAAGCCTAACGGATCATTTAATTTAATTAAACCACTAAATATGAATAATATACCGACAAACCATCGGCAAAAAGGAACTAATGCTTTCATGCTTTTTTATTTAAAGGGTAAATATAGGAATTAGGTGCGAATTTGTGAGCCTTTGAGTTGTGAGTCTTTGAGCTGTGAGTCTTTGAGCTGTGAGTCTTTGAAATTGGAATTCTATCGT
>TARA_R110000751_G_C13793584_1_pt1 | contig 17482 bp, 15 predicted proteins | sample TARA_R110000751 | Tara Oceans TARA_R110000751 (sample SAMEA4398001) | marine metagenome | biome: Polar Biome; feature: [MES] marine water layer (ENVO:01000295) within the mesopelagic zone...; material: water (ENVO:00002006), including particulate matter (ENVO:01000060) such as...... | reverse complement strand
CTATCTAAATTGATTAAAAAATCTGCGAGGTGATACTTAGGTATGGCAAGTTATAACTATTAACTTGTTACTCTTGTATATTAGAGGCTCGGGCTTATAGCCTTATCATTTTTGCTAACCTCTTAAAGCCCGCTTTGTTTAATTCGAACTAAACTTTGTGCTCTACCAAGGGCCGAACATTGCTTAGTTTTGGCTTTTTATAATACTAACTACATTTTCTAATCGGTGCTGTTTTATCAAAAAAGATTGATATCTCGGCTACAGTGATCCCCAGTTTTTTCATATAGGAGCGATTCATCACCCGATTTTCGTCCAATAAAAACATCCAATCATCCACAAACAGGTCATACTCTGAGTTATCGACTGGAACACGCAACGTATACTGCCAGTTAAAAGCCGTGCCCTTTGAACCGCCGCTAGCCTGGCCTATGACATCAGCAGCGCCACCTGTGACACTGCCATCGTCAGAAATAAGTAAATCCCAAATACGGACTTGTTGTTCACCGTCGTTATAATAAAATGTTTCGTGTAATTGACCTTGATTGCCTTGCCAGGTCCCCACAATATCAACACAAAAGCGTCTTGTTAATTTAGTCGAGTAGTCTTGTACTATTCCCCATGCGGTGACCTCACCATTAAAATAGCGAGGTAAATTGAATTCGGGTGTGGTGCTGTCGTAGTCATCTAATGCGGTACTGCATGAAAAAACAACAGGGATAAGTAATACCAAGAGCCAATTTTTGTATGCGTTCATTTGTTTAATCCTAGAAGTTTGTTGCGTACTTTTGGATAACTGCAATTTTTGTCTAGCCAAATGCGTAAAAAGCTTGGACCAAAATTTGTGTCGGTAATTTTACCTATGGTTTTACCGTTAAAGTAAAATTCGCTTTGTAAGTCTTCATTGACATCTAATAAAAGTGTGTCTCCTTTTTTGATATTTGGAAATATCTCTGTCAGCAAAGGGAGCCACGGTGTAAATGTTTCTTGCTCAATGCCCAACTTTTGCCACTCGTCTTGGGTTCTTTCAATGAGACTTTCTGCATCAATGTCTCTTAGGTAGTCGATTTTTAACGCTTGAGGAAATTTCTCCGCTTGGTATGTTCCCGTTGGACTATATAAGCTTGAGTTGTAAACGTCCCAAAACAATACTTGTAGTTTGGCTTCACCCACTTTTTTTAACTCCGACAGAGGATCAGCCATAGTCACTCCAGAAAAAACGGCCATAGATAACAAGCCACAGAACCAAATAATGCAGGGATTAAGAGATTGTTTGTGCATAAAATTATGACGACCTAACGACTAATACTGTTTGAGAAAGCGGGTTTGCTTATGACCAATTGTACTGTACTTATAGTGCGCTCAAGGAAGCCACCTTCGCAGTAACTAAAATAATAACGCCACATATTCATAAATCGGTCGTCGTAACCGTCTTTTGCTAAAGGCTCTTTATTTTCGAGTAGTCTGTGATGCCAATCTTTTAAGGTGCGAGCGTAATCTAAACCGATGTCATGAAGGTCGCGGATCATCAAATCTGTATGTTTTCGTAGGTGTTGGTTAATTAATAACTGTGAAGGTAAAAAGCCCCCCGGGAAAATATGCTTTTGAATGAAGTCGACACTCTTACTATAACTTTCAAAGCGATGATCACTGATAGTGATAGCTTGTAGTACCATTAACCCTTGGTCTTTTAGCAGGCTTGAACATTTTTTAAAGAAGGTAGGTAAATACTCTTTTCCTACCGCTTCAATCATTTCAATTGACACTAACTTGTCATACTGGCCTTCGAGCAATCTATAGTCTTTTTTCAGAAGGGTAATTTTGTGCTCTAGTCCTTCTTTATCAATTAATGCTTGGGTGTACTGATGCTGTTCATCTGAGATTGTAGTGGTGGTAACTTTACAGCCATAATTCTTTGCTGCAAATACCGCGAGACCGCCCCAGCCAGTCCCTATTTCGATTAAATGATCTTCAGGAACCAATTGTAATTTATCACAAATAGCTCGTAATTTTGTGGTTTGGGCTTGTGCTAAAGTTGTCTCTTGTGACGGGTAGATAGCCGCAGAATACATCATGCTGTCATCAAGAAATCGCGTATAAAGCTTATTTCCTAGATCATAATGTGCGGCGATATTTTTCTTGGAGCCTGTTGCAGAATTTCTGTTTGCTAAGTGACTAATTTTACGGATTGGGAACGCTAACCACTGCATTTTTGCTTCCCAGCTGTCGAGCAAAGGTAAGTTGCGGGCAAAAATACGAATAACATTGGTTAAATTTGGAGTCGTCCACAAGCCTTCAGAAAATGTTTCTCCAGAGGCTATACTGCCACCAAACAATAGGCTTTGGTAAACACTTAGACATTGAAAGTCTATCTCAGCGTGCAAGTCAGAATCTTTTTGACCAAAGGTGTCTACCAACACACCTTTTTCTTTAATCACAATCTGGCCTTGTGGCAGGCTGGCAAATACTTTTAGCATAATTGAACGACACAACTTGTGTTGCCATGATGAGCTTGAAGACTCTATTAGTGCTTGTTCTGCGTTTGCCATAATTATTTTTTACCTTGTTCTGGGTGTGGATAAAACGGCACACCTTTTAAGAAAAGTTTAAGTGCTTGCCAATAAATTCCGAACACGGTTTTAATGGTCATGCTAGGAATACTCAGTAGTACGTTAAAAAGGCTTTTAGAGTTCAATTCAATTCGTGACAAATTTAGGCTGGCCACAAAATGTTTCACTTCTTTATGACAGGATAAGGTTAATTGAAGTGTCTGTTGTGGCTGCGAAACTTTCCATTTGTATTGCATATCCATTGGGTTAAAAGGACTAACATGGAACACTTTATCGCAATCTTGTTGTTTAGCTAAATCAACTAAGTAGCAATGTTTATCATTCCATGGTGTATTACTCACCTCGGCTAATAAATGACTAAATGTGCCATCATCCTGTTGTAAGTAATAAAAATTGACAGGACTAAAATACAGCCCAAAAGTACGTGTTTGCCCGAGTAGGTAAACGCTACCCGTTAGTTGTTTTTGAGCCAGCTCTGACATTTTTTCTAATACTGACTGTTTTAACGGTTTGTTCGGGTTACCTAAATAATCGCTACGTTTGAACCTTAATGGTGCCCAAGATGTGGCTGAAAATCCCTTAACCTTAGACTCTAGTAGTTCAATTTCATCGAGGTTGAGCCAGAGTAAAAATATCTGATAAGTAAAAGCATGTTTTTTGGGCACAAAGCGACTGTGAAATACACTGCCTTTGAACAATGCGCTTTGCACTAGAGTTGCTCGCCAAACGACGCACACACATCTAAAGCACTGCGCACGCCGTCTTCATGAAAACCGTTGTACCAGTACGCACCACAGAAATGAATACCCTGTTTTCCGGAAATTTCAGCCCATCTAGATTGGGCTTCAATAGTCTGGTTAGTAAACTGTGGGTGGGCATAGTGGTAAGTCCCCAATATCTTTTCTGGGGCAATATCTTTAGGATTATTTAACGTGACACAAAAAGTCGTGTCTGATTGGATGTTTTGCAGAATGTTCATATTGTAAGTTAACACTGCTGGCGCTTGAGATTCTCCTTCATAACCTTTAATTAAGTAGTTCCAGCTTGCCCAGGCCAGTTTTCTTACAGGTAGAACAGTGTCATCTGTGTGCAATATCACTTCGTTTTTGGCATAACCTATAGCGCCTAAAATATCCTTTTGATTTGAATCAGGTGAGGCAATGATGGCAAGTGCCTGGTCGCTATGACAAGCGAAGATAACCTCATCGAATAATGCTTCTGAATCATCCTGAAGTACTACGCGTTTTTTACCATCACTATCAGTCACTGATTTTACTGGGCTATTAAGTTTAATGTTATCTTCGAAACCCGCTGTCAAAGGTTTAATATATTCTCTAGAACCTCCGACAATTGAGCGCCATTGAGGTCTGTCTGTAATATTAAGTAGCCCATGGTTATTGAAAAAACGCAGAAAAAATCTAAAAGGAAAGGCTTTTATGTCTTCTAAACTGGTCGACCAAATCGCTGCACACATGGGTAAAATATAGTTATCAGCAAAATCGCCACTGAATTGATGTTGGGTGAGAAATCCCTGTAATGTTTGTTGCCCAATATCCGTTTTATCTGCCACTTGCTTTTTGCATAGTTTATTAAACTTTAAAATATCTTTGATGATTCTCCAAAATCGCGGCCTTAGAATATTTCTTCTTTGGGCAAATAAACTGTTTAGAGTATTACCATTATATTCGAGATTTTTAGAGAGGTTTTTGACGCTAAAACTCATTTCGGTGGCTTGAGATTGCACCCCAATTTTGTCCATTAATTTAATAAAATTCGGATAGGTCCAATCGTTAAACACAATAAAGCCGGTGTCGATTGCGTACTTTCTTCCATTGACTTCTACATCCTTGGTTGCGGTATGCCCACCAATATAACCATTGGCTTCAAAAAGGGTTAGGTCGTGCTTTTGATGAAGCAAGTGCCCGCAGGTTAAGCCTGAAATCCCTGTTCCTATAATCGCTATCTTTTTACTCATGATTGCCTTGTCTTCTACTCTGCATGCGGGCACATCAATAATCAGTGCCATTATGAGTCGTTAAATGTTCATCTTAAATACCCAAATGGGTCACTAAGAGATCACTTAATAGCAAACTTTCAGGTTTTATTTTAGATCTAAATCAAAGAAATAGGAGTAATCACCTCAACGATTACTTGAATGCAATGTTTATATGAACGCCGAATTTACCGTCCCATTGTTCCCACTCTCTGCGCACTTGTTGCCAGGGGGAAGGATGTCTTTGAGAATATTTGAACCTCGATATGTAAGGTTGATTAAAGAGGCTTGTATTGCTGATACCGGTTTTGGTATTTGTATGTTGAATTCTCAAGGAGACAAAAATAAAAATGAGCATATTTACCCTATAGGTACCTACGTCAAGATAATCGATTTTGATTTATTGGAGGATGGAATTTTAGGTGTAACAGTTGAAGCTCAGAAGTGTTTTAAGATTGCGTCTATCACCACTGAAGATGACGATTTGCGAATAGGCAGATGTCAGTGGTTAGATGTGTGGGAAGGAAAACCCCTTAAGCATACTATGGCGGGATTATCTGACAGACTAAAAGAGATCTTTGATAAGTATCCAGAACAAAAACTCTTGTATCTCAATCCACAATTTAATGATCCCATCTGGGTGATTTACCGCTGGTTAGAAATAGTGCCAGTCAATGCCGAACAGAAACAACACTATTTGCAACAAAAAGACTGTGTCAAGGCACTAGATTTTCTGACACAATTGGTAGAGTGATCCTTTAATCTAAACAATCAGTATCTATTACTATTATCAACGAATTGATGGTGTAAGTAGATGTTAGTTGGAATAACTCTGGAATCAAAGCAAATTAGTGCCTCAAAGCCAATAGAATGTGCCGATGAAATGTCTGAATATCTGTGTCTTGTTGCAACAGACAGGTGTAAGCATTCCTTTTCCAAAATATTCAGTTATTTCGCCCCTAGGTTACGTTCTTATGCACTCAAACAAATGGGGAACGAGGCCCTAGCAATGGAGATGGTGCAAGACACTATGTCCAATGTGTGGCAAAAGTCCCACTTATTTAACGCAGAAAAAGGTTCGCCTTCTACTTGGATTTTCACTATCGCTAGAAATATTCGATTTGATATGCTCAGGAAACAGCGAAACCGCAAAGAAGATGTGTGTTCTGATGACCTATGGCCAATTTTGTGTGAACAAACCGCAGATGCAAACGAAGTAACTTTGGATCACCAAGTGTCTATGGATGAAATCGGAGTTTTATTTGAATCATTACCCGAAAAGCAAAAGTTAGTCATTGAAGCAATATATATAGACGGTAAGTCTCAGCAAGAAGTGGCTGATGAGCTCGATATTCCACTAGGTACAGTGAAATCCAGAGCCAGATTAGGATTACAGCGATTGAAAGAGATGGTAAAAGACGATGATTAATTTCCACCCTAAATTTGTAGATTTACAAGGGTTTTCTGCCGGTAATTGTGAACCTGCTATGGCATTAATGATTTCTGCTCACGTGGATATGTGTCCGCAATGTCAGCATGATTGTATGGAAATCCAAGCTGAATTGGCCAAAGCGTTATTTTCACCAAAAACAACGAGTGCACCTCTAGACACTCAATACCTTGAAATGGTCACAAAGATTACAGATTTACCTGTATCAGATACCCCAGTAACCGAACCAAGCAATACTTCCATCGAACTGGATGGTAAATTTTTTGAATTACCCAGAGCATTAAGGCGACATGCAAAAAACACCGGTAATTGGTCACGTTTAGTTGGCAAATTATGGCAAGCACCTGTTGACTTAGGTGATATTGGTAAGGCTAATTTTATGTATATGGAGAAAGGTGGGCGGGTGCCAGAACATACCCACAAAGGCTCTGAAATGACTTTGGTGATAGATGGTCAGTATGGCGATGGTATTGCCGAGTATGATTGTGGTGATTTCACTTTATTAAATAACCAGCATAAACATTTGCCTCACTCTGAGGCAGACGATGGGTGTTTAGTTTTTACCATAGTGGATCAACCTTTACATTTTACGGCTGGTATTGCGCGATTACTCAATCCCTTTAGCCATTTGTTTTTTAAATAAGGTTTTAACTAACCAAAAAAAACGCGCTAGAAGCGCGTTTTTTTATGGCGAAATTTTATCAACTGATAAAGCTGCTATCTGGATAGTTGAGTTTAAGGGTTTTCATGGCATTCTTTTTTAAGTCAACGAGTTTCAGTTGATCATAACACTCAACCATAATTTCAAGGGCCTCTTGAACATGGCTAGTATCAGGATAATGCTCTATCACAAACCTTCCTCTGTTAGCTGCAGCGACGTAGGCATCACGACGCATGTAATAACGGGCTATGGCTATTTCGTATTTTGCTAAACGACTTTTAATATGCAACATACGTTTTTGTGCATCAGCTGCATATTTACTGTTTGGAAACTTTTCAATCAAACGTCTAAAATCGTTAAATGCTTGACGAGAGTTACTGGGATCCCGGTCAGAACGGTCAATTCCCACTAATTCTTGGAAAAGATTAGTATCCACTTCCATATTTGTTAGACCACGCATATATAAAGCATAATCTACATCAGAGTGATTTGGATTGAGTCGAGTGAAGCGGTCTATAGTAGCTAAAGCCTCATCTGTTTTGCCAATTTTATAATAACCGTATATCAGGTCTAACTGGACTTGATTTGACAAAGGTCCAAACGGGAAACGTGAATCTAAAGCGCTAAGGGCTTCTGTTGCCACGTTAAAGTTTCCGAGACGCATTTTTTCTTTAGCGTCATCATAAAGACTTTGCGCGCTTCTATTACGTAGCACTAGGTCAACGTCTTCGTCTTCAGGGGCCGATGAACATCCAGCCACAGCAACTAAAACACCGGTGAATAAAATATTTCTAAGGTTGATTTTACTGATCATATTGCTCTTATTTACTCTCATTTCTATTTCGATCGACTATGCATGATTCATTAGGGGTAAAAATCCGTTAGAATAGTGTTTTACTAAATCGATAACTGCAGCGCATTCTACCCTAGCAAATTGGGCTATGCACATATAAATCGTTACGAAACACTTTCAGGATGTTTAATGCATGTCTACCGCACATGAAAAAATTCAATTACAGGCAAATGTGCCTGAAAACTTATTTGGCAAACGATTAGATCAAGCTTTGGCCGAAATGTTCCCTGATTTTTCAAGATCACGCATAAAAGAATGGATTTTAGCTGATTTTGTCAAAGTCGACGGGAAAATACTCAACAAACCAAGAGAAAAATTACTTGGTGAAGAGCTCATTGAGATTGACGCCCAGATTGAAGTGCAAGTTCAACACAAAGGCCAAGATATCAATTTAAATATTGTGTATGAAGATGAGCACATCTTGGTTATTAATAAACCCATGAATTTAGTGGTGCATCCTGGGGCCGGTAACACTGATGGAACAGTCTTAAATGCTTTACTCAATCATGCCCCTGAAATCGCCAATGTGCCGCGGGCGGGCATAGTACATAGACTGGATAAAGATACCACTGGCTTAATGGTGGTAGCGAAAACTATACCAGCACAAACCCATTTAGTAGAACAATTGCAAGCCAGAGAAATTAGCCGCGAATATGAAGCCGTTGTTGTAGGCACTATGGTCGCAGGTGGTACAGTTGATGAACCTATTGGTCGGCATCCAACTAAGCGTACTAATATGGCTGTACGAGAGTCAGGCAAACCTGCTATGACCCATTATAGGGTCAAAGAAAAATTTCGGGCTCATACCTATATTAGATTAAAATTAGAATCAGGGCGTACTCACCAAATCCGCGTGCATATGTCGCATTTGCGATATCCGTTAGTCGGTGATCAAGCTTATGGGGGACGTCCAAAACCACCAAAAGCCTGTAACGAAAATATGGTAAACATGTTAAGAATGTTCCGCCGCCAAGCTCTACATGCAATCCAACTTGAATTGACGCACCCAGTGACGGGAGAATGGTTAAGTTGGCAGGCTCCTCTACCAAAAGATTTTTCTGACTTACTTGCAGTATTAAGAGAGGATAAATCTGAGCATGGCACTGGAGAAGTGTAAGTTTGCTTCGGCCTAGTTATATTCAAGCAAATTGGCCCGCGCCTAATAATGTTAGAGCCTTCACCAGTTGCAGAAGTGGAGGTTTTAGCAGACCTCCTTTCGATTCGTTTAATTTAGCGCAGCATGTTGGTGACGACCAACATTTAGTCAATAAGAATCGTCAACTCTTACCAAATTATAAGAATTTCACTTGGTTAAATCAGACTCATAGTAATCACTGTGTAGACTTAGGTGAGTGTGGCACTGATGGCGATCTGGCACTTGAAGCTGATGCTTGTTTTGCGACAAGTAAAAAACAGGTATGCGCTGTAATGACGGCGGACTGCTTACCTATTTTGTTTTGCGATCAACAAGGCTCTTGCGTTGCGGCCGTTCATGCTGGTTGGCGCGGATTAGCTGATGGCGTGATAGAAAATACGGTTTCAAAAATGCCGGTTAATGCAAAGACTTTAATGGCTTGGATGGGACCTGCCATTAGTCAACAACACTTCGAAGTAGGAGAAGAGATAAAAGAAATCTTTAGTGATTACCCACAAGCTTTTCGTCAAAATCAGCAAACTTCTGAACAAAAATATTTTGCCGACTTGTATCATATAGCAAAACAAAAAATGTTGGCGTTGGGAATAACGCATATTTTTGGTGGTGAATATTGTACTTATAAGCAGGAAGATTTATTTTTTTCTCACCGAAGGATTACTCACCAAGCCGCAAATAGGGAAATGCCTACAGCAACAACAGGTAGGATAGTAAGCGCCATTTACCTCTCTTAAGCTTTCTTGCATAAACTTGATCTTCGTCAGTGAATTCTTTTATTTTTCATATACTAATAGTCCAAATGAAAATCTAAATAAGTAGGTCTTTTGGGATGAAATTTTGACCGTGACTTATGTGATGACTTTATTCAACCGACTTGATTAGTATGGAAATTGTACCCATAACTAAGCTATGCAAAGTTCCAGTGGAGAAATTTTATGCGCTTAGAAAGTTTTACCAGTAAATTTCAAGCAGCCTTGTCAGAGGCACAATCCTTAGCCTTAGGCCGTGATCATCAATATATAGAGCCTGTACATTTAATGACCGCCTTGCTTAATCAACAAGGCGGTTCTGTACGCCCATTATTTGATCAAGCCAATATTAACGTAAATAGTTTGCGCTCTGCTTTGTCAAACGCAGTAGATAAGTTACCTCGAGTTGAAGGAACCGGTGGGGATGTTCAACTAGGAAAAAGTACCGTTGTATTGCTTAATTTAAGCGACAAAATTGCCCAAAAGCGCAAAGACGATTACATCACTTCAGAAGTGTTTGTTTTAGCCGCGTTGCAAGATAAAGGCAGTTTAGGAGAGTTGCTTAAGCTCTCTGGTGCGAATCAAGAAAATATCGAGCAAGCCATAGAGAAGATGCGTGGTGGCCAAAAAGTGACGGATCCTAACGCTGAAGATGTGCGTCAAGCATTAGACAAATTCACAACTGACTTAACTGAGCGAGCTGAACAAGGAAAGTTAGATCCGGTTATTGGTAGGGATGATGAGATACGTCGTACTATTCAAGTATTGCAGCGTCGAACCAAAAATAACCCCGTACTCATTGGTGAGCCTGGTGTGGGAAAAACGGCTATTGCTGAGGGGTTAGCGCAGCGTATTATTAACGGCGAAGTACCGGAAGGACTAAAAAACAAGCGAGTATTGTCTCTTGATATGGGGGCTCTGATAGCGGGAGCAAAATTTCGAGGAGAGTTTGAAGAGCGTTTGAAAGCGGTGCTAAATGAACTAAGCAAGGAAGAAGGTAGGGTCATTTTATTTATTGATGAACTGCATACTATGGTTGGGGCAGGAAAAGGTGATGGCGCGATGGATGCCGGTAATATGCTCAAGCCAGCTTTGGCAAGGGGAGAGCTACATTGTGTAGGGGCAACCACACTCAATGAATATCGCCAATATATTGAAAAAGATGCGGCATTGGAGCGTCGTTTTCAAAAAGTGTTGGTAGAAGAGCCTAGCGTGGAAGATACCATAGCAATATTGCGTGGTTTAAAAGAACGCTACGAACTCCATCACTCAGTGGAGATAACGGATCCGGCTATTGTCGCCGCGGCATCTTTATCTCATAGATATATTAGTGATAGGCAATTACCTGATAAGGCAATTGACCTTATTGACGAAGCTGCATCGAGTATTCGTTTGCAAATGGATTCGAAACCCGAAGACATGGATAAGCTTGAGCGGAGGATCATCCAGCTCAAACTTGAGGAACAAGCCCTCGCTAAAGAAAAAGATGAGGCGAGTCACAAACGATTGGAGATAATCGAATTAGAGCGTGAACAGGCGGAACATAAATTTGCCGAGTTTGAAACTATTTGGGTGGCAGAGAAACAAGCCATGCAAGGTACACAAACGATACGCTCAGAACTGGAACAAGCTAAATTAGATTTAGAAATTGCCAGACGAGCCTCTGACCTGAGCCGCATGTCAGAATTACAATATGGCAGAATACCTGAGCTTGAAGCCAAGCTAGAACTTGCCACTGAGTCTGAATCTCAAGAAACAACTTTGTTGAAAAATAAAGTAACAGAAAATGAAATTGCAGACGTGTTGTCTCGCTGGACAGGGATCCCAGTGGCAAAAATGCTTGAGGGTGAAAAAGCTAAACTTCTCTCTATGGAAGCGGCTTTGCACAAACGTGTAGTGGGGCAGGGCGAAGCTGTGACCGCAGTGGCCAATGCTATCCGTCGTTCTAGAGCTGGGTTATCTGATCCTAATCGTCCAATTGGTTCGTTTTTGTTTTTAGGTCCGACTGGTGTGGGTAAAACAGAGCTTTGTAAAACCTTAGCTAATTTCTTATTTGATACTGAAGATGCCATGATCCGTATCGATATGTCTGAATTTATGGAAAAGCATTCTGTAGCAAGAATGGTAGGCGCCCCTCCAGGATATGTGGGTTATGAAGAAGGTGGTTATCTAACTGAAGCAGTAAGACGTAAACCCTATTCGGTCATCTTGCTCGATGAAGTTGAGAAAGCTCATCCTGATGTATTTAATATTTTATTGCAGGTATTGGATGACGGCAGGTTAACGGATGGGCAAGGAAGGACGGTTGATTTTAAAAATACAGTTATCATTATGACCTCTAACTTGGGCTCGGATATTATTCAAGAAGTCAGTGGAGAAAGTAACTATCAGCAAATGAAAGATTTAGTCATGGGTGTAGTAGGGGAACACTTTAGACCAGAATTTCTCAATAGAGTAGATGACATTGTTGTTTTCCACCCTCTTGGTAAAGAACAGATAACCGCGATAGCTAAGATACAACTGAGATCACTCAGAGAACGGTTAGCGGAAAAAGGCTATAAATTGGAGTTGAGCCTCGCAGCCTTGGACAAAATTGCAGACGCAGGATTTGATCCTGTGTATGGGGCACGACCTTTAAAACGTGCAATTCAAGTGGAAATTGAGAATCCGTTGGCGCAAAAATTACTGTCAGGAGATTTGAGTTCTGATGCGGTAATTAAAATTGATGTCGAAGGAGATGTTTTAACCATTCACTAACTGGGTAACTAAGTTCACGTCAAGACAAACTAATATTGCTTGGCGTGAACAAATTTTAATTCACCGACACTAAATTACATTATTGGAGGTTATCTAGTAATTCTTGTGTTTTTGCTCGATTATAAAAGGGTCTAGAAACATTTACAGCTATGCTCAACTCTTTTTTTGCTTCTTCTAGCCTACCCAGTTTTATTAAGCTATAGCCAATATGATATCTAATTTCTGGATTGTAAGAGTCCCTGGCGAAAGCTTTTCTAAGAAGGCCTAGTCCTTCTTCGTAATTGCCTAGCAAGCTTAATACCCATCCATATGTATCTAAAATCCGCGCATTATTTTCGTTTAAAGCGAATGCCTGTTGGATATACTCGTTACTTTGTTGCAAATCATTATCCAAACTCATGATCGCTAGTTTATTATATATTTCGGCTTTATTGATTTGAGTTTTAGCGTCTAATAATTCTTTATATAGCGTTGAAGCTTGAACAAAATCCTGCTGAACGTAATAAAACTGCGCTAACAAGTTTTTGGCAAAAATATTATTGGGATTGGCTTTAAGCACGTTATTAGCATTGTTTACAAATATTTCAAATTGCCTATTACTCAGACTCATCTCATACAGTAAGACTAAAGGCTGGTGAAAATTTGGGTTTAGCGACAATGCTTTCTGTAAATATTTTACTGCGTTAGTTTCACTATTTAGTTTATTGGCGTACAAGGCTTTGACTAACCAAAAGTTAGGGTTTTCTCCTTCTGAAGGCTCCAAACTTGTGAGTATTTTAGACGACTCTTCAAATTGTTCAGTTTCAATGAACAATTTGGCTTTGTCCAAGCTTATGAAGCTATTATTAGGAGCTAATTTTTCAGCCTTACTTAGGGATGCGATTGCAGCACTTAAATTATTTGTTGCCCGCTGAAGATTACTCAATACAATCAATGACTCTACAGATAGATCATCCAATACACTTATTTTAAGTAACAACTCTGCTAGTTCTGTTGTTCTATCTAATTTTAATAAAACCTGCGCTTTCTGTAATTGAAATTCAGCGTTGGTAAAATTATTAATTAACAAACGTTCAATATGGTACAGCGCTTTTTCATAATTGCCCATTTTAAAGTAAATTTTTGACAATTGGCTTTTTGCGTAAGTATCACTTGGGTTTAATAAGGTTATTTCATTGTAAATAGCGATGGCACTTTCGAACTCATTTTTCGTCGACATGTTGTGCGCTTTTAAAGTTAATACTTGAGTATGTTTTGGAGACAGAGTTAGTAACTCTTCTATAAGCTGGTCAGAGCGAACTAAATCACGCTTACGACTATAAATAGAAGCTAAGTTAAACTTGGCGGGGAAAAGTGATGGAGCACTTTTTAGTGCTTTTTCAATTAGGAGTTCGGCTTCATCAAGTTGATTTAAACGAACGAGTATTCCTGCTTTTAGGTTAAGAAAGTTGGGGTCATTGGGATACAAAGTAATCAGCGCGTTGGCACTTTTTAGGGCTTTTTCTTTATTGTTCCCTTGCAGTTGAAGCATACTGTAAGTAAATAAAAACGTGGGGTTATTTAAATTCTTATTTAAGTTTGCATCTAATATAGCTAGGGCTTCTTGCTGTTTCCCTCGCACCATCATTAGTTTTATTTTAAACAACTGTAGTCGAGGCTCGTCACCATAAACTTGTTCAAGCTCATTAACTAAACTTTGCGCTTTAAATGATCTATTTGAATTGATAAATAGTTCACCCAATAACAAAGCAGAATCTAAATTTTCGATTAATTTGGTTTGGTGTTCTTCTAATAGCACTAGTGCTTTTTTGTTTTGTTGGGTTGCCATATAAGCGCGGCTCAACAATATAACCGCTTGCATATCGTTTGGACTTTTTGACAGGTAACTCGAAAAATCCCTGGTTGCTTGTTCTAGTTTTCCGTCAAAAAAAGCAGTTAAACCACTTATATATAACAGTTCAGGTTGTGCAGCTATGACATCTGGACCGAGCGCCGCGAGGATTTCATTTAATCTTTCTAAATGTTTACCATCAATGGGTTTTGATTTTTCCTTGCTGTCTAACCAACTGCTCAGCAAAATAGCGAGTGGATCATCAGGGGTTTTTTCAATGACATCGTTAATGAATATGCGAGCACTGTCGAAGTCGTTACTTTCTAAATACAAATCTGCTAATTTTCGTAAGGTGACGGGGTCGTCATTTTTAAATGTTAGCGCTTGTTGCATATAATCAATTGCAGCATCTAAATTGCCTTTGGCTTGTGCTAACAGACCTTTTTGTCGCCAAGTGGTAGCATCTTCAGTTGTAATATTCATTGCTTTATCTATATAGGTTTCTGCAATAGCGTAGTCATCTTGAAATAAAGCGATGGAGGCTAATCCATTGAGCGACTGTAAGTGGTTTTTGTCATTGATTAAGTTATCTTTGTAGGCTTTTTCAGCGCAATCCAGTTTGTTTAAACGAATACATGCACTGGCGCGGATCATGAGCCATTTAGTTTTTTGTTCGTTGACTAACTTATTTTCGAAGTCTAAATCAAGAATGTCCAAATATTTGTTTTGAAACAACAGCGCATTACCAAGTGGTTCGGCGATGAGGTTTAAATCAGCCCCTTGTTGTAAAGCCTCAAAAAACTCGGTTTCTGCTGCAGATAAATAACCCTCAATCAGTAACAATTGCCCCATCAATATTTTGGCTGCCAGATTGTTAGGATCTTGCTGCAGGCTATTTTTTAAATGAATAAAGGCTTCATCATATTTTTGAATTTGGTAAGCACTTAGCGCTTTTTCATAGTCACTCAGCGAATTGGCAAAAACTATGCTATGACTTAGGGCAATAAATAATAAAAGAGTGGGTATTTTAATGGTCATGAAAGTATATCTGATTAACAAAAATTACGGTAATTAGTGTGAACAAAAAAGGTGGCATAAGCCACCTTTTTTATTTTAAGCAATGTAGACTCTATTTAGCTTTACGTTTACGCCAAGCCATAAATCCACCTGTAAGCATAATCAATGCAAACGAACTAGGCGCATTGGCTTCTACAGGGGGCTTTTCAACGGAATCTGGCTCTTTGGTAAAACCTATACTCGCTAATTTAAAGCCATCGTTGTTTTGGCTAAAGCCACTCACATATCCAAAGGCCGTATTATATGCTCCAACTAACCAATATTGAGCCGCATCGGTAGTGGTGAAATCTGATACATACACATCGTCACAATGTTCGATTTGAAAAGAGCCTGAGGTGACAACCGCTGCGCTACTGGCTATATCAGACCAAGTTGAACTACCACTAGTTAACCCGGAGATATCGTTTAATCCCACTACTGATACTTGTTGAGTGCTCGAAGAATTGGTCAACCAGCTAAAAGTTGCGCCTACCAAAGAGACTGCGTCTGAAAATGAAAACAGTACCATGTCGTAGTCTGTTACACTCCCACCAAAATTATCAATGGAATGAGAGTAACCACTATTGCTATAATTTCCCCAATCTTCTTCATCTTGGTTCATCATCCCAAAACCAACTTCTCCATTTGAGCTCCAAGGCCCTGCTAGATTGCCCTCGACTATCAAATCGTCGTTATTGCCCGAGGTATCGGCCCATGCAGAGACTTCTATACCTACACCATCTATTACTACATTACTTCCAGTGATGTTATAACCATCTTCGACGTTATTACCACTTCCATTTTCAATGTACATGTCGTAATTGAGTGCACCTTCCCACGAATCACAGGTTGTTGAACCGGGTGTATTACTATGAGAACAGCCAGATCTATATTTACCTGAGTAGCTGCTATGACCACTAGTGGCGAAGCTGTTCGATGTTGAAGCAATAAATGCAACTAACACTGAAATAATAAATTTATTTTTTGTTACCATTATGTATCCCTTAATATTTTTCTAATCTTCACGTAGGTGCGTGAAATTCATAGAATAGAACATCATCCACAAAGCATCTATCATGCCAGAAATGTAACTAATTAATTTATATGGAATTAATTAAAATAATTAAAATAATTAAATTAATTCTTATTGGTTTGTAAATTTTCCTGACACTTATTTAGTCTGTTTGTCTGGTTACTGCGTCATTATATACTCGTAATTACTCCATAAAAGTATGCTGTCTGCACTTTAGGTATGTTTTTCAATAAACCTCAGTTTTTAACTAAGTGTTACCGTGATTACAATGTCTGGCTAATTTTCGCTAATAGCTTCTGAATTTGTTTGTCTGTGATATTCTATTGGCAAATAAAAGAGGTACTTAAATGACAGATCAAAAACGAAGAGGTATTTACCTTCTACCCAATCTACTAACTACAGCTGGATTATTTTCTGGCTTCTTTGCCATCGTATCTTCAATGAATGGTCGCTTTGAGGCGGCAGCCATCGCTATATTCGTAGCTATGATTTTTGATGGATTAGATGGTCGTGTAGCAAGAATGACTAATACACAGAGTGAGTTTGGTGCTGAGTATGATTCTATGGCAGACATGGTGTCTTTTGGTGTGGCTCCTGCTCTAGTTGCTTACAATTGGGGATTAACTGGTTTGGGGAAGATCGGTTGGCTTGCCGCCTTTATCTATGTTGCAGGTGCCGCGTTGCGGTTAGCTCGTTTCAATACACAAATTGGCATAGCCGATAGCCGATATTTTCAGGGCTTAGCTAGTCCGGCCGCCGCTGCCTTAGTAGCGGGTTTGATATGGGTGGGTGTAGAATACGACGTAAATGGTCAAGACTACGGGATAATAGTCGCTTTCATCACAGGTGTTTCGGGTCTTCTAATGGTGAGTAACTTTAAATACAACTCTTTCAAAGAATTAAATCTACATGGAAAAGTTCCTTTTGTTGCATTGCTTCTTATTATGTTGGTTTTTGTTGTGGTAGCAACGGAGCCCGCTTTAGTTTTATTTGTGGTGTTTGCTATATATGCATTGGCAGGACCAATTAATACTTTTAGAACAGTTGATAAAGTAAGACTGGAAGATGTAGTAGGCGATGCCGTTGAAATGCATGAAGAAGACGAACAATCTCCAAAGTGTAATAAAACTGAGGATAAATAGTCGTTCTTCGTAATTTTTCGATTTACCTTTAGTCGCATTTAATGCGGCTACATCTATAGCTTCTGAAATAGACTTAAACATCAAAAAAGGCATTTAATAATATTGAATGCCTTTTTTTGTAGGTTCAAATTAGCTTGGTATCTATGAGTAGGAGTAACTTCTTAATGGTTATCACCTGAAATTGCCAAATAATGCCACATTAATAAACATATTGAAGGCTTTTTAAGCAAACAAACA
>TARA_R110000751_G_scaffold161356_1_pt1 | contig 17493 bp, 10 predicted proteins | sample TARA_R110000751 | Tara Oceans TARA_R110000751 (sample SAMEA4398001) | marine metagenome | biome: Polar Biome; feature: [MES] marine water layer (ENVO:01000295) within the mesopelagic zone...; material: water (ENVO:00002006), including particulate matter (ENVO:01000060) such... | reverse complement strand
AACACTTAACACTTAACACTTAACACTTAACACTTAACACTTAACCCTTAACCCTTAACCCCTTCCGAAATAAAATTAATCGTGATGGTATCGCGAAACTCAAGCCCAAACAAGCTCGCAGCGCCACCAACTGAAGTGGGATTGCTCTTATAAATGGCCAGTTCCAAAAACTGTGATGAATTCCAAAGCGCCAGTCGCTTTCCGTCCTCCTCGCGTTTTTCGGGTGGCTGCCCAAAGTTAATGGCATCACTGTAATGTGTGTGTATTTTATTGAATTTCTCAGAACGTGCGTTAATTAAAAAGTCCCTTCCCTTACCCACGCTTTCAAACAGCTTTCTGCTAATGTTGCTGATCACATTTCCGTAGTTGTCAATATAGATAACATTGCCGATTATTTGGCTTTCGTTGTTGTTTACCACGGGGCGAATGCCCGTTAGCTCCTTTATTTCAGAAATGGGCTTTCCAATTACCTCCAGCGTTCCGCCGCGGGCAATGTGGCCAGCGACTTTTACAAAAACATCGAGTACCGGGAAATTACTTATAATGCGATCGTGAATGTTTATTTCAACTATTTTTTCGGGTCGTATTTCCGAAGTGAGCATAGAGATAATGCCGTTGTCCGCACACACAAAATAATGGCCGTCCATAAAAACCGCAATGTGCTTATTTTCTGGGTTCAATTCAGAATCGACCCCAATTACGTGTATGCTTCCCGAAGGAAAGCTTTTGTAGGCATTTTGGATGATATACGCCGCCTCATGCAGATGGAAGGGTGAAACCTGGTGCGAGATATCAACAATTTTGGCATCTTCCATTTCGGTATAGATGGCTCCCTTTACTGCGCCAACAAAGTGATCTTTCTCTCCAAAGTCGGTAGTAAGCGTGATTATGGGCATAAAATGATTGTTGATATTTTCTTAAAAGATTTACCACAAAAATAGGTTACTTTTGTTAGTGGCAAAACTATTTTTTGCATATTCCAAATAATAAAAAAGCACGCCTTTTGAACGAACTTATCATCGAACTTACAGAGATCAGTCCAAGGGAATTCTTCGGACTTGAAAACGCTAATATTGACCTTCTTAAGAAGTATTTTCCAAAACTTAAAATCGTTGCCCGCGGCAATAAAATAAAGGCCTATGGCGATGAGGACGTGCTGGAGGAGTTTGATAGGCGCATTACCATGCTGCTCGAGCAATATATGAAATACAACAAAATTGACGAGAACGTAATTGAGCGTGTACTGTTGAGCCGTAGCAAGGAAGATTACGAAACTCCCGAATTCAATAATAAGGAAGTGATAGTGCACGGGGTGAGCGGAAAACCTGTAAAGGCACAAACGGCAAACCAACGGAAATTGGTTGAGCTTATGCGCAAAAACGACATGGTTTTTGCAGTGGGTCCCGCCGGAACTGGAAAAACATATACTGGTGTTGCACTTGCTGTTAAAGCACTGAAAGATAAAGAAGTAAAGCGCATTATCTTAACAAGGCCTGCGGTGGAGGCTGGGGAGAATCTGGGTTTCCTTCCGGGCGATTTAAAAGAAAAGCTTGATCCGTACATGCAGCCGCTATACGATGCCCTTCGCGATATGATACCGGCGGAAAAGCTGGCATCACATATTGAGACGGGCGTCATTCAGATTGCGCCCTTGGCATTTATGCGCGGCCGTACTTTGGACAATGCCTTTGTAATTTTGGACGAAGCCCAAAACACTACCCACGCGCAAATGAAGATGTTTTTGACCCGTATGGGAAAAAATGCCAAGTTTATGATTACGGGCGATCCCGGACAGATTGACCTTCCGCGGCGCGTGATTTCGGGTTTAAAGGAAGCCTTACTGGTTTTAAAGGATGTGAAAGGGGTGGGAATTATATATTTGGACGACAAAGACGTAATCCGCCACCGTTTGGTGAAAGAAGTAATTGCCGCCTATAAGAAAATTGAGAACGTAGATTAAGAAATCCCAAAATATTAAACTCCAAATTCCAATTTTTAAATCGAAAATCGTATATCTAAAATCAAAATGAGTAATACCATAATTTCAACAGATTTCAATTTCCCCGGACAGAAAAGTGTTTACCACGGAAAGGTCCGCGAAGTCTATACTTTGGAAAACAATATACTTTTAATGATTGCCACCGACAGGTTGAGTGCCTTTGATGTAGTGATGCCGAAGGGAATTCCATATAAAGGCCAAATTTTGAACCAAATTGCAACTAAAATGATGCGCGATACGCAAGATTTGGTGCCCAATTGGTTGATAGCTACACCCGATCCAAACGTTGCTATTGGTGAGGCTTGCGAACCTTTTAAAGTTGAAATGGTAATCCGTGGCTATATGAGTGGTCACGCCGCTCGTGAATATAAAGCTGGAAAGAGAATACTTTGTGGGGTTACTATGCCCGATGAAATGAAGGAAAACGATAAATTTCCGCAACCAATTATCACGCCTGCCACCAAAGCCGAAATGGGCGATCACGACGAAGATATTTCGCGTGAAGATATTTTGAAACGAGGAATTGTTTCCGAAGCAGATTATCTTCAGTTGGAAGATTATACCCGAAAACTTTTTCAGCGTGGTAGCGAGATTGCTGCAAAAAGAGGGTTGATTTTGGTGGATACCAAATATGAATTCGGAAAAACGAAGGATGGAAAAATAGTTCTTATTGATGAAATCCACACCCCTGATTCATCCCGCTATTTTTACGCGGAAGGCTACGAAGAAAGGCAAAAAAACAATGAACCACAGAAACAACTTTCGAAAGAGTTTGTACGCCAATGGTTGATTCAAAATGGTTTTCAGGGATTGGAGGGGCAAAAAGTTCCATTTATGAGCGATGAATATATTGAAACTGTTTCGGAAAGATATATTGAGCTTTACGAAAACATTACAGGCGAAAAATTTATAAAGGCCGATGTTTCCAACATCCACGAGCGTATTGAAAAAAACGTATTGGAATATTTAAAGTAAACAATTCATCTTCAATTTAAACTTAGGCCTCTTTTCGGAGGCTTTTTTATTGGTATTTCTTTACAAAAGCATTATTTAAATTTTGTGTTTCTGAAAATTAATTCAGCTGACCAAATCCTTACAATCACTTACTTCCCTTATTAAAATCGGCCAATTTAACTGTCTAATTTATAATAAAGTAAAACCAGAACCTGCTTTCCTTCGTAAGTAATAGTAAATCCCGAATAAACCACTTCGGGATTATTATTAATTAACCAGAATTGGATGAAAGCAACTTTACGGACAAATTTCATAGAAAGAATATAAACGTGCAAAGGGCCCCGGCTTGTTGCACGTTTTGTTTTTTGACGTAAAGTGGTTTTCAAAAAATTTGAAAAAAAAGACTGCTAACTTAAATCTTAAATTATGAGAAACATTTTTACGCGAAACCTTTTAATATTGGTTTCAATTTTAATGACTACGGGAATCGCCATTGGGCAGACCTATAATGTCACGAGCGGGGCCAATAGTGGCGCTGGAACGCTTCGGAATGCAATCAATCAGGCCAATTCTGATGCCTTTACACCTTCTTTTATAACTTTTGATCCTGCAATTACGGTTCTACTAACTGCGGGACAAATAGTTGTAAACGATGAATTAGTAATTACTGGAAATGCGGACGGCAGTACAGTAATCGATGGAACAAATGCAAACAATCGTGCATTACGGTTTGTGGATGTTTCTGGAAGTTTGGATCAATTGACTTTTCAGAATTTTACGAGCAATGCCAATGGCGGAAGTGTGGTTGCGCAAAACGCGGGAACTTTTGATGTTTCCAATTGTGTATTCACAAACAATGAAGCCCAGGGCATAAATGGCGGCGGAGCATTATATCTGAATAATGTTGCAAATTCCACAGTAACCGATAGCGAATTCAATTCAAACACCGCAACGGCTACGGCTGGAAGTGGAGGAGCGATTTTTGTAAATTCCTCTGGGATTTTAATAGTTTCCAATAGCACATTTGCGGGTAATTCCGCAGTGCGTGCGGGGGGTGCAGTAGAAACCAATTCTGCCGGTATGATTTCCTTTACCAATTCCAATTTTGTAAATAACACTGCCATAGGCGGGACGGCGCCCGGAAATGGTGGGGCTTTCCACATAAGCGGGGTCGGAAATTCTACATTTACAGATTGTATTGTACAGAATAACACGGCCGTTGAAGGTGGTGGGCTTTGGAACGGCACCGGAATAATGACCATAACCGGAAGCGATACCGAATTGAGTGGAAACGTAGCCAAGGGAAACGATCCTGATCAAGGCGGCGGCGCTCTTTACAATGATGGAGGAACGATGAATATTGACTCCTTCGCAGATATTTTTAGCAATATAGCCACAGGAACCTCTGGATCTGGAGGAGCTATTTTGAGTACTTCGGGAACATTGAATATCAATTCCGCGGCGCTTACTTCAAACGGTGCAAACCGCGCTGGTGGAGGAATTGAAATTATTGATGGAACAGCAAACCTTGTTGATTTACAATTAATATTCAATGACGTAAACGGAACTGCCACCGGCGGAACTCCAAACCCGGGAAATGGAGGAGGACTTCACGTAACGGGCAATTCAGCCAACGTAACCCTAAGTGGAATTGTGTTTTTGAATGCAGCCGCTTCTGAAGGGGGTGGTTTGTGGAACAACGGCGGAACTATGACCGTTCAAGCCGGAGATGTAATTTTTGGAGATACCTTTATCGATTTTAATACTGCCGCAGGAAATGCTTCTGATAATGGTGGTGGTGGAGTTTTCAATAACGGAGGAACACTTATTCTTGCCCCAGGAACACAAGTAGTGCGAAATGTAGCAAGCGGAACCGCTGGTTCTGGTGGTGGAATTTTTAATCTTACCCCAGGAACTTTAGTTGTTGATAGTGTTAATTTTGAAGATAACACAGCAAACAGGGCAGGTGGTGCGATTGAATTGAATTCTGCTATGGGTGAAACTTTTACATTCAATAATGTTGTAATGAATCAAAATACTGCTAATGCTCCAGCTCCAGGTAATGGAGGAGGACTTCACATTAGCGGTCCCGGAAATGTAAATTATAACGGTGGAAGTATAACCAACAACATCGCCTTTGAAGGTGGTGGACTATGGAATGGCACGGGAACGATGACCGTTTCTGGAACTACGATAACAGGAAATAAAGCAACTGGAGATGCAACCGGCGGTGGTGGAATTTTTAACAATGGAGGAACTCTAAATGTTGATGCCGCTACCACTTTAACTGCTAACGCTGCAATGGGAGCTACTCCCGGGGGACGTGGTGGCGCTTTGTTCAACAATACTGGAGGCACGTTGAATGTGGCAACCGGAAGTACAATTTCAGGAAACTACGCAAGTCGTGCCGGGGGTGCTATTGAAGATGCTTCAGGAAATACTTTAACATTGGATGGTGTTACTTTAAATGGGAATTCAGCAGGTGTAAATATCGGGTTGGGAAATATGGCAAATCCTGGAAACGGTGGAGCTATTCACCTTTCAGGAACTACAAATGCAGATATTTCAAACAGTACAATTGAAAATAACCAAGCTGCCCAAGAAGGTGGTGGATTGTGGAACAATGCTGGAATTATGACGATTGAAGCAACAGTTTTGACTGGAAATTCAGCGAGTGGAGCTCTAGCCGATGATGGTGGGGGCGCATTGTTCAATAACGGAGGAACATTGAATGTTCTTGCAGGAACTGAAATAACAAACAATAAAGCTGACGGAACTGCTGGTTCTGGTGGTGGAATTCACAGTACAGGTGGCGATGTAACCGTAACCGATGCAATTATCACAAGTAATATATCAAACCGTGCAGGTGGTGGAATTGAAATCGCTGCAGGAACATTAACAATGTCTGGAACAACTTTAGATACTAATAATGCAGGTGTTGCCCCGGCGGTTGCTGCCCCCGGAAATGGTGGTGGACTTCACGTTGGTGGAACCGGAAACGCAACAATTACCGGTGGAACTGTTGACGCAAACATAGCCGCTGCTGAAGGTGGCGGTCTTTGGAATGGTGGCGGAACAATGACGGTAGACGGAGTGCCAGTTACCAATAACATCGCCAGCGGTGCAAATGCCGACAATGGTGGTGGAGGAATCTATAATGATGGAGGAAGGTTGGACATTCTTGCGGGAACTTCCATAAATAATAATATGGCCAATGGAGCCTCGGGTTCTGGGGGTGGTATTTTATCTACTGCAGGAACTGTTACGATTGCTAATATTTTAATCCTTCAAAATTATGCGAATCGCGCAGGAGGTGGAATTGAAGTAGTTGACGGCACATTAAATCTTAATGGAACTTCAATTGCTTTTAATGATGTAAACGGAACAGCTGGAACTCCAAACCCAGGAAATGGTGGCGGAATACATATTTCAGGAGCTACCACAACTTCTATAAATGATGCTACTGTTTCTGCAAATATGGCATTCAATCAAGGTGGAGGTCTTTGGAACCAAGCTGGAAGCACAATTAGTGTTACAAATTCTATGATTGATTTGAATAAAGCCATCAGCGGAGCCGGGGGTGGAGGAATTTATAACAATGGTGGTGATCTTAATGTTACCGATGGAACTATTCAAAGTAATCTTGCTAACGGCGTATCAGGTTCTGGTGGTGGAATTTTAACTACTGACGGCGCAGTTACTATTACAGGTACTATGATTGATGGAAATGCCGCAAACCGCGCTGGCGGAGGTGTTGAAATTGTTGCTGGAACATTAGATATTACAAATGCTTCTTTAATTGGAAACAAAGCAGATATCGCCGCAGGTACACCAAATCCTGGAAATGGTGGTGGAGTGCACGTTACAGCTGTTGCAACTATAAACATTACAGGAAGTACCCTCACCAATAACGATGCAGCAAGCGAAGGTGGTGGTCTTTGGAACCAAGTAGGAAGTACAATGACTGTTGATGGCACTTTATTGGATAGCAATCAAGCTGCTGGGGATGACGGGACAAACGGGGGTGGAGGTATCTTTAATAATGGAGGTACTTTAATCGTTCAGAATTCTTCAACTATATCTAACAATGCTGCAACCGGAACTGCTGGCTCTGGGGGTGGAATCCAAAATGTGGATGGAGGTTCTTTAACCGTTAATGACTCTAATATTTCAAACAATTCAGCAAAAAGAGCAGGTGGTGGTATTGAAGACAATTCTTCCGTAACTCCGGGAACTGTTACACTTTTGAATACAAACTTGGACAATAATACTGTTGGAAATGCGCCCGGAAACGGAGGTGGATTTCATATAACAGGTCCCGGAATTGCCACGATAACAAATGGTACCGTAAACGGAAATACAGCCAAAGCAGAAGGTGGCGGTTTGTGGAATGGAAGTGGAACAATGACCGTGGATAATGTTACTATAGATGGAAACACTGCAAGCGGAAACGACGCAGACCAAGGTGGTGGCGGTATTTTCAATGAAGGAGGTACTTTAATTGTTCAAAATGGAACAACCATCAGCAATAATATCGCAAACGGAACTTCAGGTTCTGGTGGAGGTATTTTGAATAACCTAGGAAATTTGACAGTTACCGATTCTGAATTAACAGGAAATACCTCAATGAGAGCAGGTGGTGCTATTGAAGAAAATTCAATTGCAGGAAGTCTTCTTTCTTTAACCAATACTGATTTGATGAACAACAACACAGCTTCCGCTCCAGGAAACGGGGGTGGACTTCATATATCTGGTGCTGGCGATTCAAACATTACTGGTGGAAATGTAAGTGTAAACACTGCATCAAGAGAAGGTGGTGGACTTTGGAATGGATCTGGTATTATGACTGTTGATGGAACTACAATAGATGCAAACATTGCAAGCGGTCCTATGGCCGATGATGGTGGCGCAGGAATCTTCAACAATGGCGGTACTTTAAATGTTTTGAATGCTACAATTTCAAATAACATCGCTGATGGAGCCGCTGGTTCCGGTGGTGGAATTTTTAATAATGAAGGAACACTTACAGTTACAGATTCAGATTTGACCGGAAATACTTCAATGCGTGCCGGTGGTGCAATCGAAGAAAAGTCTGTTGCTGGAAGCCTTTTGACCCTGACAAATACAAATTTAATGAACAACAGTACAGCTTCAGCGCCTGGAAACGGTGGTGGAGTTCATATTACTGGTCCCGGTGACTCAAACATTACTGGCGGAACTGCAAGCGGAAACACTGCTTCAGCTGAAGGTGGTGCATATTGGAACGGCTCAGGAATTATGACGATCGACGGAACAACTGTTGATGGAAATACCGCAAGTGGGGCCGATGCCGACCAAGGTGGTGGAGGTATTTTTAACGAAATGGGAACATTGGTTGTTATGAATGCCACCATTTCAAATAACATTGCAGATGGAACTTCAGGTTCTGGCGGTGGTATTCTGAATAATCTTGGATCATTAACTGTTTCAGATTCTGAATTAAGTGAAAACACTTCAATGCGTGCCGGTGGTGCAATTGAAGAAAATTCAATTGCAGGAAGTGAGTTGAATCTTACGAATGTAATTTTCACTTCAAACACAACTTCCGCATCACCAGGAAATGGAGGAGGACTTCATATTACAGGCGCTGGTGATTCAAACATAACAGGTGGTTCTGCAACTGGAAATATTGCAGGTGCCGAAGGTGGTGCGCTTTGGAACGGTGCTGGAATTATGACTGTTGACGGAATGATGATTGATGCCAACATAGCTCAAGGAGCCGACGCCGACAACGGTGGAGGTGGAGTTTTTAACAATGGCGGAACACTGAATATTGTTAACGGAACTTCAATCACAAACAACCTTTCAATTGGAGCTTCAGGTTCTGGAGGTGGATTGTTGAGTACTGCGGGTGATGTTACAATTACAGATTCTTCATTAAGTGGAAATTCAGCAAATAGAGCTGGTGGTGCTATTGAATTGATTGACGGGACACTTACATTCACAAATTCTGAGATGACCGATAACGACGTTAATGGAACAGCAGGAACGGCTGCTCCCGGAAACGGTGGTGGTCTGCACGTAACCGGAAATAGTGGTTTAATCACGATTTCCGGAAGTACAGTTTCAGGAAATGAGGCTGCTCGCGAAGGCGGCGGACTTTGGAACCAAAGTGGAACAATGATGAATATTGACACTACAACAATCGACGGCAACAGTTCATTCGGTACAGCCGTAGATGATGGTGGTGCTGGAATTTTCAACAATGGCGGAATGTTAGAAGTTGTTACTTCAACCATTTCAAATAATACAGCAAGCGGAGCAACAAGTTCTGGTGGTGGTATTCACAATGCTTCTGGTGGAGATGTAATGGTTATGCGAAGTACTATTTCAACCAATACGGCCAACGGCGCTGGAGCTGGAATTTACAACAACGGAGCAAGTTTTGATTTAAATGCTGTAACCGTGGCAATGAACAACGCTCTTGCTGACGGAGGTGGTATTCAAAGTGAAACTACAACTTCTTTAAAAAATACTTTGGTTGCTCTCAATACAGGAATTTCTGGAGTTGATGTGAATGGAAATTTTGTATCGAATGATTACAATTTAATTGGAATGGACGACGCAAACGCTTTCCCTGAGCAGGCTAACGATATTGAAGAAGTAGATCCAATGCTTGGCCCGCTTCAAAATAACGGAGGTGCTACTTCAACCCACGAGCTTTTATTAGGTTCCTTGGCATATAATGCAGGCGATCCGGCCGATTTGTTTAATGATCAAATTGATCAAACAGTTTTTGAAGGAATTCGGGATATTGGAGCTTTTGAGGCGCAAACCATTTTACTTTCTATTGAAGATATTACAGAAGGTGGAAGTGGAATCATAATCTATCCAAACCCGTCTAGAGGTATTGCTACCGCTAAAATTCCAACAACTTTTGGAACAGAAATAAACATCGTTATTATTGAATTAGGTTCTGGAAAAGTTGTTCGTGAGGTAAAAGGCAATGTGGGCGAAACCGATCTTGATTTCAGTAGTTATGGTAATGGAGTATATATTATTAAAGTTATTTCTGAAACATCAACATCTACCCATAGATTGATTTTGTCAAAGTAATTGTTTGCTTGAATTTTTGTTAGTTTGAAGACCCTTTTCCCTTACACGGAAAGGGGTTTTTAATTTTGTGCCCGATGGTTAAAACTGTACACATATCCTAAACTAAGCTCTGTAAAATCAGCTTGTCCAAGATTTGCGTTGAGGTGGGCACCAACGTAGAAATTGTTTTTCGGCGCTTGTTCCATTCCTATCAAATAATATTTAAGCCCTAATCTGGAAGAAATACGGTGTTTCTTTTTATAGCTCCCATCCAGTTCTCCCAAAACCCAACTTTTTGGGATTTCCCTTGGGGTATTGTCCCAGCCTTCGTTAATGCGCCACTCGAGCTTGTATGCCGGTTTGTGCAGGTTGTAACCCAATTGCAAATCAATCCCCACGTGGTTTAGGAATATTTCGCCGTGTACGGTTATACCCAAATTGGAAGCATAATACCAGGGATTGCCCTTGAAATAATCAAACTCCCTTCCGGCCTGCACCAAAGATTCGTTGCCGTTGATATAATCGTAATAGTGCTGGTAGAAGCGATAATAAAAACCCAAGCCGATTTTAAAGGTATTATTATAAACTCGACCATATTCACCCGCAATGGTGTAAACGTTTCTCTTATCGTTAAAGGCCAGCGCAAACACATTTTGCCCAAGTCCGCCCCGCACAGCGATATAACTATAAACCGATTTTTGGTACTCTGGAAATTTTTCATGAGAAGTAATCCCAGCACGGCCCAATGGGTTTTTTATGTCTGCCGAAAGGCTCACTAAAAATGAGTTGTATCCTTGGTTCAACAAGCGGGTATGACCGTTGGAATGGTGTGAATATCCCAAGCCAAGCCGCCAGTCCAAATCTTTGGTGGAGAGAAACTGGTAATATAAGTACATTCGGAATGCCCAAGTGATATCTGTTGTAACCGCTTGGTTTTGTGGATTCGTTTCTTCGTTGAATTTTTTTGTGAAATAGGAAGCGCCCATTCCTGTAAGAACACTCCATTTTTCACTTCCAAAGGCTTTAAATTCTATAAAAGGCATTGCGCTTATGGCAATTCCCAAGCTGTCGCGGTTTCCAAAATCGGTTATTCCCAAGGAAAGGCCCGTCTTGGGAGCCTTTAAACGTTGTGCCCATTGTTGGGGATTGTTGTTATGGTACCGTCCAAAATTTAGAATAAGCTGTTTTTGCAATTTTGTTTCGGGGAAACCGTCATTGGCCTCCATAGTAAGCCCCACGAGAATTTCAGGAGTAAAAGTAAAGGCACTTTTTTTCCAATCGCCTTGGTTTTGGGCAAATGAAATTAAGGTGACAAATAGAAAGAAAATGGTTGGCTGTTGTCTCATTTGGCGCTGCAAGTAACAATTTCCCAGTTAATTTTAAAAATTTATAGCTTACATTCGTAAAGACTTTAATCATTTCCCTTGAAGAAAATAGACGCTTTTATTGCCGAAATGGCCTCCTTTGCTTGGGGTTTGCCGTTATTGATAATTTTGATAGGCGGCGGTTTATACCTCTTGATTCGAATTAAATTTCTGCCATTTCGTTATTTGGGGCACGCGCTCGCCGTTCTACGCGGAAAATATGATAATGAAAGCGATGCCGGCGAGATTACACATTTTCAGGCCTTGACCACTGCGCTTTCCGCCACCGTGGGAATGGGGAATATCGCGGGAGTTGCCGTTGCCATTGCCATTGGCGGACCGGGAGCCGTATTTTGGATGTGGGTGAGCGCGGTGATTGGGATGTCAACCAAGTTTTTTACGGCTACGCTCGCCATTCTTTACCGTGGAAAGGACAGCGAGGGCAACATTCAAGGGGGACCGATGTATTTTATAACGGAAGGTCTTGGGAAAAAATGGCTCCCGTTGGCCGGAATGTTCAGTATTGCCGGCCTGGTGGGCGCGCTGCCGGTTTTTAATGTGAATCAACTTACCCAAGCCATAAATGATATCCTTTTAAAACCCGCGGGACTTTACAGCGGTTTTAAAACTGATTTAATTATAGGGTTGGTTTTGGCTTCGTTAACCGCCATTATAATTTTGGGAGGTCTTTCCCGAATTAGTAAAACGGCTTCCAAGATGGTTCCGGCAATGGTCTTGCTTTATTTTGTTTTGGTACTTATTATTCTTGCAGTGCATATTGACGTAGTACCGAAATATTTTGGATTGATATTTTCCGATGCGTTTTCCGCGAATTTCTTCAAGGGAGATGCGTTTTTAGGAGGCGTAGTTGGGGGTATCATTCTTTTGGGAATCCGGCGCGGGGCATTTTCAAACGAGGCGGGGATAGGAACGGCGCCCATGGCCCACGGGGCGGCAAAAACCAATGAGCCCATTCGCGAAGGGCTGGTAGCAATGCTTGGCCCGGCAATTGATACTTTGATAATTTGTACGCTCACAGCGCTGGCAATCTTGGTAACGGGCGTTTGGCAGAGCAGCGATGCAAATGGGGTGAGCTTGACAGCTTCCGCTTTTGAGGAAAGCATTCCATATTTCGGCAAGTATGCGCTCTTGGCCTGTATTGCGATATTCAGTATCTCTTCCCTTTTTTCATATTCCTACTACGGTAGCAAGTGCATGTCGTTTCTGTTTGGCGCAAAAAACAAGGGGATTTATAACTATTTCTACATATTGAGCATTCTTGTGGGAGCCACCACTTCTTTAAGTATGATGATAAATTTGATTGATACCTTCTTTGCGTTGATGGCCATTCCGACCATGACCGCAACCATAATTTTGGCTCCCAAGGTAATAAGAGAGGCGAAAATTTATTTTGAAAAATTAAATCGCAGTTAATTCAGGCTATCAAGTTTTTGGTTCACTAAGGCTGTAAATTTCTTTGCGCCATCGGGGTTTAAGTGGTTTTGATTTAAGAAATCCTTTATTTTGAAATGTACGGTATCAGTCTCTTTGTTTAGAAGAACCACGTTGTCGTATTTTTTCAGAATTACCGACAGCACACTGTCGCGACGGCGTATTATGTTTGGGTTTCGTCTTTTAATATAATTTTTATACAAAGGCATAGTGCCAATTATCACTTTTAATTTTTTGGCTTGCATATAGTCTAACATTTTGTAGAGGTATGCTGTATTGGTCTTAAAAATATCAAGATTTTCACGAGTATATATTTTGAAGAATTGATTCCTAATTTGGTCGGGATCGTAATGCAATTTTTGGAAAGTCCCATAATAATTATTGGTGTCGAAACCATATTCATTTAATTCTGACTTATTTGTTTTGTTGCTAAGAAGATAGTAATCCTTCAATTTGGAGGAAAAAAAACGAGGATAAGAAAGGTAGACGAGTCTGTCCTTAAAATAAGTGTTTCTCTCAAAGGTATTAACCCCATAATATTTTAAATAAATGTTGTTTTTCCAATAATCCTTTGAATGGTAGGGTAATTCCAAATGCATATACGATACTTCGAACAGCACATATTTTAAGTTCGGCAATCTATCAATAGTGCCCTTGAGGATCAGAAAGTCTTCTTTATGGTGTTGTGAACTTGAAGCAAGATTAATGGACGATACATTGGAAAGCGCTGGATTGAACCCGCATTTAACCTGAGATGAACCTAGACCAATCAACATAATCTTATCTGAATGGGAGTCTAAATATTCACCAACGATTTTATAATTTATAGGTAGCTGCAAAGCCAGTATTTCCAAAACACAGTATACGATAATTACAGGTGCGAAGAAAACCGCACAGTATTTTAAAAAACGTCGCTGCGCTTTGTTAAAACTGGAAATAGATAAAATCCTCTTTAAATCCGGCATATTGAAAAATAATAAAAATAAGCATATAATAAATAACCCAGCGTATTGGCGATCGGGTGTATCTATCAATTCGGCTTAATGGAAAATCTTTGCGGCGAGTTAAAATTTCCGCAATAAGCATACAAACCGTAAATGTTAGAAAATATTTATTTAATAATATCCCTATTTCCCTACTCGGAATAAAACTTAGAATACGTTGTACTATTAGCCAAGCGTCATTGATATTCTGGCTTCTAAAAAGAATGGAGGATAGGGTAATGATAAATGCAGAAAACAATGGAAACAATGGTTTCATTTTAAGTGGTTTATAATAAAAACTGGATCTTCTATTATTCCGCAGAGGAATCCTTTCCAAGACAATCAAGAATCCCTGAAAAATTCCAAATACTAAAAATGTCCAGTCCGCACCATGCCATAGACCAATCAACCCCATGGTTAAAAAAATGGCTATGTTTCGGCGCACATTGCTGCGCAGGTTTTTTTGGATAATGGGAAAATAAACATAATCTGTAAACCAACGGGTAAGGGTAATATGCCAGCGTTGCCAAAATTCGGTAACGCTTTTTGCCAAATACGGAATATTGAAATTTTTGCTCAATTTGAAACCGAAAAGCTTGGCCGTACCAATGGCAATATCTGAATAACCCGAAAAGTCGCCATAAATCTGTAAAAAGAAGAGCACCGAGGCATATAGCAAGGAAAGGCTTCCATAGTTTTCGGGACTAGCATATACCATATTTACAATGTATGCGGCATTATCGGCAATCACCATTTTTTTAAATAATCCCCAAAGGATTTGGCGCAGACCTTCTTTTACTTGTGTGGTGTCAAACGATCTTTGTTTGCTGAACTGTGGCAACAAGTCGGAAGCCTTTTCAATGGGTCCCGCCACCAGTTGCGGAAAGAAGGCTACGAAGCCCAAAAAATTGAGAAGATTTTTTGTGGGGGCAATTCGGTTTTTATATACATCAATGGTATAGCTCATTGTTTGAAAAGTATAAAAACTGAGCCCTACGGGAAGTATCAAATTCAGCGTACTAAAAGCGTATTCACCCTGCTGCATATTAAAAAGCAGTGCAAATTCATCAATAAAAAAGTTATAATACTTAAAGAGAAAGAGTACACCCAAATTCCATACGATACTGCCGTAAAGAAACATTTTTTGTCTATTCGCATTCTCAGTTCCCTTGATGGCCAGTGCGGCGAAATAATCTACCAAGGAACTGGCGATTATCAAAAAAAGGAATCGCCAATCCCAAAGCCCATAAAAGAAATAACTCGCGGCGAGCAGAATAAAGTTTTGTGCTTTTATTCTTTTAAAACCAACAGCCCAGTAGAGCAGGAGGGTAATGGGAAGAAACAATCCAAAGGAAAAGGAGTTGAATAACAAAAGTGGCCGGATTTTGGGGTAAATATAACAAAAATGAAACCGCTACAAATTTATGTTTGTAGCGGTTTTTTTTGTTAAGATGGAAATGTGTGAATACCCTTACATTTACCTTTATTTATTCAAAATAACTAAAACTATCCCCATCCTTAATATTGAGTAAAGTTTCATAAATAAGCTTGATGACGTTCTCCACATCATCGCGATGCACCATTTCCACAGTTGTGTGCATATAGCGCAGTGGCAGCGAAATCAAGGCACTTGCCACGCCGCCATTGCTATATGCAAAGGCATCGGTATCAGTTCCTGTGGCCCTAGAAAGCGCCGCCCGCTGGAAGGGTATCATTTTCTTTTCAGCAGTGTCCACTATCAGATCGCGCAGTTTTTGCTGAACTGCCGGGGCATAAGCAATCACCGGACCACAGCCAATTTCTGCCAGGCCCTGCTTCTTTTTGTCGATCATTGGGGTAGTGGTATCGTGGGTAACATCAGTAACGATCGCAATATTTGGTTTTATGCGTGCTGCAATCATTTCAGCTCCGCGGAGCCCGATTTCTTCCTGTACCGAATTTGTGATATAAAGCCCAAAGGGAAGTTTCGCTTTATTTTCGTGAAGCAATCTTGCCACTTCGGCTATCATAAACCCGCCCATTCTATTGTCGAGGGCGCGGCACACGAATTTGTCTTCGTTCAAAATATGGAATTGATCGGGATAGGTAATAACACATCCCACATGGATTCCCATTTTCTCAACTTCCTCTTTATCCTTTGCACCTACATCAATAAATATGTTTTCTGGTTTAGGAGCTTCCTCTTTCGATTTGTCGCGTGTATGTATGGCTGGCCAACCGAACACCCCTTTTCTAATACCATTTTTTGTATGGATATTTACAATTTTAGAGGGAGCAATTTGATGGTCACTGCCCCCGTTACGTATCACGTAAAGCAATCCGTTGTCGCATATATAATTAACGTACCACGAAATTTCATCGGCGTGGCCCTCAATTACCACCTTAAATTTTGCTTTCGGATTGATTACCCCTACCGCTGTTCCATAGGTATCCGTAAAAAATTCATCGACATAGGGTTTTAGATAGTGCATCCAAATTTTTTGCCCCTCCCATTCATAGCCTGTGGGTGAAGCATTGTTTAAGTATTTCTCTAAAAATTCAAGTGATTTGTCATTTAATATTGAAGTAGTCATAAATTCATTTTTCTGAAAAGATACAGTTTCGGTAAAATTAGTGATTTCTTATGGAGACCCACAAGGCAATTTGCTTATTTTTGGAACGTTTTTGGATGACGTTAGCTTTGCATAAAGAAATAAGTGAATGAAGATTTTAGCACCCATATATATATGTCTGATAATTTTTGGCCTTAATCCATTATATGGACAGACGGATACCGAATATTTAAAAAAACGAAAGGATTCTTCCGAAGTGATGTACTACATAATAGAAGGAGATACGGTAGCCAGGGAAATGATCGATTTGGATGAGGTGATCTTACTTGACAGATTAAAGTTTAAATCAGAGCAGGACAGAAGGCGCTATCTCATTCTTCGCAGAAAGACCCGGAAAGTATATCCCTATGCAAAATTGGCTTCTGAGCGTCTTACAACCATGACTGAAAGATTGAAGACGATTGAAAAAAAGAGAGATAGAAAGATATATACAAAACGCGTCCAAAAATACATAGAGGGAGAATTCTCGGAAAAGCTGAAAAAGTTGACACACACCGAAGGACAGATCCTGGTAAAACTAATTCACAGGCAGACCGGCCGCACGGCATTTGACCTGGTCAAGGAGCTTCGTACCGGATGGAGGGCGTTTTGGTATAACACCACAGCGAGCCTTTTTGAAATTTCCTTAAAAGAGGAGTACAGGCCGTTTGACGTGAAGGAAGATTATTTAATAGAAGATATATTGGAAAGATCTTTTCAAGAAAACATTTTGGAACGGCAAAATCCCGCCTTTCCCATTGACTATCTCGATTTAAAAGCGCATTGGAACAAAAAGACTGTTAATAAGTAAGAGAGTCAGGCATTTGCATAACAATTTAAAACATGTTATGTTTGTAGTTCGCTCTTTTATTATTTTACAAAAATCACCGCCACAGGGCTTTAGCAAAGAGTACGTCTTAATCATTAGATAGGAAGTTCTATTTTTTAGATAATTATTTTTTTGGCTACTAAAAATGTAGTTTTCAAAGTGTTATTATTTTTCTGTAAAAATTACTGAAAAAACTTCCTTTTTTAATTTGCGGGAACGAAAAAGCGGTCTATATTTGCACCCGCTT
>TARA_R110000751_G_C13793604_1_pt1 | contig 17577 bp, 10 predicted proteins | sample TARA_R110000751 | Tara Oceans TARA_R110000751 (sample SAMEA4398001) | marine metagenome | biome: Polar Biome; feature: [MES] marine water layer (ENVO:01000295) within the mesopelagic zone...; material: water (ENVO:00002006), including particulate matter (ENVO:01000060) such as...... | reverse complement strand
GTGGAAGCTGTGTTATTCTTACTTTTCGATTTCAAAATACAAAAAGGCTGATCTTCATTGGAATTCCCGTCAAGCCAATAGCAGTAATTATTAAAGTTACGTTTCCTATTGAATTTGATTCATGAAAAAGTTTTCACACCCGCCATTTGAAATAAGGCGACCTGATAAAAAAAAGGAACAACAGTTTCCCATTGTTCCTTTACCAACTAAACTAACTCAACTCTAACTTCTAATATCAAAATCACCAAATGTATATGTCTGATAACGAGTATTTAATTTGATATCCTAGTTCATAAATTTTTCAATATTTTGATAATTTGTGACAACCTTTTTGTGTTAATTGAACTTGCGTTGTGTCGCGTATTAATGACTGAAGGATATGTGCCAGTTAAAATACTAAACTTTGAAAGTGAACAGACAGGGTTTGTGACATATTCATTTTCAAACCTGATCCCCTTTTCAGCCAACTTGTCAATATTTGGTGTTTTCAACCAAGTATTACCCGCACAACTCATCATTTTTGCATTCTGTTGATCTGTTACAATTACCAAGAAGTTTGGTTTTTGATATTGTGCAAAGGCCATTGCTGGTATAGAAAAGGCAATAAACGAATTGATTAATATTTTAAGGGCTGTTTTCATTGCTAATTTTTAATGTTAAAGGTTTATTTACAACCTATCAAAAATGAAACTCTTATCGGATTAAATTGTTGAACTTAATTGGTTCATTTTCCCACAACCAGATTCCATCTACCTTTTCTAGCACACGATGATTACTGCCAGGAGCGAGTGGGGCATCATCGGTAGGCAACCATTTGGCAAGCTCAGCGATGACATCGGAGTAGCTAGAATTAGTAGCAAGGTTAGACCACTCGTTCGGATCTCTAAAATGGTCGTAAAGCTCTTCCGATCCATCAGCATAACGGATATAGCGCCACCGCTCTGATCGAACAGAATGGTTGCCAGGATTATGGGTGGTAATAGCCGGTCGTTTTCGCGGAGATTCCGATTCCTTAAGCTGCGGAACAATAGATATCCCTTCTATTTCTTCCTTTTTGGGCAAGCCTGCGAGTGCCGCCAATGTTGGATACATATCAAGTAACTCCACTGGCTGTGATGACTGCGCCCCAACTGACACACCAGGTCCAGCAAAAATCAATGGTACGCGAGTAGCTCTTTCCCATAAGGTGTTTTTGCCAGTTATGCCCTTTTCACCTAGATGATATCCGTGATCTGACCAAAATACGATGATGGTGTTTTGGTCTAGCCCTTGAGCTTCGAGCTCATCCAGTACTCTACCAACTTGTGCGTCCATAAAGCTTATTGTAGCCAAGTAAGCTCTGACCTTGGACTGCCATTCATTGTTTTTCAACAGCCAAGACAAACGTGGTTCTGGAAGAAACCAGTGAAGGTACCATGCGAAATCGGGCACATCGTCACGATCTCCTTCCGGAGAAGGAGGCAATATAATATCCTTCTCTTTTGGGTAGAGGTCGAACCATTTTTGTGTTGTATACAAGGGGACATGAGGCTTATTAAAACCGACTGCCATAAAAAACGGCTGACTTCTTTTCTCTTCAGCTCCCAATTGCTCTAGTTGTTCTACGGCCCAAGTAGCTACCTTATAATCGTCGATGAGCGAATCTCCTTCTTTTGGGAACACTCCCCAATCAATTAAAGGGTGATCTACCATATCCAGTGGCACCTTTACTAACTTGTTTTCCGGAAATGGTTTATGTCCTCCGTCAGGGCCCCATTGCTTAAATTCAACCTTTCGCTCTATCGGTGTAATACCCCCATGAAAAACCTTACCTCCCGACATAGTGCGATAGCCATTGGCCGCAAAATATTGCGGGAGCGTCACTACATCCTTCGTTTTTTCCACTTGACGATGTCTTGGGGAAAGACCATAAATTCCCGTAGTAGAAGGACGCAGACCTGTCATTATACTGATGCGTGAGGGGTTGCAGAGGGGAGCCTGTGTATGGGCATTTGTAAAGAGTGTGCCACGTGCGGCTAGACGATCTAAATTTGGCGTTTTAACCTGCGGATGTGTATTTAGGATACCTATCCAATCATTAAGATCGTCGCTGGCGATGAATAGGACATTTGGACGATTTATTTGCTCATCTGCTTGTGCTTGTAATGGAGCCCATTTGACACTATATATTAAAAAAACAACCAGGAAAATTCTTAATGCCTCCCGGGAAATACAAAAGTTCTTCTCAGGTAAAACAGATTTCTGAGGGTTTGCTAAGATTTGGTTCAAAGTGTTTGCTTTATTATCAAAGCTATTATTATGATTTACGTTAACAATTTTCATAAGTGAAATTTTTGAGGTTATTTGGTAAAACAATAAACTTTTTCTTTTCCTAACTTTTACATTTACTTAGTGCCTGTCCATCTGTTTTCCCATACAATCAACTTTACCGATACTCCACAGATTCTGAATTGTAATTTATGACGAAAATCAGTGTGCCCAATGCTCAAATAGAATGGATTTAGGCTGTCAACAGTCCGGAAACTAGATGGCTCAATTTTTATTTACTGATGATATGCAATATCAATTATACTTTTTAAAGCCGATCTGACTCCATTGAAACTAATTTCTATCTGATAAACTATGTGAGAAATTTTTCTAAATTTTAAAAAAGTATGCATACTGGAGTAGGAGCACCTATTTTAGATACAAATTTTAATGTACCGTCATCTATATTTCTTTTGAAGGAGGCTATATTATCAGAATTTTGATTAGCAACCACCAAAAATCTTTCATCTGGAGAAAGGGAAAAACTTTTAGGCGTGTTGCCCCTTGTTAATTCAAATCCAATAAGTTTCAATTCGCCATCGTCAGCATTTACTTCGTATATGACAATACTATCATGGCCACGGTTAGATGCGTACAAAAATTTACCATCCGAGGATATACGAATTTCTGCACCTGAGTTATCGCCCGTGTAACCCTGCGGTAACGTAGAAACAGAGATTCCAACTTCGTAATGAGTTTTATCTGTTTTCCGTAAAATTGTTATTGTAGATGATAGTTCATTGGTTACATATGCCCATTTACTGTTTGGATGAAATGTCATATGTCGTGGTCCTGCACCCTCTGGCATTATCAATTTTTGTGGGGTCATAGGTAGGAGTTTTCCTTTCAAAGAATCTATTTTCGAAAACCAAAGTTCGTTCGTTCCCAAGTCGAGTGAAATAATATCATCATTATCAGCTCCAAACCATACTGAATGAGCATGAGGCCCTTTTTGTCTTGGGGTTGAACCACTTCCATAATGTTGTTGTACATCAAGTAAGTCCGATAATTTTCCCGTTTCCAATTTTAATAGTCCTAATGTACCGTCTCCATAATTGGCAGTGATAACATATCCCTGTTTATTAAGTGTAACAAAGCAAGGTTGAGATCCCCCCGAAGGTTTTTTATCAATTAATTTTAAACGATTGTTTTCAATGGAAAAGGCTTCCACCATTCCCCCACCATCTTTGGTTCTTATTTCATTTACAGCTATTAGAAACTTTTGATCCGGACTTTTGGCTAAAAAAGTTGGGTTATCCGATTTAGCTGCCAAACCCATTCGTCTTAAGGTGCCATCCTTTTGAAGAGAATACTTGTAAATACCTTGGCTTCCTTTTTGAGTATATGTGCCTACATAAAATTGGAAGTCGGATTGCTTACGAAGGTCTTTCTTTTTGGCTGGCAGACCTCCAGAAAATAAGGCCATAGCAATTACAAAAATGACTACTCTCATAATTTTAGAATTTAAGTGTTTTATCTACTTTACAATTAAAATATGGACTTAACTTACCACCGTATATGTAAAATATACAGTAGTTGAGTTTAGCCTTTTGCGCGATTCAATGTTCGTTGTATAGCTTTCCTTTGAAATTAGGCAATCATGTACAAGTGTATTGATTTCATTGCCCCATAACCAGCCTAACTTGTGCAGGTGAATTATCAGGTTCCATCAGTTTTATACTAAGCCCCTCCTCTCGGCGAATATTTCGGTCGATTGCTAGTGTGATTGGGACTATACCAATAGATAGTTCTGCGACTGCAGCACCATTCATTATCTCCAAAGGGATTTCCCCTGCCCAAGCTTTTATACCAGCTTCCGAATTTAACCAGAGATTTATGTTTCCTTCCCTTAAAACCTCAACGTCGAACCTTACAAAACTGTACTGCTTATCAGCACTTATTTCAACCACGGGAAGTTCCTCAATGGGGAGATTACCAGACACCCTGCTATATGCCGGCTGAAAGGAAATATTACTACTTTCATTGACGCAATAACCTAGTCCTTCATTATTAATTTTTTCTGACAGCCCTTTACTATCCGATGCTATCTCCCACCGTCTAACAAACCTCTCATTAGGCACACGAAATTTACCTGATTCTCCCAGCTTAGATAAAAAACTCACCAAATTAACAAATTCCTCCCTCTCCAGACTCGCCGTTAAGCCAGCAGGCATGAGGGATCCTGATTGTTTTTCAAGACGCCCAATATTCTCCTTAGCAATTGATATTGTTTTGCCACTCATGTCTCGTATATCAATTTCGGACGATTTATTACTTACCAAATACCCTAATGCGACACTACCATCTGTTTTAACCACCCGTTGAAGTTCGTATCCCTCCTTAATAGATTGAGATGGTTCGAGTATGGATTTAATGATTGTCTCAACTGGTGAACTCGTCCCGAGACTACTCAGATCAGGACCCAAAAGTCCTCCCGCCCCACCAATAGCATGGCAGGAAACACAATTTATTCTCTTAAAGATTTTTTCTCCTTCATCAGGATCTCCATTGGCACGATTAATATCTAATACCAGACTTTTTATTTCCTGATCATTCAACTGCTGAGGCATACGTTCAGAAGGAAGATTGCCGCCAGAGGCTTCCAATGCTTTTATCAAGAGAGCAATATCCTCATTTTTATGTTTCCCCCAAGGGATTTGCCTCTCAAATGCCGGTCTCACGGCCTTAGCTATATCTTGTGGCACTTTCTTTTTCATCAATTCTTTAGCTAAGGCTTTCGTCCCCTCTTTTTCAGACAGATAAGCTTTAAAAAAATCGGCAGCGTCCTTATCCTTCGGCCACTCCTTTAAAAGTTGCACACCCAACTTTGCTGCTTTAGATGTGTTCAATGACACCAGCTGGGCCGTCGCCAGAACACGTAGACCAAAGCTGTTCGTCTTGTTAGTTGCAAGGTCCACCATTAGATTCTCCGCGCGAGGAGCATTCAATTTGGCCAAGGCATCCAAGGCGATTTTTTTGACATTTAATTCTTTCTCTCGAATAAAACGGACTAAATCATCGCTCATTTCTTCCACCCCCCAATATCCGCTTAAACGTATGGCATTTAGCACAATTTCTTCGTCATCACTTTTCAGAAAAACCCTGATCTCATCCAGATTTTTGCTGGGTTTCATACTTCTTTGACGCGCTACCTCCACAAGCGCATCAAGTTTTGCCGCCACCCCTTTTTCCTGCACTCCATAGTCTTGAAGCGCTATGTCGAAGAGAATGTTCATGTGATCTTTTTGACCCCATTTTGCAATAGAATTAAGAACGTCTTTTTGATACTGTTCCGGAACTTCATTTCTTTGATAGAGCCGAACAAGATGTGCAATAGCGTCAGGATCACTCATGGACTTGAGTGCAAAAACTGTCTTTTCCGTGCTACCTAAAAACTTTTGATCAGATTTCAATCGTTCCATAATAAAGGGTTCCAACTCACGTATTATTTGCCATAATGCGAAATCCTGGAACTCATCCATTTGATATTCCAGAACGGATAAAGCTAGCCGCGCAGCCTCAGCTGTACCAATTTTTCGAAGTGCAATTACCGATTCAAGACGCACTTGGGGGTGTTCATCGTCTATCGTCTTACTGAGAAGTTCGGTAACATTAGTGACATCATCATGCCAGAATTGAAGTGCCCTAATGCCCGCAGCACGAGCATTGTGATTCTTTGAATTTACAAGTTTCACAAGAAGTTCCTCATTGACCACATCGAAGGATTGATAAACCCAAAGTGCTTCAAGCAAGTAGTGCTCGTAATCAGGATTTTTTTGATCCAATTTCTTAATCCACCTTTTCAGTTCCGGTAATACCTCACTGGCTCCCTTTTCTTTCAATAGTTGTTTTGCATGTGAACGACTCCAATCTTCAGTTAACTTTAGAGCCTCGAGGAGTTCGTAAATAGAAGCTTTAGAAAGATTTGGGTCATCAACAAGAGGGCGATCCTTTGCCGTAATACGCCAGATTCGGCCATGCTCCTGATCCCTTCTTGGATCATGAAAATCTTTTTCTCCGTGTTGAATAATCTCGTTGTACCAATCTGCCACATAAATAGCTCCGTCAGGACCCATCGACATATCAACCGGTCGGAAAGTAACATTATCTGACCATAGCAAATCTTCTACCTGTTTGGAAGCATAACCACTGCCTTGCTCTTCTAGTTCGAAACGATTAACTCTATTAGCTCGGAAATCTCCAGCTATAAGGCTTCCCTTCCAGGATTCTGGCAAATGCCGACCCGATAGAATTTCCAAACCACAATGTTTTGCCTGACCGGGATTCAATCCCCGTAAGATTCTTTCTGCGCCTGGAGACGTAGCAAATGTCGCTCCTGGAAATGCATAGTTTATACCTTCGCTACCTGCGCCGTCAGTAAGGAAAGATTGGCCCCATCGGTTGAACTGTAGTCCCCATGGATTGATTAAACCTTTGACATATATGTTCAAATCAAGCGATTCTGGATTTAATTGCCAGACACCGCCACCTTCCAGCCGTTTCACGCCTGATGGTGTTTCGACATGGCTATAAATATAAATTGATTGGTTGAAATAAAGCCGACTTGCAGGACCCCATCTAAAGGTATGTATAAGGTGATGTGTATCGCCAGTTCCAAAACCACTTAAGACTACCCGTCTTTTATCTGCCTTTCCGTCACCGTCTGTATCTGAAAGGTGTAATATTTCTGTAGAATTGGCGACATAAGCTCCCCCATCCCCCGGAAGAATGCCGGTGGGCATTAGTAGTCCATCTGCAAAAATGGTTGATTTGTCGGCCCTCCCATCTCCATCCGTATCTTCCAGTATATATATCTTGTCGTTTGCCTCCTCAGCACTCTTAAGGTGTGGATAAATTGTACTACTCACAACCCACAATCTACCCAGCGCGTCCCAATTCATCTGAATAGGCTTAACCACCATAGGTTCCTCGGCAAAAAGCGTTACTTCGAAACCATCGGCAACATGAAAAGACTCAAGTTCGTTCTGTAGCTCATTATCATAATCGTTGGAGTTTCCATTTTCTTTAGTGTTTATTACTAAAGCAAGCCACACAACCATCAATACAGAAAAAACTATTCCCAATGATATGAAAATCGTTTTCTTATTTGTTCCCAATCTCTTGAAATATTTACTCATAATAAATTCCTTATTATTCCTTTTTTTCATGATTGTCTTATCGAATTGGTCTGAGTTGATAAATTTGCGAATCTGGAATACGGCCCAAGGCTATCTGTTCTTCGAGACTGGTAATAACATCACCTAAATCTTCCAGACCTTGAGCATGACGACCTTGTTCGTGAGACCGAAAACCAATAATATAGGTCCTGTTAAGGGGGCGATACTGGTAAAAAAACAATTCATTCTTTTTTATAATCTTCTCACGTAATTTATTGGCTTGATCAAAAGCAGTACCTTGTCTTACTGCCACTCCCTTCTTCCATTCTTCAGCTGAAGCAGTTATTATCTCATAACCAACGGAAGAAAGTGCATAGGACCCATTTTTGAGACCATCGATTTTTAATTTTAGTTTATTGTCAACGGGAATAAAATCTCCTTGCGGCAACGGTAGTGGCAGGTATTCTTCATCGATACGAAAGTTTAGGCTTTCCTTATTCTCCTCCAACTCCAAAATGTTTGCTCTGACCGTTCCCTTTATAGATGGTTTAGAGACATCTATTTGTATTGATCTCTTATTATTTGAAAGCAGTCCCAGTCTCTCCAGTATAATATTTGCTAAAACATAGTAGCCGCTTTCATTCAGATGAAGACCATTGTATGACAATTTTGTGTTTTTATTGAATTCAAGTAAAGGTTTGAAGATATCAATGAACCGGATTCCTCGTTCACCTGCTATTTTGGAGATAGCATTAGTATACAATTCAAGCATTGAATTGCGATTTATTTCATATCGTGAAGATTCTGGCAACATCATTGGAACAGGGGATAGAAGAATGGCTCTTGCGCCCAGTTCATCAATTTCATTGAGCAACTTGTTGAGACCTTGAACAAAAACTGGAAGGCCCTCCTCCTTCTCAAATGCCTCATTTGACCCATATGCTACAAATACTACAGTGGGCCGTGACTCTTTCAATTGTTTTATCAGCAAATCGTAACCACTAGGAGCAGTTATATAGGTCCGGGCCTCCCCAAAAACCGTATCTCCACTCCAGCCCAGGTTCCTGTAGGTAACATCCCGAAGTGGCCAACTTGTTGTAAGAGCTAATTCCAAATAACCATACTGCAAATCATTCTCGAAAAGAGAATTTCCAAGAAAAACAACCCTATCCCCATCACTAAGTTCAAAAGCCGTGCTATGGACTTTTTTAACCATCTTAGATTGGGCTTGAGCCACTCCATTTTCATTCGTCAAGCTAAAACATATGAGAAATAAACCTAAAATGATGCTAATTTTTCTATTTTTCATTATCCTTTTTAATATTCTTCATTTCGAAACCTAGTCTTCCCGCATTATAATTATATTTTTTTTTGGCAAAGCCCCTGTTTTTTTCTCAGCTCGCTAAGGTCGGTTACCGTTAACAAACAAGAACCTAATAAACTCAATGCTATAAATATAGATAAGGCCAAAATACTTGCCTATTATAATTATTACTTTTCTCGGTTAGAAAGCTTTAAAACCATAAGAGGAACCAAACCCCTATCATCAATTAATCGCTGCCCTGGTTAAAAAAAACGTAAAGACCATCTTTTCCTGCAACCACAATATCTTTACGACCAGTGTTCCTTAGATCCGCTATAGAAAAGTATATTCCGGTTCCTTTTCCCACTCCAAGTGGGCCATATGAAATGGTTTGCTTTAAAAATGCTTCTCCGTTCCATTTATAATAAAAGAGTCCGATTAAATCTTTACCACCGGGATCCTTTCCATTATGAGCTCGAAAGCGTTTACCCGTTACCAATTCTTTCTTTCCATCATTATCAATATCTACCCAAGCCATGGTATGAAACTGTGAACTGTATGGGTCAATAGAATGTTTTTTCCAATTCCGATCACCAGCGTTATTCGTGGTTTGCTCGTACCAGTGTAAGCCATATGCATGTGCCTGTCCAACAATCAGATCATTTTTTGAATCACCATTAATATCGGCCACGACAATCGGAACACTCGCATCACCAAGATTAAATTCTTTATGAAGTTTCCATTCTCCATTCACAATATCTAGGGGGGATTCTATCCAACCATTACTTACTATAAAATCTCCTCTTCCGTCTCCGTTTATGTCTCCAAAGCCCAGACCATGTCCTTGTTCTTCAGCTACTGAAATCTTGCTAAATTCCGCAGTAGAATTTTTATCACTACCCTTCTTGAGTTTATAAAACTTAAGAGGTTGTCTAGGATTATTAGGAACAATTTCTATCTGACCATCGTTATCTACATCCCAGCCCCTAGCGGTTTCCACATTTCCTGGTTCATCCAGAACATGCTTTTCCCAAGGCTCACCACTTCCTGGATTCTCAAACCAGTACAATTTTTTACTAAACCAACCCCCTGTAACGAAATCGATATCCCCATCTCCATTGACATCTAATGGTATGGTAGAGAAATCATCCCAATATTCTCCGTGTTGTTCTACATTATGAATGAAATATCTATCTAAGAAATGCGGCCCTTCATACCAAAATGCTCCTGAAACTAGATCTGGTATAGAATCTCCGTTGACATCAAAAACTCCCACAGATTCATAACTCTCCGAAGAGATTTGTTTCTTTTCAAATCGTACTGGTTTGATTTGTTCTTCCTTTTCCTGGGCCATAGACGATGTACAGATACAGAGAATATGTAAAATGCCCACAAATAGAAATTTAATACCGATAGGATGATAATATGTCATAAACTTTGTTTTAACCTGTTATTATTCCTTAAATCTAATTTTCCAGATGAATATCACCTTTAAAAATTCTGTGACAGTATATTTTTATATTGGACATTCCAATTAAAAAATATTTAATACTTACTTTTCCCTTCCCATAATATATCAAACCAGAATCTTTTATCTAGCATAGTCGACAATGCACAATCTCTTAGGAGGGATAGCCCGCGATAGAGCAAAAACTAACCACTCATAGAAACGAATGCTGCCAAATGTTCATAGGAAAGTGTAGCCAAAGCCCTATGAAAACGTTTAATACCCAGGGTTTTGCTCAAGATCAGGATTAACCTGTAATTCCAAGAAAGGTATAGGAAATAAAAGATCATTTTGATCTACATTGTAGGTGCCTGCCGATAAATTAAAATAGGTAGGATCGGATTTGAGATTTGCTCCATACTCATTCATTTTTTCAATTGCATTATCTGTTCTTACCAGGTCTAGCCACCGCTTATTTTCAAAGGCCAATTCAACTCTAAGTTCATGCAAAATTGCTTCTTCAAGATTTCCATCTTCGCTCGCGTTGTAATTATCCAGACCGGCTCTATTCCGCACGCGATTTAAATAAACCTCTGCATCAGAAAATCTCCCCTGCTCATTCGTAACTTCAGCAAGCATTAGCAATACTTCTGCATAACGATATATTGGAAAGTTCTGGTTTGTTTCTCCAAAAATAGAATGTGGATGTTGATATTTTTTGATATATGGCAAATCTACATAACTAGCACCTGATATAAGGGACGGCCCCGTATGAAATCCGATGGAGGCTATAAAACGTTCACTACTCTGGTCTTCATACGCTGCAAGCAAATCTGGAGAAGGAATATTCCACCCTGAACCTGGGGCCGATTGGGATCCAGAAGGTCCTAACGTGAGTTCTGCATGGTTCTCTGTTAACGGAACAAAATAATAAGGAAAAGTACTTGCGAGCCCCAAAGACGTATTCTCCAAATATTGAACCTCAAAAATTGATTCCTCATGATTCTTATTATTGGGATCAAAAATTGCAGCATAGTCATCTAATAGGGAATACCCTGTCACTTTAAGAAGTGCATTTTCAGCATTTTCCCATTCCTCCAAAGTCAAATATACGTCACCTAATAGGGTCCACGCTGCACCTGCCGTTGCCCTTCCTGATTCCTGGTCTATTTTTTCCGGAAGAAGATCGGTTGCCAAAGTGGCATCGGAAATAATTTGATTATAAACATCTCCTATAGATGATCTTGGTAGAGAGGCAGATTCCAAATCTGTTGGTGGGGTTAAATGTAGTGGAACTCCACCATAAAACTGAACGAGATCAAAATATGCGAAAGCCCTTAAAAAGAGGACCTGACCTTTTAGATTAGCCTTACGAGATTGGTCAAATTCTGCATTATCTATTTCCACTAACACTTGGTTTGCACGGGCTATCAAATCGTAATTCACATAATACCTTTCTTGAGAAACGCTATTTTCAGATCCATTTAGGAAATCCGCTATTTCCTCTGGAAATGGTTGTCTAAAATCGGCATTAAAAAAGTAATGTGTGTTATCTGAACGCATCTCGGCCATAGACCAACTAGCAGAAGAATTGTATAGAGTTTGTAAAGGTGCATATACTCCGTTCACAGCTTGAATAAAATCAGATTCATCCTGAAAGAAATTTTGCGGTGTCACAGAACTTTTAGGAGCAATTTCCAGGAAATCTTTGCTACAGGATTCTAATCCTATCAAGATCGTTCCCAATAGAATCATTTTAACTCCGAATAATATGGTTTTGATTTTCATAATTTATTTCTTTTATACATTAATTTGTTTATCTAGGGGGCAAACTATTTATTCCCGAAAATTTTCGTTTTAGAACCCGATATTTATACCCAAGGTAATAATCCTTGGTACAGGATATGAACCTCCGTCTATACCCAATCCCGTAGAATTAGTACTCTGGCTTACCTGAGGATTCGCACCCGGATAATTAGTGAAAATGTATGCATTTTGAACACTTCCGTACAGCCTAAAATTGTTAAAGAAGCTGTCTGTTTCGACTCCTTGGATTGTATAACCAAGTGTAATATTGTTTATACTAAGGTGGCTTCCATCGTACATGAATTGAGTCCCCCAAAAGTCGCGTTCAATGTAAGTTGTGCCAGCAGCAATACTTCCATACCTTCCGCTTCCAGGATTCTCTGGCGACCTCCAACGGTCTACAACACTGGAAAGAACATTAAAAACTCCATCAAGATTGGTTAGGGTCTGCTCTGCCCCTCTGAGGATGTCATTACCATATGTACCTGACACAGTAACCGCAAAATCAAAGTTTCCAAACTTCATCGTATTTGTCATTCCAAAAATAAAGTCAGGATGGGGATTACCAATTATCGTGGCATCATCAACCGATATAACTCCGTCCCCATTGGTGTCACTGAATTTTGCAGTTCCTACTTGCGAGGTAGTGTGAATGGGAGAGCTTTCAAATTCTGCCTGGTTTTCATAGACTCCCTCATGAACCATTCCATAAAGCATTCCAATAGGTTCACCTTCAGTAGTTATATGTGAACCTCCAATAAGGCCACTGCCAGGACCTGTGATGAGACTCGAAGTTCTCGTACCCATAGATATTACCTCATTCTGATTAAAAGAAATATTAAAGTCCGTATTCCAGATAAAGTCTTCCTTTTGGATATTAAAAGTATTGACAGAAAACTCATGTCCCCAAAATTTTAATTCACCGATATTCGTCTGGAGGTTAGAAAAACCAGAGGCTCGGGGTACACGGACGTTAAATAGAAGGTCATTTGTATTCTTTTTGTAATAATTATAGTTGAAATTTATGCGATCATTCAACAAGTTAAAATCAATTCCAACATTTAACTGTTTATTCGTCTCCCAACCTATTGTTCTATCAGCAAGATTGTCCACTCTTCTTCCTGCTGCAACACTGCTGCCAAAAACATAGTTCGCCCCGGAAATGGTAGGAATATGGCTGTAATTTCCAATGTTAAAATTTCCCGACACACCGTAACTGCCACGAAGTTTAAGAAAGGAAACTATCCCATTCTTTGGCATGAAATCCTCCTCTGAGAGAACCCATCCAGCGGAAACAGATGGGAAATTTCCCCATCGGTTCTGTTCTCCAAAACGAGATGACCCGTCCCTTCTTATAGAGGCAGAAAACAAGTATTTTGCCCGATAGTCGTAATTTACACGGGCCAGATATGAAAGTAAACTCCATTCCTGCACATCACTGTTCGCACTAATGGTTATTGCTGCATTAAGAGTCTGAACCTTATCGTCCTCATAGTTGCTGCCATTTATTGAACTTAAATCTTGTCGAAATTTTTGAGCTGTAAAACCTACAAGTGCATCCAAGGTATGGTCCCCTGCATTTAAATTATAATTTAAAAGATTTTCATTAACCCAAGAAAGGTATTTATTTTGGTTAAGCGATGAAAAAGGTTTTTCATATAACCCAACTCCGCGCCGGCCAGTGGTTGTTCCATTAAAACTGAAATTACGTGAATTCCCCATGTCTATATGACCTGCTGTTTTAAAACTCAGTCCATCTATTATTTCATATTCCGCAAACAAATTTGCTAGAATTCTGGTATCACTATTCTCTAAAACTCGGTCTAACTGCGAATTCACATAATTGGGTGTAGGAAACATACCAGGTGAGGTAGCCTCTAAGGTGTAACTTCCATCAGGATTCCTCAGAGGAGCTAAAGGAGAGGTCTGTGCCGTTTCAAGCATTATTCCTCCTACGCCATCAACTCCGCTATTGCTATCTTTTGAATAAGTAGGAGCTACATTCATCACAATGGTTAAATCTTCAAGGGGTTGAAATTCGGTATTAATTCTCAATGAGAATCTATCATAGCCAGACCCGACCACTACGCCTTCCTGATTAAAATATCCAGCCGTTGCAGTGGTCCTGAAAGTATCTGAACCAGAACTTAGAGATAAGGAATGGTTCTGTATTGCAGCCACCTGAAGAATTGCATCATACCAATCTGTTCCCTCTCCATATTCCTCTGGATTCTGGTAAACAGGGTCAACAGTCTGACCTCTAAACTCGGCAATTTCTTTCCTGAATGTAGCAAATTCACGGGCATTCATCATATCCGGTCGACCTCGTTGAGGTACTTGCTGTATTCCCCCGTATCCACTATAATTAATTTTTGTTTTTCCGGCCATAGCTCTTTTTGTATCTATGACAATTACTCCATTCCCGCCTCGTGAACCGTAAAGAGCAGTCGCCGATGCATCTTTGAGTACGCTTATGCTTTCTATTGCATCAGGATCAAGGTCGCTTATACCTCCAACAATAGGATTACCATCTACTACGTAGAGAGGATTGCTACCTGCTGTGATTGAGGCCGCACCTCTTATCCTTATATCTATACCTCCACCAGGCGTACCAGTGGCTTGAGATATTTGCACCCCACTTAACTTTCCTTGCAGCTTCTGAGAAAGTTGTGCCGCAGGCAAATCTGCCAATGTTTTCGAATCTATTGTAGCCACAGAACTAGAAAGTTTTCTTTTGGATTGAGAGCCATATCCCACTAATACTACTTCCTTTAAAGCCGCTGCACTTTCCTCCAATATCACGGAGATATTAGTTTGTCCGAGAATGGGCACCTCTTTGTTCGCAAATCCAACATAAGATATCATTAAAATGGCATTTTCACCTTCCAAAGAGATTGAAAAATTTCCATCAAAATCAGCCTGAGTACCATTGGTTGTACCTTGTTCTACAATACTGGCCCCTGGCAATGGCGCTCCTTCCGTATCTGTCACAGTACCGCTTACTTGAAATTGTAATTTCTTCTCTAATACTTTAATTTGACCCTTTTGAGTAGTATCCGTAGGCATTTTTTTTACTACAATAGTCCCTCCATCCGTGAAGTTATACGTAAAGCTTATAGGTGATAGGGCTTTATCCAATAAGTCCCCAGCCTTAATCACTCCTTTTTTTAGATTAATATTCGGTGCGGCCTTGATGAGGTCATGTCTATAAATAAACTTGTAATCGGTTTGCTTATTAATCAGGCGAAATGCCTGTTTTATGGTCAAGCTCATATCCGTATCAATAATAATTTCGGCATCCTGTGCCTCACCGTTAATAGGACTGAGTGCAAATGAAATCGAACAAAAGAGGAAAATAATGGATTTCATAAAAAAGTGTAAAAGAACTTTGCCCAATGGGCAAGGTGGTCGGTTGGTTAATTTAATTTTCATAAATTTGTAATGGTTTAGTTAAACATTGTTTTAATTGATCTAATTGGAAAAAGGCCGTTGCTGTGGAAGGTGCTGGCCTTTTCCTTTTTTATTTAATACTAATTGTTTTCTCGTTAATTTCAAATTTTAACTGGCCCTCGCTCGTGGCTTCTATTAACTTAAGAATATCTTCTACGGATTGAGTTCTTTCCAATATCCCTGTAAAAACAAACTTCTTTTGCTTGGCATTCTCAAATACCACCTCCGTATCGTACCATCTTGACAAGACAGTCAATATTTCCTCCAAGGGTTTTTCGTTGAAGGCAAATAATCCGTTGACCCATGAAATTTCCTGTGACACATCTATTTCCTGTATGTCTATTTGATCACTTTGCTCACTAATTTTGGCTTGTTGATTAGGCTTTAAGATCTCACTAACTTCACCTTTTTTAATTCTTATTTTGCCTTCCACCAAGGTGGTGGCCATTACCTCGTCATTATTATAGGCTCTTATATTAAATTCTGTACCCAAAACGTTTATTTCCTGCGCTTTTGTAAGCACATGGAACCCAGCGCCTTTGTGCTCAGTACTGGGCGAAACCTTAAAGTAGACCTCACCATATATCAGTTCCACCTTCCGGGTTAGACCTTCGGCGAATGTCACAGGATATTTTAATTTCGTTTCTGAATTTAACCACACTTCCGTGCCGTCCGATAATTTGATGAAAAATTGGCCACCTCTAGGAATGGTCAAATAATTGTACAACTGTTCTTTTTCAACAACTTTGCTATGCCTTTTATCAGTATAAACCAATTCTTCACCATTGCTACTAACTTCACCTGTTTGAAATTTTTTACCTTTTTCCAAGACTACCTCATCTCCGTTTCCAAGGGTAAGGATAGCCTTGTCGGTACCTGCTACAATTGTCTGGGGTTGTTGAACAACTTCAGGCCCACTTTTTTGATCAGTATAATATCCTAGATAAAAAGTTATACCAAGTATCAGCATTACCGAAGCTGCAACGGCCATTCTCTTATACAGGTTTATCCTTGTTAACCGCTTATCCTTTTTAAGCCTGTCCTTTATAGACGCCTTAGCTTTATTTACATCAAATTCTGTCATGGAAAGTGTACTTATATATTGTGTTTTGACAAAGCTATTGAAGACTCTAATCCCTTTATCAGTCTTAAGTAAATCTTCCAGTTTTTCCAACTCGGTACGATTTGCTTCTTGACTAAGAAACTTTATTATTATTTTTTCTATTTCGTCCATCTGTAACTCAACACTTATGCACCTAATACGTTTAAATTTTTAACACCCCTCTACTTTTTGTGAATTTTTTTTAGATATTTACCAAAATTTGATTCTAATATTGCGAATAACCCATTTATATGAGCGAAAAAAGAAATTTGTTTTTGGCCAAAAGATTGATGGCAGGTGACGAAAAAGCCTATGATATCCTAATGAATTCTTATTACCAACGCCTTTGCGCATACGCCCAATCCTTATGCCACGACCAGGCATTGGCCGAAGATATAGTACAAAACGTTTTTGTTAAGATTTGGGTTAAGAGAAAAAAAATTAATCTAGACTTATCAATTAAGAGTTATTTATATAAATCGGTCTATAATGAATTTATCAGTCAATACAGAAAAACTAAACCTGTGCTTTATTTGGAGAAAAAATATTTTGAGGCCATTGATGTGGTGGCGGAAATAGAACCAGAAGAATTGGAGGGCTTGATAAAATTAATGAATGTCGAAATTGATAATTTACCCTCTAAATGCAAGGAAATATTTTTAATGAATAAAAAGGAGGGACTCACCCAAACCGAAATCTCGGAATACCTCAATATCTCTACTAAAACGGTGGAAGGCCATATTACACGAGCCTTTAAAATATTGACAGAAAAACTGGGCACTAAAATGGAAGCTGTGCTATTCTTACTTTTCGATTTCAAAAAACAAAAAGGAAGGTCTTTTTTGGGGTAAAATCCTAGCAGTCTTTATAATTTGCAGGCGGAAATCAATGAAAACCCGGCATTGGCAAATTGAGATCGGCATTTTCCAAGATCAGTACCCAATCCTGCCCTCTTCCAGAAGTAGGCGGCTTATAGGTCTGGATACCATCGGTGTCCGATGTGCCCAAATGATGGGACACACCATATCTGGGATCGTACCAAATA
>TARA_R110000751_G_scaffold937_8_pt1 | contig 17605 bp, 11 predicted proteins | sample TARA_R110000751 | Tara Oceans TARA_R110000751 (sample SAMEA4398001) | marine metagenome | biome: Polar Biome; feature: [MES] marine water layer (ENVO:01000295) within the mesopelagic zone...; material: water (ENVO:00002006), including particulate matter (ENVO:01000060) such as...... | reverse complement strand
GACACCTTAACCGACAAGCCAGAACGATTTTTTGTAAACGAGAGTATTAGAGAGAAAATCTTAATTCACTATAAGAAAGAGATTCCCTATTCCGTAGAAATAGATACCGAAGAATTTTTTGAGGATGAAAAAATCATTAGAATACGCTCTGTGATTATGGTTGAACGAGAAACTCAAAAAGGAATCATTATAGGTCATAAAGGAACGGCCCTAAAACGCGTAGGAACGGAAGCTAGAAAAGATTTACAAAAATTCTTCGGCAAGCAGGTGCACATAGAATTGTATGTAAAGGTGAATAAAAACTGGCGTAGTGATGAAAAGCAGTTAAGACGCTTTGGTTATAAAGGAGATAACAAATAGCCCTTAAAAAGACGGAAGAACCTAGATACTAGGTCTCAAAATTATAGCAATGCTTCTTTTCATTTAACTGAGAAGAAGCATTTTTTTTGTGCGTTCCGCTTTCGCGAAAGCGGAATGTAAACAAATTGGTATAACAGCATTATACCATACCGTGCCATGAAATTTATCACCGCCTACCAAGTCACACATGGCACATATCAAATACCTAAAAACTATTTTTTAGTCCATTACAGTGTCCTCTATATTCTATTCTCTTTCAAAGCAGCGATCTATTATCATTTATCGGACATAAGTGCTTTTTTTAAACTTTCTAGGCAACTTTTTTAAAACAGGCTCGTCTATATAAATAGAAAGCATGTAAATTGTGAGAGTGATACAACTTTATACCAACGAGAAAAAGCTGATTCAAAAAGCTGCAAAAGGCGATAGAAAGTCGCAGAAGCATCTTTTTGACAAGCATGCACCCAAAATGTTGAGCGTGTGCCGCCAGTATATCTCGCCAGTAGAAATAGCAGAAGAAATCATGTTGAATGGATTTTTCAAAATTTTTACAAAACTGGACAGCTTTTCTCATGAAGGAAGTTTTGAAGGTTGGGTGCGCAGGATCATGACAAGAGAATGTATTGATCATTTGAGAAAAAAGGATGTTTTTAAGTTTAAAGATGAAATTGACGAAGAAAAAATAGGATGTGATGAAGATGGTCAGGAAGATGAAGCTGATTTACCTCTTCATTTAATTCAAGAATGTATTGATAATTTACCCAATGGTTACCAAAGTGTTTTTGTTATGTTCGCCATAGATAGTATGAAGCACAAAGAAATAGCCCAATTTTTAAATATCTCGGAGAACACCAGCAAAACTCAATATCGCAAAGCAAGATTAATGCTCCAAGAACAAGTACAACAAATTAGAAAGCAACGCTATGAAGCTTAATAACATAAAAGACTCTTTTGAAAATCGCAAGATTGAACCTAGCGCAAGCGCTTGGGATCAACTCGCTTCTCGATTAGATCAAGAAGAGAAAAAAGATAAGAAGCCAGTGATTTATTGGTTGGGCGCTATTGCTGCTGCTCTTGTTTTTGGATTCTTCTTATATCCATTGGTTACTAACCAAATCGATAAAACAGAAAAACAAAACGAAATAGTGGTTGAAGATAAGAACACTACTATAGAAGCAAATAGTTTTCAAAATAAGGAGGTAGTCACACAGGACATAATTATAAAAGAAAATGAGATCGCATTAGTAGAAAATGGGAACACTAAAAAAAATATTTCATCTGAAAAGAACACCACTAGAAAAAAATCCAACTTTAATGATTCTAAAGCAAAATTTACTAAAAACAAGACAAGTACCAACTCAGAAATAGCAGCCGCAGATTTAGCCCCAACAGCTAAGGAAAAAGCAAAAAACAACTATATCCCAGAAGACAATTCCATTGATCCAGCAATTGCAAATGCAATAACTCAAAATAAAACTCAACCGTTAACTGCCGAGCAAGAAATGGAGTTACTTCTAAGTAAAGCACTCGAGAATACTCGTTTAAATAAGGTTGCTGTAGAAGAAGTAAATATAGATCGATTATTACGAGAAACAGAATGGGACATCGAGGCAGATCGACGCAATAGAGTAAATGACATCATCTACGATCAATTGGGTAAATTGAAATCAGAGGCCTTTGCCCTCGTAGGAGCCAACAAATAAAACAAAAACATCATCTATTTACAACAAGCTGTTTAAAACACACGGACAGCACTCTCTATGCTTAAAAACCACTTATCATGAAAAAGAATACACTATTTATTACACTCATCTTAGCACTACTATCTAACTTTCTTTCTTACGGACAAGAAAAACAACAACCTGTAAAAACAGACACTGTAAATGGTAAAGTCATAAAATACATGAATCTAAGCAAAGATGCTTATCAGAACATGCAAGCGAGTAAAAGTAGAATCATCAGTCATTTAGAGGAAGAACATCGTTTGTTTGTTTCTGATTTAAAAACAGAGCTCAAGGAATATATAATTCGTTTAAATAAAAGCATAGCAGATGGAGATTTAGGACAGGGGAAAGCAGATCAACTAAAAACGGAATATGCCGAAAATATAGCGATACAGATCGCGGCACACCGCAAAAAAATTGATGGGGAAATTGAGTTTACTAAAATCAGAACTTCTATCAGTTCAGATGATATCGGAGCGTCAAGCATCGAAATATCAACTGAAAAAGGAATTGAAATTAATATTGGAACTTTTCACAAAAATAAAAAAGAGATCTTGACTACTTCCGGTTTTACGCTAGGTGCTGGATTTAACTTTATAAATGGAGAAGGTTTAGGGATTAAGGATTTTAGTTATGAAAATAATAATTATTTCTCGCTAGGCTATCAGTGGCAAACGGCCATTAGTAAAAATCATAAATGGAGAATGAACTATGGGGTGACCTATCAATCTCAGAAAACCGAATTAAATGGAAACAGAATCTTTTCTCCTAATACAGATAATACACAAGTAGTAGGAATAGGTTTTGATGTAAAAGACGCAAAATTCCGTCAAGATCAGTTGGTCTTTCCTTTCCAGTTAGAATATGGCGGGAATTCCAAAAAAGAATATGAAGATGGAAGAATAAGATACAATCAGTGGAATAAGTGGAAAGTAGGAATAGGAGGCTTTGTTGGTTTCAACATGAGCTCCAGGCTTAAATTAAGATACGAAGAAAACGGCAGAGACATTAAACAAGCAACCGTAAACGCCTTTGACACAAATCCATTTGTATACGGTATAGATGCTTATGTAGGTAGAGATAATTTTACTTTCTTCGGGCGTATGAATCTCAATAACGTTTTTAAAAGCGACTCTGTTGATGCGCAGTATGTGAGTTTTGGAATACGTTTACAATAGCATTATCTAAATGAGCCCTTAAAGCTCTTGAGAAATCAAGGGCTTTTTTTTATGGTTAAAAATTAGTTAAGCAACTTAGTAAGATAAGCCGGAGTGGTATTTTTAAAAGAAAAATTATGAAAACACTAATTCCTTTGTTAATAATATTAGCTTGTTCTTTGAGTTTTGCTCAAGAAGTAGAAGAAACAAAAGAACTGGAAAAAGCTCCTGTTGATTTCTTAAATCTATTTGATTCTGATCGCAGAGAAAAGGAGTTGGTTCGAACGACAACTAGTCTCGTACTAGCTGCTGGATTCAATCAAGCCCTAGGAGATGGCAATGGTATCGGAGACGCCTATCGTTTTTGGGGTTCTGGCACGTTTGAAATTGGACTCGAATTTGCGACACGTTTGCATCCAGAAAATGATCACATTAGATTTAATTATGGTCTTGCGATGCGCATGAACAACTTATACATCAATGACAATAAAGAATTTTCAACCATCAATAGCGTCACTACCTTAGAACCTATAGGCTTTGATGTAGATCAATCCACCTTCACGCAAATTAATATAGTAGCGCCGTTTCATTTAGAATTCGGCCCACGTAAACTTCAGACGTATAAAGACGGTATAAAAAGATATCGTGATGATGATGCCTTTGTTTTTGGAATAGGTGGTTATTTAGGTTTTGTTTCCACCTCTTCACAAGCCATTAAATTTGATAGAGAAGGTCGTGGCGTGACTCAAACAATCACAAATGACTACGAAGTAAATAACTTCCTATACGGTCTTAGCGCTTATGCTGGATGGGATCACTTACAGCTATTTGCTACTTATGGTCTTAATGATATTTTTAAGGGTTCTCCTTTACAAGAAAGAATGCTCTCTTTTGGAATACGCATCAGGTAGCAGGTTACTTCTTTTACATTTTAAAGCTCTTAGTTTTCTAGGAGCTTTTTATTTTGCTACCCGTTTAATTTTAAAATGTAGTGATCCTAAATTGGTATAATACTGCTTTCGCGAAAGCGGAACATACATTCAACTCTATCAAAATAGCAAACATAAAAAAGCCTTTCAGAAAACTGAAAGGCTTTTAAAATACTTTAATTTTTCTAATTATGCCATAGCATTCACATGCTTGGTTAATTTAGATTTTAAATTTCCAGCTTTATTCCAGTGGATAACATTTTTCTTAGCAAGCTTATCAACCATAGAGTAAACATCAACAAGGAGCTTTTCAGCTGCAGACTTATCTTCAGTTTCCTTTAATTTTTTGATTGCATTACGCGTAGTTTTGTGCTGGTATTTATTTCTAATCCTTGCAACTTCGTTTCTACGTATTCTCTTTAAAGCACTTTTGTGATTTGCCATATCTTATAAAACTTGATCTAGTTAAAGATCGATTTAAATTGTAGCCCGTAGGGGAATCGAACCCCTCTTACATGGATGAAAACCATGCGTCCTAGCCGATAGACGAACGGGCCATTATTTTTGCTCGTTTAAGCGGTTGCAAAAATAAACACTTTTTTTAATTCTACAACAAAGAATAGAAAAAATATTAAAAAAATTAATAAGCCTTAGCAAACAACACCCTCTTATTAGACTTTTCACCCGTTAGCACACACTTTCCTTCTTCTTCCACCGCATCCATAGGTATGCATCTAATACTAGCCTTGGTGAGTTCCTTTATCTTATCTTCAGTAGCTGCTGTTCCATCCCAGTGAGCAGAGAGGAATCCGCCCTTAGTTTTTAAAACTTCTTTAAATTCTTCAAAACTGTTTACTTCCGTAGTGTGAGTGTCTCTATAGTTCATAGCCTTATCGTGCAGTGATTTTTGAATCTCCTCCAATAGTTCTTTTACTTTATCTGCAATTCCAATTATAGAAGTAGTTTCTTTAGAAAGAGTATCTCGACGTGCAAGTTCCACCGTTCCATTTTCTAGATCTCTAGCACCTATAGCTATTCTTAATGGAACTCCTTGCAATTCATGTTGAGCAAACTTTGCCCCTGGTCTAAGCGTGTCTCGTGAATCAAATTTTACAGAAACCCCTAGAGCTCGCAATTCCTTAATAATGCCGTTAACCACTTCTGTTATCGCTTCTAGTTGCTCATCGGTCTTGAAAATAGGAACAATTACCACTTGATTGGGCGCAAGATTAGGAGGTAATATCAAACCTTGATCATCACTGTGGGTCATTATTAATGCACCCATAAGACGTGTTGAAACACCCCAAGAAGTTGCCCATACATATTCTTGCTTCCCTTCTTTTGAGGTGAATTTCACATCAAAAGCTTTTGCAAAATTCTGTCCTAAAAAGTGACTGGTCCCCGCCTGCAAAGCTTTTCCATCTTGCATTAAAGCCTCGATGCAATAAGTCTCTTCTGCCCCTGCAAATCGCTCACTCTCTGTTTTTAACCCTTTAATCACAGGGATAGCCATAAAGTTCTCAGCAAAGTCTGCATAGATATCATTCATTTGTTCAGCCTCTGCTAAAGCTTCTTTCTTTGTAGCGTGAGCGGTATGCCCCTCTTGCCACAAAAACTCTGCAGTACGTAAGAAAAGTCTAGTTCTCATCTCCCATCTTACCACATTAGCCCATTGATTGATTAATAGTGGTAAATCTCTGTAAGACTGAATCCAGCCTTTATAGGTATTCCATATAATCGCTTCGCTTGTAGGCCTAACCACCAGCTCTTCTTCTAGTTTTGCATTAGGGTCTACTCGTAGTTTTCCCGGGTTGTCTGGATCGCTTTGTAGTCTGTAATGAGTTACAACAGCACATTCTTTAGCAAATCCCTCTGCATTCTTTTCTTCTGCTTCAAAGAGACTTTTAGGCACTAATAAAGGGAAATAGGCGTTTTGATGCCCAGTTTCCTTAAACATGCGATCTAACTCTGCCTGCATTTTCTCCCAAATTGCATATCCATAAGGCTTTATAACCATACAGCCGCGTACGGCACTATTTTCTGCTAGATCTGCTTGTACAACGAGTTCATTGTACCACTTAGAGTAATCATCACTTCTACTTGTAAGGTTTTTGCCCATAATAATGTGTTTGGCATAAAACTTGCTTCTTTTATTAGAAGTTTGTTAAATGCTTTTAATGCTTGACAAAACTACTTATTTTTATCAAATGCTATCAAATAAATACGTAATGAAAAATTTAAACTTTAAAAAGCCTGCTTTTTATAAAATAGCAGCATTCGTTATAATCGCTACAGCATTCATCTCGTGCGGCTCTTATCAAAGTGTTTCATACAATGACGGTATATATGGCGATAATCAAGAAAGCTATCAAGCTGAAGAAATACAGCCACAAGATACGTACTCCGATAATTCTTCTGCTTACTATGAGTCTCTTTTTCAACAAGGAGCAGAAAGTCACGGAAATAACTTTGCAGCCGACAGTGTCTTTACAGACGTAGAATCCTACTCTAATAGCAGTTATGATGCCTCCGATCCAGATTATACCGCGAGTTATGGTGGTGGAGAAGCTGGTTGGGGCACCAACCCTAGTCAAGTTATCGTTAATTACTATGATAATGGCTTTGGATGGAACAATGGCTTTTACGGTAATGGCTTTTACGGCAACGGTTTTGGATGGAACAATGGCTTTTACGGTAATGGTTTTGGATGGAATAGTTGGGCTTGGAATGCTGGTTTCGGATGGAACAACGGATTTTATGGCAATGGCTTTGGATGGAACAATTGGGGTTGGAACGGTAACTATGGTAACCGATTTGGCGGAAACTACGGTCGAAATAACATAAACGGTTATGCTTATCAAAATACAGGAAGAACTTCAAGAGGACAGGCTCTTAATTACAATACAAGAGGAAGATCTGCAGACAGTGGAAGAAGCTCTTATTATGGAAGAACTGACGGAACTAACGGCAGATCTTCTGCAACTACAAGAAGTCTAGGTAGAAATACTAGAGCTACTAATGGAAGGAATTCTTCTAGAGCGAGAACTACAAGAAGCACTACAACACGTAGATCTTCTTCAAATGCAAGAGGCTCACGTTCTACAGGAAACAACAGGTCTGGTACTATGAGGTCTTCTGGATCTTCATCTTCTAGGTCTTCTGGTACCATGAGGTCTTCTGGATCCTCATCTTCTAGGTCTTCTGGAACTATGAGATCTTCTGGATCAAGATCATCATCTGGTTCAAGATCATCTGGTTCCGGATCAAGATCATCAGGCTCAGGGTCATCAGGTAGGTCTTCGGGTGGAAGAGGTTAATTGTTAATCATATACTTTGAAAATGAAAAATATTTTAATTTTAAGCGCGCTATTTGCTAGCGCGCTTTTCAGTAACGCACAATCCGTTAGTGACGGATTGCTTTACACAGGACAAGATTTAAATGGAACAGCTCGTTATAGAGGTTTAAGCGGCGCTTTTGGAGCCTTAGGAGGCGATTTAAGCGCTATAGGATCTAATCCTGCTAGTTCTGTAGTCTTTACTAATAACTATGCCGCTGTCTCGCTAGGAATACTAGGCAGTGATAATACTTCTAATTATTTTGGAACCAACACCATAACAGAAACTTCTGACGTTACTATCAATCAGGCTGGTGGCGTTTTAGTATTTGAAGGTCCTGAAAACAAAACAGTTTCTAAGTTTGCAATGAGTTTGAACTACGACATGACTAGAAATTTTGATAACTCTGTAAACGCGAGAGGAACGAGTCCTATTTCTATATCCCAATACTTTTTGAACAACGCAAATGGAATAGCTTTAGATAATTTTATCGTAAGGACAGGAGATGGTGAGACAGTAGGTGATCTCTATCAGTTTTTAGGGCAAGATTTTGGTTTTGGTGCACAGCAAGGATTTTTAGGTTATGAATCTTTTCTTATCGATTCTACTGATGATAGTGACCTGGACAACACCAACTACGTTAGCAATACAGGTACTGGAAGTTTTAATCAGGATTATCTTGTTCAAACTTCTGGTTACAGCAGTAAATTTAGTTTTAACGGTGCTTTAGAACTCAATAAGAAATGGAATTTAGGAATCAATCTGAATTCACATGTAATCAGTATGGAGCGATTCACCAGTATAGAGGAAAGCAATTCCAATACAGATGCTAGCATAACCGATGTGAGGTTTGACAACACCCTTTTTACCGAGGCTAACGGCTTCTCTTTGCAATTAGGACTCATAGGAAAGCTTACTGAAAATTTAAGAATAGGTGCCACCTATGAATCCCCTACTTGGTATACGGTTGAAGAGTCACAAATTCAGGAAATCATTACACGAGGAACTAACAGTTCGGAAGTTGCAAGAGTACGACCTGATGTACTCAACATATTTGCTCCTTACCAACTCAGATCTCCAGGAAGTGTAACAGGTAGCATCGCTTATATTTTTGGTAAAAGCGGATTGTTAAGCCTGGATTATACGTCCAAAGATTACAGTCAGATGCGATTTAGCCCTGATAACAGTGATCTTTTTAGAAATAACAATCAAATCATAAATGAAAGTTTAGAACGAGCTGCCAGTATCAGAATAGGTGGAGAGTACCGTGTTCAAAACTGGACGCTTAGAGCAGGATACCGAATGGAAGAATCTCCTTATGCAAATAAAAACATCATGGACGACCTCACGGGTTACAGTTTAGGATTTGGCTATACTTGGGGGAAAACCATCCTAGACATCTCCTACGATCATTCAGAAAGAGATTATTCGCAACAATTGTTTGATACTGGTCTCAATACCTCAGCAGGAGTTTTTAACGAGATGGACAACATTGTTTTTACTTTAGGCTTTAACCTGTAAAAGACAATTAACAGCTATTTACAACTCAAAATGCACTAAATAATTAGTGCTTATTTCGCTTTCGCGAAAGCGAAAACACAACAAAGCACTTACTTCGGTAGGTGCTTTGTTATATGATTATCTTACTAATAGAAAAAAGAATAGATTTCAATCCTGCCTTTTTCAAAAAAAGAGACCAACACTCTTAAAACAAAATCTAAAACACTCCATACACAGGCCGTGTCAAAAGTATTCTTTTGTATACGCTGATCAACAAAATAACCCCTTACAGCGACCATTATAATATTTAAATAGAACTACCAATTACAGCCTACTATAAACAAGTAGTATAGTAAAACAGTTTGCAAACCTGTTGGTGTTTTATAGAAGCAAGCCCATCCCTTTTATTTCTTGAATAAAAAAAGCACACCGATTAAGATGTGCTTTATAATATATAAGTATGATAAGGTTTTTATCTCTTCATAGCAAAGTGGCCCGAAGCTTCTCTTTGCTGACCGTCAAAAGCATATTCTATCCTGAACCAGTAGTCACTACTTGGCAAGGCCTGTCCATTATAAGTTCCATCCCATCCAGGTCCATCAACATCGAGTTGCTTGATGAGTTTCCCATAACGGTCAAATATATAAAGCCTTGTTCCTGGCAAGCGATCACCGCCTATAATGTTCCAAGTATCGTGAATCCCATCTGCATTAGGGGTGAAGTAATCTGGATAGCCAAAAACAAATATATCCACAACAATCTCCCCACAACCACTTCTCTCTGCAATAGTAACCGTGTGCGCACCAGGAGTAACATCGTTAAAGGTTCCGTTATTCACATAAGGTCCATCATCTAGACGGTACCAATACTGATCTGGCCCTTGTGCCCTTACAATTACCTGATGATCTTTATCAAACGGATCTGTTGTAATGTCTATATCATACACTTCTGGCACACTGGAGACTCTCACGTTAGTCGTTATAGAAATGGAACAACCTGTAGCAATCCGAGTAGCTGTCAGTTGATAATCCCCGCCTTCTGCAACGTCTATAGAAGCCGTTGAAACCAGTAGTAAAGCACCATTTAATGTCCATTCATAAGAATACTCCGTATCGTTAAGACCTGTATCTAGAGTTACTGGACCATTGACAAGGTTATTGTTTTCATCTAGACATAGAATGTATTGATCTAACAAAGAAGGTGTTGGTAACCCATGAAACACCAGATCTAAAGTCGTAAAACTAAAACAGTTGGTATTATCGTCATCTACCCTAACAATTAAAGTAGTGTTGGAGGAATAGGTAAAATCGTTTGTAATACCATTCACTTGACTATCTGCATCCGTCTGATTTAGATAATATACTACGGTAGATCCAGCTTGCCCAGTGGTAACCTGCGCATCAGCAAGGCTAACATCTATGGTTGCATTACCAGAACCATCGTCACAAGCCTCTAAAGCTGTAGGAGTAACTGCTATAGGTGCATCTACTGGCTCAATCACAAAGTCTCCTATAGAGAAACATGCAGAACTTGTAAACTCTAGTCTGTAATAAATAGTTTGAGGAGCAATCGTGTTATCATAGCTGGCAGTATCCAATGGGTTAGAGCCAGAAAGTGCATCTGCTGTTGAATCATAGTAACTAACTGTGGTTCCTGTTTGCCCATTAATAACCTGCGTATTTGCATCTCCTAAAGTAAAAGAAGCAACGCCATCACCATCTTCATCACACTCTTCCATAGTAAAAGATGGAACAGAGGCAGGTACTGGACTTACGATCAAATCAAAAGTAGTTGTATCAGAACAGTTGGTGGTATTGTTTTCAACACGTATGCTTATCGCTTCTGGACTTGAAGTGTTGGAGTAAGGAGATGTAATTACACCAGTTGCATTGCTATACACGATGGTATAATCGGCTGGATTTAATCCATTTAAAATAATCGCATCGTTTTGAGTTAAATCAAATGATTCTGCGCCATCTCCACTAGGATCGTCGCATAAGGTAAGATCAGGAGCCGTTGTTATAGCCGGAGTCTCATTAATGGTCAAGTCAAAAGTCGTTGTATTAAAACAACTCATGTTATTTACATTTTCAATTCGCACATAAATGGTCTGCGGATTTGAAGTATTTGTATAACTAGTGGTGTCTAAAGTATTCGTTCCAGCATCAGCATTTGCTTGAGAATCGTGATAGGAAATCGCATACAACAAAGGATCTTGAGCGAGTAGAACTTGAGAAGAGTAGCTGCTAAAAGTAAATACATCTTGCTCATCATTACTAGGGTCGTCACAAACGATCACTTCTGCAACTGGATTTGCAATAGGAGTAGCGTTGATGATGAGATCAAAAGAGCCAGAATCATAACAATCTGTTGCTGTACTATTTTCAATTCTTACAAATACGGTTTCTGTACCTGTTGTTGTATTGGTATAAGTTGAAGGATTTACAATAGCATTAATACCAGCAGCTGCATCTGTTGGAGAGTTGTAAAAAGTAATAGTGTTATCAGTGGCTAATTGGGCACCTAATACAGATGGATTTTGAGAAGTAAGATCAAATACGTCAAACCCGTCATTACTGATATCGTCACAAACCACTATATCATTTGCTCCTGTAAACACAGCTATTCGATTCACTACCAGATCAAACATCGTGGTGGAAGAACACATTAAAGTAGAGTTATCCGTCACGCGTGCATAAATAGTTTGTGGGCTAGCGGTATTAGAATATGCGGCTGCGTTTAACGGCGCAGCGCCATTAATTGCATCTAGCTGAGTAAGGTGATAGGTTACTGTAGCCGTCTGTCCGTTTAAGATAGCTGCATTTTGATCACTCAACACAAAAACCTCTGTGCCATCATTGCTTAAATCATCACAAGTCACCATATCCATAGGCGTATTTGCCACAGGAATAGGTGCTGCGGTAAGTGAAAATGGATTGATAGAACTACAACTAGTATCTGCTGTACTTACTATTCTTACATAAATAGTAACTGTACCGACTGCAAGATCAAAGGAAGTTGGGTTTAAAATAGGGTTGGTCTCGTTTTGAGCATCCATTAAACTAGTGTAGTAGGTAGTCGTAAAATTCGAACCACCAGAACCACCGCTACCTATTGCCGCTGATACATAGGCATCAAGATCAAAGTTCGCTATAGGGCCGCATTGCTCAAAATCAGGTATCACAAACGTACTAAAGTCGATGACATCAACTACAAAACTATCTACCAATATGCAATTTGAAGTGGTATTGGTAATCGCAGAAAAAACAGTCATAGGCGGCATGCTTATAGGGTAAGCCGTTGGATTTCCTATTGCTCCTACTCCATTCTCAGCATCAGTTTGTGAAGTGTGGTAAGTGACCACATGATCTCCGGCAGGAAGCCCGTTTAAAATTACAGCATCATTTTGAGTTAAGTCTACCGTAGTGGTACCCGTGGTATTACAAAGGATGATATCGTTAGGCGCGGCAGCTAATATCTCTGGTGCCACATCTATACACACTTGTTCTGTATACGTACATCCGTGATTATCTGTCATCTCATATGTATAACAGTTTGATCCTGCAATGGATGGAGTTATGGTCACTGTATTTCCTACTGTACTCGTAATATCTGGGCTCGCCTGCCATGCTTCGGTAACAATTACCGGTGTAAAAGAGAGATCTGCAGGAATAATTGCCGGATTAAAATTCAATCCCCAAAAAAAGATATAACCGTTATCAGATCCCAAATTATCCGTTATAGTGATACACCACTGACCATTTATAGGAGAACCGATAAATGTACTGTAAGGATCCACAGGCAAATAGTCTCCCGCTGGGATCGTTCCTCCAGGATTGGCAGTAACGTATTGAGTCCAAGTCTGTGTAGCGGTTTCTGTAAACACATAATCAAATCCAGCACCTGGATTCCTGTTAGCATCATCATCTATAGGTATACCTAGAAAAGCACCACCTCCACTAGAGTACTGATGTAAATCTACTTCAGATCCATTAGGAGCGGTTATAGTGAGTTGTAAGTCGCCTAAATAAGAATGCTCCATATTCAAGAAAATATTTACGATATCACTTGCACTGGTTATTACGGTTCCTGGAGCAAAAAGGTCTACATCAATACAAGTGGTATAACTCACACCGCTACCGTCAGGTAAAAAAGTTTGGCCTGTTACGGGAGGAGAAACTGGAATTAAAAATTCTTGAGTAGTTGCAACTCCTGTTAAAGTAGTAGATTCTCCAAAACACAGCTGCGTATCTGCTGCCATCGTCCCTGTAAAATCAGGATCTGAAGACACCTGTACGACCAGATCTATTTCATCCCTATCAGAACAACCTGCAGCATCAGTAACTCTAAACTTAGTCTGATAGATACCTGTCATCGAGTAGGTTTCAGTTTGTACTTGACCAGAATTAAATCCTGCTCCATTAGCTAGATCCCATTCATAAGTAGCCCCAACACCATCAACGCCAAAAGTAGCCTGGCCGTCAAAAGTGACTGTATCGCCTTGACACACTCTTAAAATACCGTCTGTATCTATTGGTGGTGTAGTAGTAATGTTAGTAACAATAGACTGGCATGGGTCAAAGCAACGTCTTGCCGCTCTCCATCCACTAGCATTACCAGAGCCGTTAGAAATAAATTGTACGGTAAGGCATCCCGAAGGGTTTCCAGCACTGGCCTGAAAAACACCTGGAGGAACATTTGTATTTGTAATCGTTGCTAACAGCGGTGCAGCTGTACTGTCCCCATCATAAATAGTGAGCACATCGTTGAGCTCCAAATCCATAACAACAAAATCTAGAATCATGCGATCTGTTGGAATAATTGGACAAAAGAGAGCCACCCCATTAAAATTATCAGAATAATTCACATTACCACCGTCGTCATTGAAGGTAGAGGTCGCGCAACCAGTATATCTGGTAGGGTTAGCAGGACCACTACCTATCATATTTATATTAACCTGAGCTACTGACAGATAAGAGACGAGAAAGGATAATACAAGGAGAAATCTTTTCATTATTTTAATTTTGAATATTAAGGGGCTAAATTCTAATTAACAAATATGAGAAATTTTGTTAACTCTTACTTAACGTTTACTACCTATTTTCTGTCTAATTCATACAAAACAATGCAGTTATGCCTTACAGTTTGTAAATTTGCACGAAAATTAAAATGCCCCCTACTAATCGTAGTCCTTATATGAAAATTGAAGATATCATAGAAAATATAGAAGATAACGATCACCTCTCTTCTAACGAGCAAACTCCTTTACGTTCAGATGCATTTGAATTAAGCGATGCTGATAAAATCGAGTCTATAAAAAAAGACGTTCATCACATTCTAGAAACTCTAGGGATGGACATGACAGACGACAGTCTAAAGGGAACACCTAATCGAGTGGCAAAAATGTTTGTCAACGAGGTTTTTGGCGGTTTACGTCCCGATAAAAAACCTAATGCCAGTACTTTTGAAAATAAGTACAAGTACAATGAAATGCTGGTAGAAAAAGATATTGTTGTTTACTCCACCTGTGAACATCATTTGCTGCCTATAGTAGGTCGAGCACACGTAGCTTATATTTCTAACGGTAGCGTGGTTGGACTTTCAAAGATGAATCGCATCGTAGATTATTATGCAAAACGCCCTCAAGTTCAGGAACGTTTAAACATTCAGATCGTACGTGAATTGCAAAAAGTAATGAATACAGAAGATGTAGCCTGTATTATTGATGCAAAGCACTTGTGCGTCAACAGTCGTGGTATCAGAGATATCGATAGCAGCACGGTGACTGGAGAGTTTGGCGGTAAATTTAAGGACCCGATTGTAAAAAGAGAATTTCTCGATTACATACAGATGAAGACTAAATTCTAGATTTCTACTCTCCATCTTTGTAAAATAGCAAAATCTCAACCAGCAGTTTGCTACACGGAGTTTTTAAACTCTATTTTTGAAGGAGATAGAAGGTAGTTCCGCTTTCGCGAAAGCGAGATCATTACCAACAAATGAAACCAATACATAGCATACTACAAAATTAAACCATGGCTAGATATCAAGATAATGAACTGAAAATCTACAACTCTATAAAAGGAGAAAAGGAAGTTTTTACCTCTATTGTTGAGGGACGCATAGGAATGTACGTTTGTGGACCTACGGTTTACAGCAATGTGCATTTAGGAAACTGCCGTACGTTTATCAGTTTTGACATGATATTTAGGTACCTAAAACATTTGGGATATAAAGTACGTTATGTGCGTAATATCACAGATGCCGGACACCTTACTGACGATTCTGATGAAGGAGAGGATAAGATTTCTAAAAAAGCCAGACTTGAAAAAATCGAGCCTATGGAAGTGGTGCAGCAATACACGCTGGACTTTCATACGGTTATGAGTCAGTTCAATGCATTTCCACCTAGTATTGAACCTACAGCTACTGGTCATATTGTAGAGCAAATCGAGATCATTAAAACCATTTTGCAAAATGGATATGCATATGAAAAGAACGGCTCTATTTATTTTGATGTAGTAAAATTTAATGAAGATCATCACTACGGTAAACTGAGCGGTCGCAACCTAGAAGACATGATGGCCAATTCTCGAGAACTGGCTGCACAAAGCGATAAAGCAAATCCCGCCGACTTTGCGCTGTGGAAAAAAGCGAGCCCCCAACACATCATGAGATGGCCTAGTCCTTGGGGCGATGGTTTTCCAGGATGGCATTTAGAATGTACGGTGATGAGCTCCAAATATCTTGGGGAAACTTTTGATATACACGGTGGCGGTATGGACCTCAAATTCCCACACCACGAGTGCGAAATCGCTCAAGGAGAAGCTGCTCATGGACACAGTCCTGTCAATTACTGGATGCATGCCAATATGCTGACTCTTAATGGTCAGAAAATGTCTAAATCTACCGGAAATAGCATTTTACCAGTAGAGCTTTTTACAGGAGATAATGATTTTATGCAAAAAGCTTTTGCTCCTAGCGTGGTGCGTTTCTTTATGATGCAGGCGCATTATAGATCTATTTTAGACTTTAGTAATGACGCTATTCTAGCTGCCGAAAAAGGTTTTAACCGACTTACAGAAGCTATGAAAGTAATGGAGAATCTGTCTGTTTCTAAAACCTCTTCTATTGATATCTCTTCATGGAAAGCAAAATGTTATGCTGCGATGAATGACGATTTCAACACCCCTATTCTTATTGCAGAGCTTTTTGATGCTGTAAAAATGATTCATTCTATCCAAGATGGAAATGCAACGATTACTATAAGCGATCTCAAGGAGCTTCAAGAAACAATGAATGGCTTTTACTTTGATGTTTTGGGATTACAAAATGCAAAGGAAGAAGGAAGTAGTTCCTTAAACAAAGGGTTGGACGGAGCCATGAAGCTTATTATTGACTTAAGAGCTACCGCAAGAGCTAATAAAGACTGGAGCACCAGCGATAAAATAAGAGACGAGCTCACTGCTGCTGGAATCCAATTAAAGGATGGTGCTGATGGGACTATTTATAGTCTGGAATAATTGCTGAGTTCTGAGTTTTGTAAGTTTGAAAAAAAGCTGAATAAATAAAAGTTTATTATTATTTCTTTTGAGAAAGATTATGGAGGTCCTAATAAATTTGAACAAGTAATTAGCATCATTCATAGCTGTATCAGGACAAATTTTTAAGGATGACAATGCTAGAAACTAACCGAATTCATTCGGTTATATAAAAGAAGGCCGCAGGCGACAGCATTCATTCTTAGCGGCGGAATTTATTCCGCCATAAGGTGATGATGATATATTAATAGATTAATGGCATCCTGGAAACCAACCGAATTCATTCGGTTATATAAAAGAAGGCCGTAGGCGACACAGTTCATTCGTAGCGGCGGAATTTATTCTGTCGGACAGATAATTAAGATCCTGGATTCATTTAAACAAGTAAATTAGAATCAAGTCGAAAACAATTTTTTCAACATTTATGAAAAAAATACTGGCCTACCCATTTTTGTTGATCATCAGGTTTTATCAGTCGGTGATATCACCTTTTACACCTGCAAGCTGCAGATACTCACCTACTTGTTCTCAATATTCTAAAGAAGCACTCCTCAAACACGGTGCTTTTAAGGGCGGCTGGCTGGCCCTAAAACGTATTTTTAGTTGTCATCCATTAGGTGGCAAAGGTTATGATCCTGTACCTTAAGAAAATTATGTGTTTTCAAGTTCGAAGTTCCTAATCCATATCATCCATCTATTGTTAGTTGGAGCGAGAGCCCACCGAAGTGCCGAAAACGTCTCTATATTTATAGACTCTGTGCTATTTAAAAGGTTTCGAGTATATGTACGTTAAGCATTTCCTTTAAGCCGGGATTTCGACTATAGTTCGACTGAGAATTTTTGATGTTAGAAAAGGCTAGAAAGAAACTTGTGCTAAAATTTGCTCAATGAGCCATGAAGTATTTAGTCTAATCATAAAATGATCGATTTTAAATCGTTCTCGACTATCGCTCGAACTGACATCTTCGTCTTTTTAATTTTTATTTTACCTGTATTCTTCATTTTACTTTTATTTTTATTTTTTATCATTAGTGTCCGATAAATTTTTTCCAATACCA
>TARA_R110000751_G_scaffold937_9_pt1 | contig 17636 bp, 10 predicted proteins | sample TARA_R110000751 | Tara Oceans TARA_R110000751 (sample SAMEA4398001) | marine metagenome | biome: Polar Biome; feature: [MES] marine water layer (ENVO:01000295) within the mesopelagic zone...; material: water (ENVO:00002006), including particulate matter (ENVO:01000060) such as...... | reverse complement strand
ACAGCTCACAATCTCATCATCTCACCATTCCAAATGCGGACTGAAGTCCGCCGCTCCGAACAAGACCGCTTGTCGGTCGTCAGTCGTCACGAGATTCCCCAAAGGAAACGCGAGCAGTCTGCTGTCATTTTCACTCACAAGACTCACAGCTCACCAACTCAAAAACTCACCAACTCACTGCTCACAAACTCAAAGACTATATTTACCTTTGTACCATGAAAATCCTACTCCTTTCTGACACCCACAGTCACCTAGATGATTTTATAATCAAATACGTCAACCAAGCCGATGAAGTATGGCATGCTGGAGATATAGGCGATTTAAAAGTTACCGATCAAATAGCAGCGCTAAAACCTTTAAGAGCCGTTTACGGCAATATTGATGATGACCAAGCACGAATGCAATTCCCTTTAAACAATAGATTTAAATGTGAAGGAATGGATATTTGGATCACTCATATAGGTGGCTATCCTGGAAGGTACAACCAGCGTGTACGATCTGAGATTTACAGCAACCCACCAGATCTATTTATTTGTGGCCACTCACATATTCTTAAAGTGATCAATGACAAAAAGATCAATTGCCTACACATGAATCCGGGTGCGATAGGAATGCACGGTTTTCATAAAAAACGCACGATGTTGAGGTTTGAAATCAATGATGGAAAGATTAGTGATCTTGAAGTGGTGGAGAAAGATCGATAGGACAGCTTATGCTATTACTCCAGTAGAAATCATTATCTATTTACTGAATTTTAATTAAGATTTAGATAAAAGTCTCGCTTTCGCGAAAGCGAAACAGCGCAAAAAAACTCTATAAAAAACAAAAACCTGCAAGGTGGCGCCTCGCAGGTTTTTTCACTAATATTACTAAGATTATTCTGTTTATCGCAATCGATCAGCAGATTTTACGAGTTGTTCATCCTTTCTTATTGCCTTGTTAGCCAAGACGATTAAAACGATAGATAGGATAGGAATGAACATCCCAATGCCTTTCTCTGAAACCGCCGTTTCTCCAGACATCATTAGCGATTGATATACATAAACTCCTAGTATAAAAAGATTCAATAACAAATTTAAACGGTTCACAACAGTCTGTAATTGCCTGTTTCTAAAAAGAAACACCGCGATCACGGACATTAATGCGCTTCCCATAAAGATACCAAAATACAAACTTTCATCCATACCTACAAACTCATTTCCTTCTCCATTTAAAAAATACTCCACAACCCAAATGAGTACGCCAGAAACCAGCGCGGCAAGAAGTAAATAAAAAGTTTGTATGCGTTGTATCATCTCATGCTATTTTCAAAAGCAAAGCAAAAATAGAACTTAATACTAAATAAAGTCCCAAATATCAGATCAAATTAATTGGAAATTTCATTTTATGAAGGGATAAAACTCCACCCCAACTTGACTTCTACGGCGCACTGGATAAATCATTAGGCTTGGACTTTCTACCCCATCAAAAGAATTATAGACCCTATTTATTATCAAGCATTTTTAAAATGATTTACTATAACACGTTAAAAAAACAACACATATTAATTTTTTAATGTATCATTGCAATGCAGATAAGCTAACTCACTCTTTATAGGTTATCTAGCAGTTTAAAATTTTTCTGATAAATTTTAAACTTAAATTTCTCCTGATAACAATTTTACATTTCAATTCTATACATGTTTCAAATAGCTGATTTAAAATCTAAAAAACTTCCTGAATTACAGGATATCGCAAAAGGACTAAATGTTCCGAAATTCAAACAACTGCGAAAACTAGATCTAGTTTACAAAATTCTTGACTTACAAGCTTCCAACCCAGAAGTAGTTAAAAACTTAGATCCTGAAGTCACCACTCCAGTAGCAATCACTCCTCCTGAAACTTCAGATAACAAAACCAACATTCCTCCTACTAGCGATGTTCTTAAAAAAGAACCGCAAAAAAGAGAACCAAAACCTAGCAACGAGAAAGCTCCTAGAAGTGAAAGCTCTGGAACAGACGAGACGAGCAAGGATAAAAATGACAGAAAACCTCGCGAACCTAGACCGAGGAAAGAAACAAACAAGCCGAATCCGCGTAGACCTCGTAACGAGAAAAACGATACAACTGACAATAAGAACGAGAGTAACGAGTCAGAGGATAGTAAAAATGGTAACCGCAAGGATAATCGCAACGATAATAACAGCGATAAAAATGACAGCCGTACGAGCAGCAGCAGCCGTCAAAAAAATCCGCGAAGTAATAGTAATACCAACCAGAGTAACGTGCCAAAAGGTAATAAGGACACTCGCAATCGTTACCGTGACCCAGATTTTGAATTTGACGGTATTATAGAAAGTGAAGGTGTTCTAGACATGATGCCAGACGGTTATGGATTCCTACGCAGTAGTGACTATAATTACCTAGCTAGTCCTGATGACATTTATGTATCCCAATCACAAATCAGACTTTTTGGATTAAAAACTGGAGATACCGTTTTAGGAATGGTACGCCCACCTAAAGAAGGAGAAAAATACTTTCCTTTAATTAAAATATCACAAATCAATGGACTTGATCCTAAGGTAATAAGAGACCGTGTCGCTTTTGAACACTTGACACCTCTTTTTCCAGATGAGAAGTTTAACCTTGCCGACAGACGCGCTAGTATTTCTACTCGTGTTATGGATCTTTTTGCTCCTATAGGTAAAGGACAACGAGGTATGATTGTCGCACAACCTAAAACAGGTAAAACAATGTTGCTCAAGGATATTGCAAATGCTATCGCTGCAAATAATCCTGAAGTGTACCAATTAATCCTTTTGATCGATGAGCGTCCTGAAGAGGTAACTGACATGCAACGTAACGTTGATGGAGAAGTAATTGCCTCTACATTTGATAAAGAAGCACACGACCATGTAAAAGTGGCTAACATTGTTCTTGAAAAAGCAAAACGTATGGTAGAATGTGGTCACGATGTAGTGATCTTACTAGATTCTATTACAAGACTTGCGCGTGCCTACAACACGGTACAACCCGCAAGTGGTAAAGTTCTATCTGGTGGTGTAGATGCAAATGCATTACACAAACCTAAGCGCTTCTTTGGAGCGGCTCGTAACATTGAAGGTGGTGGATCACTATCTATCATTGCAACAGCACTAACAGAGACAGGCTCTAAAATGGACGAGGTCATCTTTGAAGAATTCAAAGGAACCGGTAACATGGAATTACAACTGGATAGAAACATATCTAACCGTCGGGTATTCCCTGCCATCGACCTTACCTCATCTTCCACCCGTCGCGATGACTTATTGCTAGATGAAAAAACGATGAAACACATGTGGATTTTACGCAAGTATCTCGCTGATATGAATCCAGTAGAAGCTATGGAGTTTATCTCACAAAAAATGAAGAAAACTCGTAATAACGAGGAGTTCCTTGCTACTATGAATGAATAGTGCCACAATATAAATGATAATGCCCTGCTTTTTGTGGGGCATTTTTTGTTTTTTAAGCCTCTTGTTGTTATTAAGTTAGCTCAAGGCGAAAGCGGAATTACAATAAACTACATAGAAAGCAGTAACTTTACTATCTGATATTAACTAAAACTAAACCAACGTTGATCGCTGCCCACTAAGATTTGAGATGCATAAAACCTCAGATCACACCATGAGTAAAGCTTCTCATCGTCCTTCTAATACATCGTATCTAATGAAGACTCTTTTTTTATCACTGACCATTGTTTCTTGCTTTATTACACAAGCTCAAAACCAAGAAACCACAGCTAACACCATAGATGTGCAGTTCAAAAACCTTATTGAAGAATCTAATGATTTCCAAGAGTACAAGGTCATAGAGCAAGCACAAATCAATCAGCTGCGTAAGAATACCAACGAGCATATTCAAAAATTAAACGAGAACATCTCTTCATTAGAGGCTTCTATCACCACTAAAGACAATAAGATTGGATCTCTAGAAAAAGAACTTGCTGAAGCAAATAAGGAGCTTTCCAAGGTAAAAGCAGAGAGAAACTCGATGAATTTTCTTGGAATCCAAACCAACAAAGGAGTTTACAATACTATTGTATGGGCAATTGTCGGTGTTTTAGGATTCTTATTTGTTTTGATGAGCATGCGATTTAAAAGTAGTAATGCTACTACAAAAGCAGCAAAAAACGAACTTAAATTAGTAGAAGATGAGCTAGAGGACTTACGTCACAAATCTATAGAAAAAGTGCAAAAACTAGGAAGAGAACTTCAAGATGAGCGCAATAAACTCTCCAAACTAAAAGGAGAAAAATAATTTGATTACAAAGCATTTGGAAAGCGACTATATATTAAATACAGTCGCTTTTTTTTATGACATTAATTCTCACTAGTTTGTCTTTGCAATCAGCTAAGCAATACCTCTATTTAAACTTCTTTTTGCAATTCTCTTATCTTAACAGCCTCACATGAGAAAGTATAGGATTAAGTAAGCAGGCTAAAGGAAGGCGATTAACTTCTCCTAAGCAGAGAAGCCCTCATGATGTGCTATCAACTCCAAATTAAAATTTTATTTAGCAAATCATAGGTCCCGATATTTTTTAAAAGAAAATGAAATCTTATCTACGCAGCTTGCCTGCGTATCATAAGGGTTACTAATTGTTAAACCTATATCAACTCACAGTTATTTAAGAAGATCAAAAAAGCATTTTCTTATTTTCTTTTTAAAATAAGAAATATGACAACTGTAAAAACTAAAAAATACCTCAACGCCTTATTAGAGAAAACCTACGATGCGCAACGTGGCTACTCAAATGCCGCCGAAGTAACTAACCACGTACAATTAAAACGATGGCTCGCACAACAAGGGGTAAGACGTACTGAATTTGCTGCCGTGCTCACCGGAGAAATGAAAAGAATGAACAAAACACCCGAATTGGACGGTTCTTTCACTGGAGATATGCATAGAGGATGGATGAATATCAAAGTTGCCTTAAGTTTACATAAAGACGAGTCTATTTTAGAAGAGTGTCTCACTGGAGAAAAATATGCCTTTCAAGAATACGGTAAAGTTTTAGAAAACAAGGACGAATTACCTCCTAGCGTTGTTTCCATACTTCAATCACAAAAAGATGAAATACAATCTACAGTAAATGAAATCATGTCTTTAGAAGATGTAGCGCATAAGCAACATCTGTAAAATTACCATAGACAAAACTACTACAACAGCGATTTTTTCATGCCTCATTATACCGTTTTAACATATTTTAACATTTACTGGTTTAATACAATAAGTAACTTGTGTTTTAAACCCAAATCATAGTATTCATGAATTTAGTTAAGTTTCTAGCATCGGCGATTGTAGTAATCGCTTTTATCTCTTGTAACAATGATTCACAAGAAACGCAAACAGGTAAAAACAGCTTCACCACTGAAATCTCAATACCATTTGAGAAACATACCTTAGATAATGGTTTAACAGTTCTTTTTCACGAAGACAAATCAGACCCCGTTGTTGCTGTAGCCCTAACTGCTCATGTAGGAAGTGCAAGGGAAAAAGAAGGTAAAACTGGTTTTGCACATCTTTTTGAACATCTATTATTCTTAGAGTCAGAAAACTTAGGCAAAGGCGGTCTCGATGCTATGAGCGCAAGAATAGGTGGCGCCGGCGCAAATGGATCTACCAGCCGCGATGTAACTAATTATTACCAAACTGTTCCTAAAGATGCTTTAGAAAAAATGATCTGGGCCGAAGCAGATAAATTAGGTTACTTTATAAATACCGTGACTGATCCAGTTCTTGCAAAGGAAAAACAAGTCGTAAAAAATGAAAAAAGACAAAGCGTAGACAACAACGCTTACGGTCATGAATCTTACGTAGTAGGTAAAAACCTGTATCCTGAAGGACATCCGTACAATTGGCAAGTGATAGGTTCTTTAGACGATTTACAAAACGCATCTCTTCAAGATGTAAAGGATTTTTATAATGACTGGTACACACCTAACAATGCTGTTCTTACAATCGCAGGAGATTTTGATAAAGATCAAGCTTTAAAATGGGTAGAAAAGTATTTTGGCGAAATTAAAAGAGGTAAAGAAGTAGAAAAAACTAAAGTTGCACCCGTACAACTCGTTAGTAACAAGAATCTTTACTACGAAGATAATTTTGCGCAAACGCCTCGTCTAGGAATGACCTGGCCTACAGTTCCTAATTACCACAAAGATTCTTATGCACTAAAAGTGTTAGGGACTTATTTATCTAACGGTAAAAAAGCGCCTTTGAATGAAGTAGTTGTTGAAGGGGATCAAGTGGCAGACCAAGCTTATGCCTATAATTATACATCAGAGCTTGCTGGCCAATTTAGTGTTGTTGCAAGAGCATATGATGGCGTTGATCTCGACAGTGTTTTGACCAGCGTAACAAAAGCAATGGCCCTATTTGAAAAAAATGGTATATCACAAAATGATTTGGACCGTATTAAAACTGGGGAAGAAACTGATTTTTACCAAGGGCTCTCCAGTGTGTTAGGTAAAGGCTTTCAACTGACTCAATATCAAATTCTCGCTGGTGATGCTGGATTTTTAACTAAAGACGTGAAAAACATGCAAGCAGTTACAGTAGAAGATGTGAAAAATGTCTATAAAAAATATATCAAAGGACAGCACTATGTGATGACTAGCTTTGTACCTAAAGGCAGTACTGCTCTCGCAGTAACAGATGCTCAAATGGCTCAAGTAATAGAAGAGCAAATCGTAGAAGGTGCAGAAGAATCTTTTGATGCAAGCATCGCAGCCGAATATGAACCTACACCGTCCAGTTTTGATAGAACAATAGAACCCGCATACGGCTCCACACCTACTCTAGCCATTCCTAAAGTATACCGAGAAGAATTGAGCTCAGGTATTAAAGTATTGGGAATTGAAGACAATGAAGTGCCTTTGGTACAATTACAATTGGAGATCAAAGGTGGTATGCTATTAGAAAGCACCGACAAAATAGGCGTTTCTGGAATGCTAGCTGATTTAATGAATAAGGGAACAGTAACAAAAACACCTGCTGAATTAGAAGATGCCATCGACCAGTTAGGAGCCTCTATTAATGTAAGGTCAAGTAATCAAAGTATTTCTGTTAGTGCCAGTTCTTTATCTCGTAATTATGAGGAAGTGATGAAACTTGTAAATGAAATATTGTTAGAACCTCGTTGGGATGAAGTTGAATTTGATTTGATCAAACAACAAACTTTGAGTCAGATCCAACAACAAAAAGCAAGTCCTAGAGCTATAGCTGGGAATCAATTTGATAAGCTTGTTTATGGAAAAGACCACATCTTAGCTCAAAATAATTTAGGAACTGCAGAAAGCGTTGAAAAGATTACTATTGAGGACCTCAAATCCTATTATAACAATTATATCACGCCACAGCTAACAAGTTTCAAAGTAGTGGGAGACATCACAAAAGGAGATGTGACTTCATCTCTTCAAACACTAAATGAAAAATGGGCTAAAAAGGATGTCCATATTCCTGAAATAGCTCCCATACAAACACCTGTTTCCTCTAAGGTTTATTTCTATGATGTTCCTAATGCTAAGCAATCCATATTGAGTTTTGGCCATCCAAGTATTCCATCGACCCATCAGGACTATTATAAAGTAGAGGTGTTGAATTATCGTCTAGGCGGTGGTGGCTTTGCTTCACAATTGACACAAGAATTGCGTGAGGGAAAAGGATATACTTACGGAATAAGATCCGGGTATAGCGGCTCTCCTATTGCCGGTGTGTTTAATATAAGTAGTGGCGTACGCTCTAACGTAACCTATGAATCTACTGCTTTAGTAAAAGAAATTCTTTCTAATTATGGAGCTAACTTTACACAAGAAGATCTAGAAATTACTAAAAGCTATATGATCAAATCTAGCGCAAGAGCCTTTGAATCTCAAGGAGCTAAATTAAGAATGCTTTCTAACATTGAAGAAGATCAACTACCGGCAGATTATGCATTAAGAAGACAGGAAGTAGTTAAAACCCTGAATTTGGAAGACATCAAAAATCTGGCTCAAGAGTATATACATCCCGAACAAATGATTTACTTGATTGTAGGAGATAAAGCAACACAATTGGATAAACTAGAAAAATTAGGTTTTGGAAAACCAATTTTACTGAATTAAAAGATAATATTTAGTATAAAAAAAATGGCTTTCCTTTAAAAGAAAGCCATTTTTAATTTAGAATTCTCTAATTATTTAGAAGGTAGTAATACTTTGTCTATTACATGTACTACTCCGTTAGACTGTTTTACATCGGCTATTGCAACTGTTGCTGTTGCACCTGTAGCGTCTTTGATCATTACTTTTCCATCAACTAGCATTGCAGTTAAGGTTGCTCCATTTACTGTAGCAAAAGTTGTTTTCCCTTTTCCTTCTTCGATCATTTTTAAAAGATCTCCAGCCATTATATTTCCAGAAACCACATGATAAGTAAGTATACCGCTTAAAGTTGCTTTATTTTCAGGTTTTAGAAGTGTTTCCACTGTTCCTTCTGGTAGCGCACTAAAGGCATCATTTGTTGGAGCAAAAACCGTAAATGGTCCTTCACTACTTAAAGTCTCTACTAATCCAGCGGCTTGGACTGCTGCTACTAGTGTAGAAAGATCTTTACTTGTTGATGCGTTTTCTACGATAGTCATATCAGGATACATCATAGCACCATTAATATTTATTGCCGTAGCATCTCTTTTCACTTTCTCCTCTTCCAGCATCTTCAAAGAATCAGCTTCTTTCTCAGCCATTTCTTGTTCCATTTTCATTTTTTCAGCTTCCATTTCAGCAGCTTCATCTTTACATGACACCATTAATAAGGATGCGGTCATAGCAATTATTCCGATTGATTTGATAAATTTCATAATATTATATTTATTTAATTGACTCTAAATTAACGAAATAGAAATGATTAAAAAGCCAAAGTAATATTACTTTATCAATTGATTATAATAAGATTAACAGTATATAAACGAGTTCTGTAAAAACAGCCTTAAGAGTTGAACAAAAAAGCCGATAAGATGAATACAGACCTTTTATTTGTAAAGTAGTCCTAATTAAAAATAATCAACAACTCCTTAGTTTCTTGTTTTAATTAATTCCACTCCTTGGATTTACCAGACCACTTTAAAGAGAGGTCTGTTTTTAAGTAGGCTATAACTCACCTTTGTTTATTGATAATTCTACTGGCCTATTCATTATGTGAATCGCTCTTTTAAGATGTGTAAAGATTTAATCACAAACTCTTGATTTATAGGTTTTATGATGTGTAGTAAATAAGGTCGATGTTTTTTAAAGCTTAATATCATATATTGCACCTTTTTAAATCTAACCTGACGTTATGCCTTCGAAAGCTCTAATTGCCTTATCCATCTTTTTATTTCCAATAGTGCTATTTGCACAAAAAAATAATTTTTGGGAAATGACCGATATCAATGATCTAAAAAAAGAAGGTGTCATTGAATATTCAGCTAGCGTAGAAAATCCTATTTATTTCAAATTAGACAAGGCTTTAATGTCGGCATATCTATCAAATGCCCCAGATCGATACAATCAATCAAAATCTAAGGTTTTAATTAGTATTCCAAATCCTGATGGTAAGTTTGATACGTTTAGAATTTTTGCTGCCCAAACTATGGCCCCTGAATTAGCAAAAAAATATTCAGAAATAAAAAGTTATGTTGGTTACAATATATCCAATAAATCACATGCAGCAAGAATAACCATCACTCCACAAGGATTTTATGCGACAACTGTGGGTTCTGAACACCGGACAACCCTCATCAATCCCTATCTGAAAAATTCCAACCAGTATATAGTTTTTAGTAGTAAAGATGCTGTATTGAAAGAAAAGGCAGCTTTTGAATGCCAAGTAGAAGGTCTTTCTAAAAATACTATTGAAAAGCCTAGCTCTGCTAACGCAAAATTTATAAACGATGGAAAATTAAGAAAGTTTAGATTTGCAGTAGCCACCACTGTAGAATATTCAGATTATCAAATCTTACAAGCAGGTTTAACAGCAGGGAGCACAGATGCGGCAGCTAGGAATGCAGTTCAAGCTGCAATTGTGGTATCCATTGATCGAGTTAACCAGATCTTTGAAAGAGATTTAGGCATAACACTAGAGTTAATTGCAAATAATGACCAACTTATCTCTCTTGGCAGTGCAGCTTCTGACCCTTATACTAACAGTAGTTTAAGTACTTTGCTTGATGAGAATAAAACAAATATTGATACTGTAATTGGTTTAACCAATTATGATATTGGTCACATCCTTTGTACGACAGGAGGCGGTCTTGCTCAGACACCTGCTGCTTGTCTTAGTGGAAAAGCTAGAGGTGCTACTGGTCTTTCAACTCCGGTTGGTGAATATTTTAACATAAGCATACTTTCTCACGAATTAGGGCATCAGTTTGGGGCCAATCATACACAAAATAATAATGTCAATCGAAACAACAATACAGCTGTTGAGCCTGGTTCTGGAAGTACTATCATGAGCTATGCAGGTGTCGCTGCTCCAAATGTTCAAGGTCAAAGTGATGCTATGTTTCATTACATCAGCATTAATGAGATAAGTAATAGATTTGTAGGTTCTACTGGTTTCTGTGCACAAGAAGTCACTATAGCTAATCAAGCCCCATTAGTGCAAGCTTTACCTAATTACACTATTCCTAAAAGCACCCCTTTTGCACTTGAAGCAGTAGCTTCTGATGCCAATGGGGATGCGTTAACCTATAGCTGGGATCAGATAGACAATGAAATTGCACCAATGCCACCAGTATCTACTTCCTCTGGGGGGCCTAGTTTTAGAACCTTTCTACCTTCCAACAGTCCTATTCGTTATTTCCCTGCGATGAGTACTTTGCTAACTAACTCTTATTCTAACACTTGGGAAGTTTTACCAAGTGTTGCTAGATCTTTAAATTTCGGAGTTATTGTAAGAGATAACAATGCTTTAGGAGGACAAGTTTCACATCAAACCACTACACTTTCAGTTGATGATACAGCAGGACCATTTAGAGTAACTTCTCAAAGTGCAACAGGTGACGCTTGGATTGCTAATAGCACAAAAACCGTTACTTGGGATGTAGCTAATACCGATGATCCAGCTGGCATTAATGCTCAAAATGTAGATATTTTACTTTCTACAGATGCAGGACAAACCTACACCACTCTTTTGATTGGCAATACACCAAATGATGGTAGTCAAGATATTACTGTTCCAGATGTAGTTTCAACAAGTGCTCGGCTTATGGTTAAAGCTTCTGATAACATCTTTTTTGATATTAACTCAGAATCTTTTAGTATAGGTGCAGAGTTAGAACTTGATTATTGTAATGCTAGGGCAACTCAAGTAGCTCCTAACGCCACTTATACAAATATAAATAGAGTTGTTTTTAACACGATTAATAATGGTCCAACTGGACATTCGGGATATTCTGATTTTACAAATTTATATACTCCTGTATCGAGAGGTAATAGTTACCCTATTGAAGTAAGTGAAAATTCAGGACCATACAGTAGCGATCGCTTATTAGTTTGGATTGATTTTAATAAAGATGGTATTTTTGCAGACCCTGGAGAGAAAGTTTTAGACACCTCTGGCAATAATTTCGGGGGTAGTTTTGGCACTTTTGGAGGAAATATAAACATACCTACTAATGCATCTCTAGGTAAAACAAGAATGCGAATTCGTATGAATAATACAGTAGGTACATCCAATATTACACCTTGCGGTAATAGTACTCTCGGAGAGGTAGAAGATTACACCGTGGTCATTTATGACGACTATGTGTATTACGATAATGCTTGGACGCCTACTAACCCTAGCGGGGTATCCACTGCTACAGACAACGTGCTCGTAGTAAATGGCTCACCTACCCTAACAGGAACAACAACAAGTAATACACTCACCATATTACCTTTTAAGACCTTAAATATAGAAGGAGTTTTGGATGTCAATGGTGATATCGATAATGATGGTCAACTCATTTTCAAAAGCAACGCTACTTCGACTGGTCAGTTGGATACGTTTACAGGAACCATTTCTGGCACAGGCAATGTCACTGTGGAGCGCTTTATACCTGCTGGAGACAATAATAAACGAGCATTTCGATTGCTAACTTCGACCGTATCTTCCAGTAATTCCATTAAAATGAACTGGCAAGAAGGAGAAAACAACACTTCTGCTACTAACTTGAATCCGAATCCAGGCTATGGAACACAAATCTCTGGCTCCATTACAGGAGCAAATGGTTTTGACGCTACCGGCTCTGGAAATCCATCATTATTTACATTTGACCCTATTGGACAAACTTGGGGGGCTATAAACAATACAGATATGAACACACTAGTTGCGGGTGCTCCTTATCTATTAATGGTAAGAGGTGATAGAAGTATAGATCTAACTAGTAATACGAGTACCCCAACTAACACGACTTTACGTGCTACCGGCACCTTGAGAACCGGCTCCGTAAATGCAACTCCTTCCATGGCTGCAGGAGCTGGTGGGTTTAGCTTCATAGGCAACCCCTATCAAGCTGTAGTAGATTACGGCAGTCTTACTACAACTAACTTGACCGACTTTATTTATGTTTGGGATGCCTCCATTGCGGGTTCCAATGGTAGAGGAGGTTATGTAACTGTAGAGGTTTCGTCAAATAGCATTGTACCGGGTCCAAGCAGTTCAGACGCCACTAAATATATTGCTCCAGGACAAGCCTTTTTTGTTCAAAATAAGGCTGCAGGAAATGGAAGCATCACCTTTGAAGAAGCACATAAAGCTACTTCACAGGCTCAGGTAAGCATTTTCAATACGAATACAGATTTTTATATCAACTCTCGATTGTATAAATCAATAGATTTACAGAATGCTGCTATGGAAAGTGACGCCATAGGATTGCGCTTTAGTGATAATTTTACAACACTAGGAAGCGATGAAGATGCTACCAAACTTTATAATCTTGATGAAAATTACGCCATTTCAAACAATGGACACAAAGCAATTGATAAGCAAGACCTGCCTGTTGATGGTCATGTAGTTGAATTGTATACTGCGGGCTACACCACAACAAATTACAGCCTCAGCTTTGATTTAGGTAACCAGCCGCAAGACGTCAGAGTACGTTTAAATGATAATCACCTCAATACCCAAACTCAATTGATCAACAATACCCTTTATGACTTTACAGTCGATAGTGCCATCCCTGAAAGCATAGCAACTAACAGATTCAGCTTACATTTTGAATACACGACTTTGGGAATTGGAGACCATAACTTTGGCGAAGGCTTTAGCCTGTATCCCAACCCTACCAATACGGGGCAATTCACTATCAATGCTGTTGGTTTGGCTGGACAATTTGTGGCTGTTAAAATATACAATATGCTGGGTCAGGATGTTTTTACAAGCAACTCCACTGTCGCACCTAATGATGAAATAAAGGTCAACGCTTCCTCATTATCTAATGGAATGTATATGGTTGAACTTGATCAAGGTGGTAGAAAAATGACAACTAAGTTACTCATCAAATAATATAGATTCTGTCTGATCCTAACTCATTAGGTTCAGATCATGGGAAGAGTAAATAAGCAACTTAAACCTTAACAATGTAGATCTACATTGTTAAGGTTTTTTTGATTTGTATTAATTTCACTAGGGCTTTTCTAATCTATTAAAAGAATGCAAGTATGTAGCACTTAAACAACCCAATATAAAAAGACAGAAACACTTGTATTCCTGGGCGGAATATTGCGTTACTACTGATTTAAGTACAGTCGCGTTTCCGTATCTATGAGCTGTATTCAAAAGGCAAGAATTATAAGACTAATATGGTTTGTTATAGGTCCGCTTTCGCGAAAGCGAAACACACATCCAATTAAAAAATCTTAAAACGAACTCCAAAAACCATATTCACCTGATAAAACCAGAAACTCTGACTGGCAGAATCGGCTTCATCCATGGTAGTCCTGATACTAGGCATATTGATATAACCGCCTTTTAACTCACTTTGGACAAAGAAATATTTGAGAAAAGCAACCTGAATACCACCTACAGCATTGATTCCGTAACCAGAAATATGAAAGTCATCGTAGCGTTGTTTATCGAGTAATCGTGTGTTAGTTTTAGGAAATAAAAACCCAGATTCCAGACCAAATAAGGTGTTCAACTCAACGCTTTTGTATTGGAATAAATCATCATGACGTCTTAATCCTACATTGATATAATTGAGTCCGTCGGTATGTTCAAAGCTTAGAAAACTAGGTTCTAAAACTATAGAATCATTATTGTAAACACCATTGTATAAAGAATTGGTGTCGTTAATCTCTCCGTTTATGGTAACCGTTTGATTTTCTGCTACCACATATTTCATATGGTCCACCCCTAAAGATAAGCTGTAATTTTCTTTGAAATAATAGCCCATTCTGAAATTGTATTGAGGGATGGTCATTGAAGTAGGGTTTAGATATTTTCCAGGTTCAAAATCACTCTGCCTATCATAAGCCGTTACATTATCTAAGGTGAAATTATATCCTTCTCCTTTAAATGTAATATCACTGCTGCTGTAATCCGAAAGGTTCCAACCCCAGTAAACGTAGAAGTCTCCTTTCTTGACGCTTGCTGTAGTGGAAGGCAACCTATCCTGTGCATTCATACTAAAAACAACAGAAAATAAAAAAAACAGGTAGATAATTCTATGCAAGACTTTTATTTTGAGATGGTAAAAGTAGTCTTAATTACTTGCTGTGAATCAAAATAAAAATATAATAGTGATATAACCTGGTAATTTGAGCAGGGTGTCAATTTATATTTTAAATTTATTGTTCAATTTACAATTATGAGTAACTACCATATCAAACACTTAGAAGAATACTGGCAAGTTTATAGAAAATCGGTAAGCCATCCAGAACATTTTTGGGAAGAAGTAGCTGAAGAACATTTTCTTTGGCGCAAACGCTGGGATAAGGTGCTGGAATGGGACTTTAATACACCTATTGTAAAATGGTTTCAAGGAGCACAACTCAACATCACTGAAAATTGTTTGGACCGCCACCTTACGACTCGTGGTGATAAAACTGCACTGCTTTTTGAACCTAATGATCCTAAAGAAGCCGCACAACACATTACGTATAAAGAATTGCACAAACGGGTATGCCAATTTGCTAACCTGCTCAAATCACAAGGCATTAAAAAAGGGGACAGAGTCTGTATTTATTTACCAATGATTCCAGAGCTACCTATCGCAATGCTAGCCTGTGCAAGAATAGGCGCGGTACATTCTATGGTTTTTGCAGGTTTCAGTGCTACTGCTCTGGCCACTCGCATCAACGATTGTGACTGTAAAATGGTTATTTGCAGCGATGGTAGTTATCGAGGTGCTAAAACGCTAGATCTCAAATCAATCGTAGATGAAGCCCTAAAAGAATGTGAGATAGCATCTGTTTTAGTGGTAAAAAGAACTGGAAATGACGTGCAGATGAAAAGTGGTCGCGACCATTGGATAGCTCCATTATTAGAAAACATAAGTGGGGAGTGCCCCGTAGAAATTATGGAAGCTGAAGATCCTTTATTTATACTCTATACTTCTGGATCTACTGGAAAACCTAAAGGGATGCTACACACCACTGCTGGTTATATGGTTTATACCGCTTACACCTTTAAGAATGTGTTTCAATATCGAGAAAATGATATTTATTGGTGTACGGCAGACATAGGCTGGATTACCGGTCACAGTTATATTGTATATGGACCTCTTTGTAATGGAGCTACTTCAGTTATGTTTGAAGGAGTGCCCTCCTATCCAGACTTTGGAAGATTCTGGGATATTGTTGACAAACACAAAGTCAATCAGTTTTATACCGCTCCGACAGTCATAAGAGCACTCGCTAAAGAAAACGTATCTCATGTCACTTCTCATGACTTGAGCTCTTTAAAAGTTTTAGGTACAGTAGGAGAGCCTATCAATGAAGAAGCTTGGCACTGGTATAATGAAAATGTAGGTAAAAAGAAAAGCCCCATTGCAGACACCTGGTTCCAGACAGAAACTGGGGGTATTATGATCAGTCCTATTCCTTACTCTACTCCTACCATACCTACATTTGCGACCTTACCTCTTCCTGGTGTGCAACTCGCATTGATGGATGATAATGGAAAAGAAATTCAAGGCAACCAAGTAGAAGGTAAATTGTGTATCAAATTCCCATGGCCATCCATGGCGCGTACCATTTATGGGGATCACAACCGGTATAGAGAAACCTACTTTAGTGCTTATGACAATATGTACTTTACTGGTGATGGAGCATTGCGTGATGCCGTAGGCTATTATAGAATTACAGGTCGTGTAGACGATGTCATTATTGTAAGCGGTCACAACCTAGGAACAGCGCCTATAGAAGATGCTATTAATGAACATCCTGCTGTGGCAGAAAGTGCTATTGTAGGCTATCCTCACGATATCAAAGGAAATGCACTTTACGGTTATGTGACCTTAAAAGAAACTGGAGCAGACAGAAATCAAGACAACCTGCGCAAAGAAATCAACGATTTAATTACTTCGAGAATAGGCCCCATTGCAAAGCTAGAGGTTATTCAATTTACCGATGGACTTCCTAAGACACGCAGTGGTAAAATCATGCGACGTATCTTGAGAAAGATAGCTCATAAAGAATCTGATCAATTAGGAGATATTTCTACTTTACTAAATCCTGAAGTGGTGGAAAGTGTGATCAAAGGTTCATTAGCTTAAAACCCTAGGCCTTTCTGATGTTGACATAAAAATAGAAATTGACACCGCTTGTTGCAGTTCCATGGCAAAACAAAAGCCCAAAACATAGATCAGTGAAATAAAGGAGGGAGCTATAATGGGATGTATTTGTACCGCTTTCGCGAAAGCAGAATTTCAACAAACCATACCTTAATCGCAGAGCCTGTCTAATTTTCATATTCTAATGGGACGCATCCATAAAGTGATCTAGAAAAATTACATCCGATTAAAGCTATTTATGAATCTGTAAACTAAAGTCAATCCATAGATTTAGTAAGAGAACTGAATCTTAAAAATACGCTCCGTATATTCAAAATCCTAGCTCCTCTTCTGTAAAAACTAAGGAAGAGAATTTCTCCATGTGACCCTAAAGACTATCTTTGTAAAATGGAACATAAAGCAGGATTTGTAAACATAGTCGGTAACCCTAACGTAGGTAAAAGCACGCTGATGAACTCGCTGGTAGGAGAACGCCTTTCTATCATCACTTCAAAAGCACAAACGACCCGTCACCGTATTCTAGGAATTGTTAATGGGGAAGATTTTCAAGCGGTTATAAGCGACACTCCTGGTATCATAAAACCAGCATACAAACTTCAAGAAAGTATGATGGAGTTCGTTAAAAATGCCTTTGAAGATGCAGATTGTATTCTTTATATGGTAGAGCTGGGCGAGAAAGAATTAAAAAACGAAGCCTTTGAAAAACGCTTGACCTTTGCAGAAGTTCCTGTATTTGTCTTGGTCAATAAAATAGATAAAGGAGATCCCGCTCAACTTGAAGAAGCGGTAGCTCACTGGAAAGAACGATTGCCTAAGGCAGAAATTTTTGCCGTAAGTGCCTTGATGAATTTTGGAGTGCCCGAATTATTATCCCGTATCGT
>TARA_R110000751_G_scaffold97427_3_pt1 | contig 17728 bp, 14 predicted proteins | sample TARA_R110000751 | Tara Oceans TARA_R110000751 (sample SAMEA4398001) | marine metagenome | biome: Polar Biome; feature: [MES] marine water layer (ENVO:01000295) within the mesopelagic zone...; material: water (ENVO:00002006), including particulate matter (ENVO:01000060) such as...... | reverse complement strand
GTCTGTCGCGTGTCCAAGCTCAATGCCGGTGAGTTGGGGGCTGTCCCCCGTGCCGACACCAATACTCGTTCGCAAAGTCGCGCCGCTCTCAGCAACCGGGTCAGTGGTTCCGTCACCGACAATCATCTCGCTGTCAGCCAGTACAGCCATTGCTGTCACGGCACCTGTGCCCGATCCAACCAGTATGCCGCCGTCGGTCAGTGTTGAAACGCCCGTGCCGCCGTCTGCAACCGGGACATCCGTGCCGCCCGCCCTGTAGGCGATGTTGCCTTCAATGTTTAGGTCACCCGCGCTGGCACGGGTGATTGTCGTGTCGGTCGCGTGGCCAAGCTCAACACCTGTGAACTGGGGGCTGTTCGCCGTACCCAGCCCCAGGGCCGTCAAACTGTCTGCCAGAACGGCACCAATCGAGACGGGAACGGCCCGCCAGTCGGTGGCGTCCAGCCCAACATAAGTCCTTGAGGAATTTGGGGGGATTACATTCGCATCGACGGCATTAGCTGATCCGCCGTTGGTTGTATCTGAAGTGTTGGGCCAGACCTGTAGGTTTTCAGCGCCCAGGTTCATAATCACGACCATGACCTCTGCCGCGCACGTTGGCAGCTTCACGCCGTCGCCTGCGTTGGCGCATGTCGTCACCCTGGCAAGTGGCCCGGTAATGGCCGCAGAGCCCGTTTGGGTCTGTGTAGTGCCGGCTGTTATGGAGTTCTGTAGCTCCAGCCAGCCAGCCTCTGCCTGGGACGCCTTGGCCATCTGGGCGAGCAATTCTCGCTGCAAGTTGTTCACCGTTGATGGCAGCCAGCCCTCTGCCAGGGAGATGCCACCCACGTCCGTGTTGGATGCGGCTGTGGTGCTGTAGTCTGTTATTTTCGTTACCATTATTTTGCTCCACCTAAAAGCTGCGCTGCGATTGCTGGCGGCAATCTGGATTGCAGTGAGTTGTTCAGCCTGTCCCGAAGAATATTCGGGATCATTGGCCCTTGCTGCTGCTCGGCGCGGATGATTGCCGGGATGTTAAGCGAACCAACACTTTCGCGCTGCTGCCGCAGGGCGCTCCGTCGCTGCAAATCGTTCAAAAGGCGCATGTTCAAGGCTTGGTTATTGGAGAACATAGCCGCCCCTTGCTCCCTGACCGCTGACGGCGGGCGCAGTATTTTCTGCAACAAGTTCCGCCCGACCCCAGCAGCCCCGCCTCGCACATTGCCTTGAGCGACTTCAACAAGCGGTTGCGGGTCTAGCCCGCCTTCGCCCAGGCTTGCGGTCCTGCGGGCGGTATCAGAACCATCAATCATGCGGTTTTTTGTTACGCTCATTCGATGTTCAGCGTTCATGGTCTTTTTGAATGCGTCGAATTTATTGCGGGCCTGCCTATCGGCCAGCGCATCTGATGCACCCCTGTTGGGCTGCCCGCCGCCGAACGCGGCTTGCAGGCGCTTTCTAACGTATGGCTTGTTCACAAGCTTTGTGGCCGCGTTGCCGCCCGCCCCGACCTTCTCAAGATTTGTTTGGATGGCCTGCCGAACGCCAACTATATAGGCATTGCGCTGCACCTCGGACATCGCCGCCACCATCTCCGACCCGACCTCCGCTTCGACGGTTAAAACAGACCGCCCAGCCGTAACCGCGTCCATCAACGCGCTGTCGTCGGCAAACTTGGCAACGGCTTCCATATACCTGGGGTTGAACTCGCCAATGAACTCGCCAAGCATCCTCTGCATTGTGCCGAAGTTGTGGCGGGCCACGCCATCGTCGCCGCTCATCACATTGCGGGAACGAGCGCCTAATATTTTATAAACTTGGTCCCATAACCGCATATCAGTATCGGGCAAATTATACCACTCTGGGAATGCCTTGGCTTCCGACATCGCGCTGCGGTAATGGGGCGATGACGCGAGCACCTCGGCAACATCGTCGGCAGGCAGATGCGGCACGGCGGCGTTGGCCTCATCATAACCCGCTGTCGCCGCCTGCTGTCTGGCTTCCGTTAGTCTGCCGGATGCCTGATGCCCAGTCTCTCGCGTTCCCGTCGCCTTATTCAATGCCGTTTCAATGCGTTGTGGCTGCGTTGTTGCCCGCCCCCGTAGTGTGCTTTCTGCTGCCGTCCGTCCAGGGCCAGACGGTAGGGCGATCTGCTCTGCGAGCGCGCCGACAGCGGGGTTGTCCAAATCAGCCATGGTGGCTTCCGGCCCAATCTGCCGTAAATTTGCCTTGGCCTGCTCCGGCGTCATGCCGCCTTCGTCAAGCGCCTGTTGCAGCTTCCGCTCGAAAGCATTCTTCGGCCCCCCTGCGCCGAACATCCTGACCCGATCCGTCACTGCGCGGTAGATCGGCTTTGTCAATCCGCCAACAACCGCAAGCGCAGGCGGAAGCCCAAGACCTAATCCGGCACCGATAGCTGTCCCGATAGCGGTGCCGGGGATGCGCTCCACTAGGTTCCCTTCACCATGACCAAACCCAGCGCCGCCACCAATTTCAGCGCCAACCACTGTGCTTTTTCCAAGCGGGCCGCGAATTGCACCTTGTCCGAATATTTTGGGCGCATGTTTGTACAACCCATTGACGACGCCCCCCAGGCCCAGGGAGCCGGCAACCTCTGCCGTTATCGCCGTCCACGGGTTTTCGCTCCTGTAAGCGTTCAATTTAGCCCTGTCACCCGCGATGATGCGGTCGAACTCGCCGCCCAAGGTAACGTCTTCCCCTGTCACCAGGCCCCTAATATACGCGCCCAACGCCCCCCCTGCTGCGCCTACTTCGTCAGCAATGCCTAACGTCATGCCCTGTTGAGCAAATGATGTAATGCCATCAAAATCTCCAGGGGCCTCGACGGGCTTGACATCAGGATTTGCAGTCGCCCACTCTTCGGCTACGGCATAGGCGGCTTCCATAGTCTTCTGACCGCCAACCGTGACTTCGCGGCCATCATCTAGCGTAACTGTATAATCAGCCATCATTGCCTCACGATCTTGCCGTCATCGCCGCGCCTAATGCGGATGGGCTTGTTGGGCTTCGCAGTAGCGTTGTCAGCGCGTGCTTTCGCAGACAACGCACGGTCACCGCTTTGTTTTACCATCCAGAAGTCTTCGTCAAACGCGCCGCCTCTGGCGTTTGCGGCTTCCGTTACTGTTTTCTCAATAAACAAAAGCACCCGCAATATTTCCTTGGGGTCTTGGGCCGCGTCAAGTTCGCCCCTCGCCCTTTCGAGTAACTCCAGTTCTTTTTCGGACAATGCCCCAAGCGTCCCGCCCGCTGCCTTTAGCGCAACAAGGGCGTCGCGGGCGATTGCGCCCTTTAGCGTTTTCAAATGAACCTGTAATTTAGCAGCGTCGCTGTCGTTCTTTATGAACGCCACCACCGCGCCAAACTTGCCTGTCGCGGCTTGGCTCAATAGACCTTTCGCAGCGGTGACGGCATTAAGCATCACGCTGTCAGTCTCTTTTTGCAGGCGCATTTGCGCCTTCACCTTCGGCAAAGCCTTCCGCTTCGCCTGAACCGTCTTTCTTTTCTCCGCGTTCTGCACGCTCATTTCGGTAACGCGCTGCTGGTGTTCTTTCTGGCGCTGCTGGCCCCTTGGCGTGACGTATGGCTTGCCAGACGCGGGGTCGTTCGCCGTATCTCCCGCCTCGAATTGGAACGCAGCGACGGTCCCAGGTTCGTATAAGCCCCCATTTCTTTTGTTATGCACCGCAGCAGGGGCCTTTGGATACAATGGCGTCTCGGTGACAGCGGGCGGGACGGCTCCCGTTTCCCAGAGGCTCTGTTGTGCGGGCGATAAATATTGGTTCTCCGCCCCGGCTGCCTGCAAGACAGGAGACTGCAACGGAGGCACGGGAGTGGGGGCATTCGGGGCAGGCTGTTGGCCAAGATTGCCGACGGGCACCCGCGTCACGGCGTCAACTAGAATACCGTTAATAAGCAGCGTTGGCCGGCCACCAAACATTCGCCCTACTTTGGGCGGAGGGGGGCGTAGGGGCGCAAATTTTTTGTGGTCCTGCGTCACCTTGTTAATGATGAGAGCGTCAGGCATACCGGGGTGCTGCTTCCGAAGCTCGGCCATTAAGGCTTCCTGCTCAGCCTCTTTCGTTATGGCCAACGTCCGGGCGGTCTGCCCCTGGACGTATTGGGTCTGTTGGTTGTCAAATGCGGTTTTCTGCCGCGTATCAGCGGCATCAGCCCGCAAATCTTGCACCTGCATCCGCCGCCCCTGCAACTCGGCAATCTTGTTCTGACGGGCGTTTTTCAGGTCGCCTTGATATGCTTGATTGAATGCCGTGCCTGCTTGGCCATAGGCACGGCCACGGGCGCTGATGTCCGTCGTAGGGGCTGCGCCCGCACCGATTTGGGCGCTCAACGCCCCCAGCGCCCGGAAGAAAGCCTGCTGCTTATCCCCCGACGTGGGAGCGTAATTGTACATCTTTGGATTTATCGTCATGAGAACACTCCATCTTTACCAAACAAGCCCCCGGCGATACTTGCGCCGGTCCCCGCATAGCTTAGATACTTGCCCATCGTGTCGGAATAAATCGGCTTCGAGGCCTGCGTGCTGCCCCCATATTTTCCGCCCGCCACAAGGGCCATGTATTCTTTCAGGGCATCTCGCGGAGCTTGCTGCTCGCCATAATAGCGGGAAATTTGATCCTGTAGCTCCGCCGCCCCTTGAGATTCAAAAGCGCCCCCTACGGCCCCCAGGCGCTCTAGGTCGCCATAGTCAGCCTCTGCCATGGCCGGTGCCACCTGGGCGGACTGAAGCTGGTCGCGGCGCTCGCTGTCGCCAATCTGACCCAGCGTCCCCGCTGCCGACAACATGCGGCTGCGCTCGCTTTCATATGCCGGGGCGTATATGCCCGCAGCCAGATTTCCAGAGGTGTCCTCGATGCTCTGCCGATGGAGGCCGGACCCGTATCTGCCCGAACCGCTAAACCGCGCGTCCACCTGGGAATTGGCGCTGCCCTGGGCCTTTTTCACAAGCTGATCAAGATATGGGTTGCCCTGACCCAGGAAGTCCCCCTGAGCGGTCTGTTGCAGCAGCCCGCTTGCTGGGTTTTGCCCCAGAAACCCGCCTTCTGCCGCCGTCTGAATGGTGCCCTGCCCCGCGTCCCGCAGGCTTGACCCTGCCCGCGCCCGGTCGCGAATGCCGTCAAGGCTGGACAGCGTGTCAGCGTGTTGGGGGATCACCGTGGAATTTGGGTACGGGCTAACCGGGTTCTCCAGCAGCCCCTGAGCGCCCTGGAAGCCCTTCTGCAAATAAGGCTGCTGAGCGCCCCAGGGCGTACTGCTGGTGCTGTTAATCTGCGTGGTGGGCTTGTCGTCGCTCATAGCGTCTTCTCCAAAGTGACGTGCGTCTTTCTGTAATCTGTCATTACCTTTTCCCAGCCGGGTCGGACAACTGCGATGACGCTTTTGCAGCCGTTTTCTCTGGCCCAATCTTCAACGCCCCCAAGGTGGTGGATCCATCGCCTGCGCTGCTCTCCCACACATAGGAATATTCGGCAAATTCGCGCCAGCTCGGTGGTGACCAGGTATGTAACCATAACCCCAAGGATGCCGTCGCGTACATGGTCAGCAACCCAAAGATGGCAATTTCCTGTTTGAAGGTCATTGTAAATGTCTTTCGATGTATGTTGGCTGCTGCGCTCCAAGGCGTCCGCAATCAATGGCTCAACGTGCGGCCACACCTCGTCAATCTCCCCCAACGAAACCTGGAACAAGTTTGCCATCTCTGTCACGTTGTCGCGCATTAATAGGGTCATCACTAGGCTCCCTCCAACATGGCGTCGAAAGCTGGCCCCCCAACCAACCGGCGTTCCATGAGGCCATACTCGCCCGCAATATCCTCGTATGTGTTTGGGTCGGGTTTGTAAATCGGATGATATTTATCCGGGCCATCGCTGCCCATGCCAGAAGCGTTCATCTGGCCCGCGTTGCTGGCCGCTTGTAAACGACCCATGTTTTCATTAACCAGGGCGGATAGCCCAGGGGACCAACCTACTACGCCGGTGCTTCCGTCTGTGGGCTTCGTGCCAAAGGGTACCACCTGAACTCCTTTGTGATCCCCCGATCTGCCGGAAGTGGCTATTCGTGCCAGGTCGTACAGATTGTGGTTCGCGTAGATAGCTTTTTCCATACCCTCAATCTTTTCGGCATCCGTGCCCTCGCCCTGCCCAAGGTCTTCAAACTGACGGGTTAGGCGTTTGTTCAACGTGGGGTCAGTTTCTTCGTGAAGCAGCGCCCGACCGAGGAACGGGAGAGCAAGCATAGCTGCTGGGGCAAACGCGGCGAGACCGCCTAATGCGGGTGTAGCGGCAGCGCCTCCTGCGCCGGCTCCAAAGAACCCGCCCGCGCCAAACTCAGCAGCAGCTAAGCCACCATGCGCTGCGGACAGACCTGACGATAAAGCGCCTGACGATAAAGCGCTTGTAGCCGCATTAATTGACTGACCAGAGCCTAGCAGTCCAGCGCCGGATAGCGCCGGGTGCGCGGCGGTTATAGGAACGCCACCATAGCCAAGAGCAGCAGCGTTGGCAGCGGCGGTGCCTAATGGGGCTGCTGCGCCCGCTGCCCCCTGTAAGGACGATAAACCTGTCGCTGTTTCGCCTGTGCCCGTCAGTAAGTAGGGGGAGGTCGCAGCGCCCTGGGAACCAGACAGCACGCCCATGCTAGGCATGGATGAATATGCCGATAGAATGCTTTCTGTAATAGGCCCCCCTAGTGCGGCGTTTGCAGCATTTAAGCTGTACGCGCCCGCATCGTTAAAAGCGGCGCTGTCGAAGACCTCTGGCGAAGGAGGGGAATACGCGTCACCTGGAATTGTGCCCGAATTGGGCATGGGGCTGGCGTCCGGGTTGATCCCCTCAGCGGGGTTTGTCGGCCTTATATTGTCTGGGTTGTTGAATAGATTGAGACTATCGTCGACAGGGGGAACGTCAGGACCAAACATATCCCGGTAAAACTCTGTACCCTTCAGATAGTCAGCGCCCGCCTCAACTGCGGTCTGGCCACCCTCGCTGAAGAGACCGTATGCCTTATTGGCTGCACCCAATATGGTCGGCCCATACGCCAATGCCGCGCCACCAAGCCCACCACCACTCTGGCCGCCCTGGTCTTGTACGTCGCCCTGGGGGTTTTCTCCAGGCGGCAGTGGTGCTGGTAGGTTGTTGGGATCAAATATGCCGCCAGAACCCCATGGCTGTATGCTTGCGCCCTGGTATGTCGCGTCAGGAATAACCAGCTTGTCGCCGGTCCAGTAGTTGGACTGCAAGGGTGCGCCGAGGTATCTGGTGTTTCGCATGAGTTACCCTATCAAAACGACGCGGAACTTTTTAGAGTTCGCGTCAGATGCGTGGATCAGGCTCATGCTGCCATTAACAGAAGAATCTAAGTCTCTGTAGGGGGCAGTGATCGCAGCCCCAGCCGCATTAGTGGGGATGCACATAGCCACTGTATTAACACCAATCAAGGCAGATGTCACGGTCGTTGTTGTGGATGAGTTCGTCAAGGTGACATTGATGACGTTGTTGGATTTACCCTGCATCAACAAATTAAAATGATACGCCACCTGACGATTGAAGCTGTCCTGATCGTGATAACGCGACTTCGGCGTCGCAAAGTTTGTGATGCTATCAACGCCCATTGCCCGATCCTATATGATGCTTGACTGCTGGCTGTCGTAATCCACGCCCTGCGCATGTTCCCACGATGACGCGGATGCAATGACCACTTGCGCTCGATGATACCGCGCCGTCTTAACAAAGTGCGCCATGCCGTCGAAATCTACAGCATTCGGGCCAATCAGAACCTCGGAAACCGTGGGGATGTCGCGGGTTTTCAGGCCGACCGTAATGGTGCCGCCGTCAACATAAGGCCGGATGCCGTTCACCAGGGTCATGCCGGGGCCGCCCACCTCCATTGTCTCGATGGTCGCCTCCATGTTGTCGCCGGTGAAGATGGCCAGCCTGTTGGCCGTCGTGAACGCGCTCAGGCTCTGCAATCCGCCCTTGAAATAATCGCTATCCAGCGAGACTTGCAGGACGTCCATCGATGCCGCCACGGCGTCAAGACCCTCCATCGTGTAAGCATGTGACAAATCTCTGAACAGCATCTCGTGGTCAACCTCAGCATAGCTCCACCTGTCCACGCCCCAGTTATACATGATGATGCGATCCGGCGTGCCGTCAGAGCTGTTGGTTGATGGGAAGCCCCAATATACCACTTTATTGACTGTATCGGCTGCGCCATACACCTTCTCAGGGTAGCCGGCATTTAGCTCTGAATAGAACCACGCATCGACCCTGTCGTCTCCGATTTGCTGGCTGGTTGCGCCATTGAAAGAATAGAAGCCGTCTTCAGAAAGATAAAAAGCAAAGCTGCCGACGTTAACCACGCTCTGCGGCGCGATGGTGCCCCGTGCGTGTTCCACGGCGTCGATGGAGAACACGCTAGGCGGGCCGACATAATGGATGCGGTGGATGGCGGTGTCGCTGATTATAGCCCCGTCCGTGCCGCCGATGGCACCCAGGATGGCCTGCACCTGGCCGCCGAGTGGCAGGTCTTGCAAGTCGCTCTGGGCATCTGCTGCGGCGGTGGACCCTATGGTTGGCCACACCGTTGGGTCATTGATTTTTGACCACCAGATGCGATTGGGGACAGATCCGTCCGTGCTGTCCCAGGTGTCGCCCATGAATAAAAAGTCGCCAATCACGCCAATCTGTCGGGCGCGTGGGCCGCCGCCTGCAAGGTCTGCAAAGGCGGTAGAGGTGCCCATCACCCAAGTCTGGGGGTGGTCAGCATGGCCGTTGATGGCAATGACCCTGTCGCCAAAACGAGCAAACCGCCAATGATCTACGCTGGCGGTTGTGTACGCCCCGGCAGACTTCGACACCACGTCAAATGTCGTGTCATCTGAGCCAAAAAGAAACAGGTTGCTTGCGTCGCCCGTGAACGTGAAAACGGTGCCGTCTGAGGCGCGGAGACCAGCTGCGCCCTGCGGGCGGTTGGTCATTGCCACGGACGTCGGGGCCAAGGCCCCCAGCGGCCCGTATGATGTCGATGTCTTTGGCACCACGTTCTTGGCCACGGTTGCGCCGGGGTTCATGAACTCTGCTTGATCTGGTAGCCATTGGCCGAATGGTGTCACTGGCATCAGTATTGCTCCTCTTGCATAAGCCCTTGCAACGCTGGACCGCCCAATAGACCTGCGCCAGCAATGCCCGCAAGGATGTCGCGGCTCCCCGCCTTAGCCAGGTCAAACTTGGCGAAGCGGGAACGGATGTTTTTTTCGAGGCCCGGAGGAATAACAAATTGGGTTGACGGCAGCCCGTCCGGGCTATCATACAAGGTGCCCCGAAGCTCTATGCCGCCGTGTCCCTTTTCTTTTAAGAATTGCTGGAACTTAGCATTCGCGCCTTCAGCGTCTTTTGCTGCCATCTGCCGTCGCCAATGCCCGGTCTTTCCCTTAACGCCGTCAATGTATTCCGTCCACTGGTCTCTGAAGTCCATCATTTTCTCGAATGCGTCGTCCGTGCCGTCCGTTTCAAAAACTAGCGGGTTGTCGATTTTAGCCCGTAACGGCTTAATGTGCCCAACCTCATCGGGGTCGGCATATTTCATTATTTCGCCATCGTCCCATGTTTTCGGCTGGCCCGTCTTTGCATCAACCCTAGGGCTGTAAGTCTTTGACGGCCTTTCCGTAAATCTCCCCGCCACTTCCGGCCTGTCCGTGAACCAATGACCCAGCGACGCCGTTTCGTTGCTTGACGCGCCCTTGTGCCCCGTTTCATATTGCCTGAAATCAGAGAATGAACCTTGATAAACGTCAGTATCGAACCCCATCTCTTTGGCCCGCGCCATGCGTGACGCCTCGTCCATGGGGAGGGGTAGGGGTTCGCCATTACGCTCTAGCCATTTCCGCGCGTCCGTCTCCGCTGCCGCTTTGGTGCGCCAAGGGTCTGATACTAGCCCGCGCTCCCAATCGGCAGTATTAACCCACCCTATACCGGGGCGGTTTTCAATGGCCACGGTTCTGCCGCCATCAGACATTTCATAGTATCCCGCCGCAAGCTTTTTCGCTCGCGTCATCTCTTGGAATGCACCGGCTGCTTTTTTCGCGGCGGGCACCGCACCCCCTGGCCCGTATTTGTGCGGCCCGCCCTGCCAAACATTAGCGCCCAATGCGCCCTTCGGGATGCGGGAGACGGCGGAACCCATCAGCCCGCCCGTCGCAACGTCCACAGCAAGGGGGAACACGCTTTCAGGCGTCGGGTTGTCCATCGCACCCTTTAAGTCGCCGTAGGCACCCTTCAGAAGCCCCGTCACGGCCTGTGCGGGCAGCGCCATCGTATCTAATGCACCCTGAACTCCACCCTGCTCCCAAGGCTTCTCAGCGGCCTCATAGGCGGGCATAACGTCTTGTTGAAAAGCCTGCCCAATCCACGACGGCAACAGCCCCTCCATTGCAGCCCGCATTAAGGGCGTCTGCTGGTAATATGATGCTGGGTCGCGTTGTCCCAAGGCGACAAAATCACGCCGCGTCGGCTCCTCGCCGGGAAACTGCATCAAGGGCGTTTGGCGAGGCTTGAGCATTAGTATTGCTCCTCTTGCTGCATCATGCCTGTTTGGCTCACAAGGACGGCAGCGCCGCCTATGCCTAGCATTGGGATGCGGCTGTGGATAATGCCCTGGACGACGACTTCTTTTGGGGTCAAGCCGTATATTCGAGATGTGCGCTCGATGCTCTCGTTGACCTCTTTGATCATAGGCTTGGAGCCTCCGTATTTGTCGCCTTCGCGCATTTTCTTGGCCCCAGCCCAGGTCACGTCTTGAACGCCGCGTGGCGATACGCCGCCTATTTCCTGGCCAAGCTCGCCTACAAGACGTTCAGCGTGGCCGTAGTTTGCTGGATCTGCCGAACCGGGAATCATCAGGCCGGACATCTGCTCGTCCATCGTCGCGGAGCTGTCATCTCCCAAAAAATTGTTCTGGAAGTTGTTGCGCTTTGCGTTGGTGCGGGGGTCGATGGGCACATCGCCGTGAAGCAGCTTTTTCATCTGCTTGACGTTGCCTGAGATGTAACGGCCCCCGATAGGGTAGGGCAGGTCGTAGGCGGCTTCGGGCATCTCCATGTTGTTCGCTTTGGTGTAGTTGCCGTACATAGCCACGCGGAAGTTTTCCTTGGGAGACGCTCCGCCAGTCGCAGCGGCCATTGCTTTGGCGAACTTCTCTTTGAAAGCGGCTCGCCCCGCTTCCTCCCCTAGCTCCGCAACGAACTCTTTTTCAAGCTGCCCCATGAAATACCAGTTCTCTGCGTCTTCAATTTTGGCCCCTTCGTCGTAGCCAGCGCGAAGGCGGCCCTTGATAGCAGGGTCGGCGTACAGCTCACTATATTTCTCTTGAGACTTGGCAGTCCTGGGCATCGTCACGTCGCGGGTCTTATCCCCGCCCTCGTCGTAATGCCTGAAGTCAACGTCGGTGCGCTTGCTGATATCGAAGTAGGGGGTGTAGTGGCCGGCATCAATGTCACGCTGCGCTGCCGTGTTGCGTTTTGTGATGTCCTTGGCCTCTGGCGATGTCACCTTTTGGGTAAACTCTTTGCCGGTCTTCTTGTCGTTAACCAGCTTACCAGGAACAGTCGCGGGGTAAGGTATTGGCAGTGGTTGCGGCGATCCCGAAAGTACACCGCTAGGAGCGGGTGACGCTCCTCCACTGCTTACTACATCTTGCACCGGATTTAGTAATTTTGCAACGCCTTTTCTCGCCGCAGGCACCGCAGTCATGGCCAAGCCAACGCCCTTGCCCATGCCCGGCATAAAGTCAGCAGCCATCAAGCCATACTCATAAGGCGATGTCTCACCGCCTGCATGTTGTCGCATCAGCAGGTCAGCCGCGCCACCTGCTCCCGTCAATTGAGCAAGGTCAGATGCCCCCTGCACCGTCTGCCGGGGTAGATAGTCGCCAAGATACTGCTTCATAAGGCCCTGGAGGTCAGGAGCGGCGGAATAGGCGCCCATGCGCCCGCCGCCCGCCAAAACGCCCTGTGGCGTCACGGGAGCGCCAGGAAGGCCGGGTATGCGTATCAATCCAGCCATCTACCAGCCCCGCGTTACATTAAATCGCGTGCTGCGCCGCAGACCGGGGTCAACGGTGACCTTGACGTTGCGCTTCGATCGACGGGCCACGCCGTTCAGGCCGTCCATCATCATCTGAAGTTCGCCCTTCCACTCATCAGCGCGGGCATGGGTGCCTGTCTTGGTTAAGGAGCCAACCAGCCCAGCCAGGACATAGACATCACTGTCAGAGGTCAACAGGGAGTTGGTGGTGGTGTCGGCAATATTCCATGATTTGAAATACCTCATTGACATCGCGTACGTCGTGTCAGCAGCGTTGGGAAAATACACCTTATCGCTGATGGAAAATTGGTATGGCCGTGAGGTGCCGGATATGCCCTCTTCGTCCAGCTTCTCCAGCGCCACCTGGGCGGGCTGGTAGCCGTCTTCGTTGTATCTTAGGGTGATGATCTCCAGGTATCCGGCAGGCAGGTCCATGCTGGAAGCGGCAGCAGCCAGGGACATGGTGGTAAGCGTTGTCTCCATGGCCAGTGTCCGCAGATGCCGGTTGATGATTTTCTCCCCCCGGTCAATGAAAGTTGGCAGGTCGGCAGTCAGATCAGAGCGGGCCAGTTCGCCCTCAATGGCGGTCTGTAGCGTTGCATAATTTGTCGGGATACTCATAATTCCCGCCCCTGAATTTTACGCCGTTTCTTTGGGGCTTTCACAACAGGTTCCTCGCCTGGCTTGTGGTGCGACCAGCCATCGGGGCAGCCTTCGCCCTCTTCCAGAAATCGGACCTGGATCTTGACGCCGTGGCCGGTGTCAACCTGCCTGAAAATTCGCATGATGCTTTCCTTTTATTGTGGGAGAACCGTCAGGGCCGGGGTGTTACCCGGCCCATCACGATTAGTTCGTGCCTAAACGGAAAGCCAGTTCAGGCCGAATGGCTTTGTAGCCATAGAGAACATCAATACGACAAGGGAACTTGTCTGCGTTGATGTCATAGTCGCGGATCACCCTCATGCTGATACCGTCCAAAACTTGACGGGCACAGAAATCAACCCCGTCAGGCTTAATCAGATCAGCAGTTGCGAAGGCAAAGGCGTCTTTGTGGTATGCCATGCCGACTTGGTAATCAGCAGCAGCGCCGATTGCCGTAGAGCGATCACTCTCCACCTTGTTGATCTTGTCGGTGTTGGCAATCGCGGCAGAGATGTTCTGCCGAGCGCCGGTAGCGACAGGGGCGGGAGAGACCGTCAGTGTGGTGGCAGTAGCGGAATATGCCGCCGTGACAACAAACTGCATCAAAACACCGGTGTCGGCCTTCGTTTCGGGATGCACGGAATTAACCGTGTCAATCGTCACGATGTCACCAACAGCAAGGGTGCCTGCGCCCTCGGAGCCGGTGGTGATGTCGTTGCCGGATACGACGCCAGAGCAAAGATGATCGCCCGTTCCGTCGTCGGTACCAGTCGTATGGATCGGGAGCAGGGTGTTCTCATAAATATTCTGGAAACCCAAGCTATTCGAAGCCATACGGCCTTCACGATAGTTCTTTGCGAGCCGACTCTGATCGTTAAACAGCCCTGACGTGGCAGACACCATGTCTGCCATTTGCTGGGTGCTCAGGTTCAGAGTGCGGTTGTCATATGGAGCCAAGTTGTCAGTCAGACCCTTGTTCAGGTCCAAAATCATGGCCAGAGTGGTTGTGGCCCCGACATCTGATCGCTCGTTTGCGACATCCTGATACATGGACATAGCATCGCTTTCGATGTTGGCTGCCAGGACGCTCATCGCCGGCGCAAGCACCCGCTCAGAGAAGTCGTCCAAGTCCATGGTGCGTTCCGCAGACGTGAAGTTAACATCAACGCCCTTTTGCGTAGCGACCTGGAGCGTGACGCTGGTTTCAGTGGTGTCTTGAGCTGCCAGAGTGGCACCAGTCCGAACGGTGTATTGATTGGGCAATCTGACTTTCAGAGAGTCACCAATTTTAGCGCCGGATTTGGCGTAGCTGGAGTCATATTGACGGTTGATCGTGCCTACGAAATTCAACTTTTGATGGAGAATCCGCAGTGCTTCACGAGTGACCGCCGTAGGCGTTAGGATAGTATTGACCATGATGGCCTCCTATTTATACGGGTGTCAGAGACTTCATTATGAAGCCTCCTTTTTCGCTAGCTGCTTCTCACGCCACGAAACCCAATCCTTGGTGGACATCTTATCTGGGTTAGGTCTTCCGCCCTGTTTTCGGCCTTTCACCTTGGCCGCTGGTACGGCTGGCTTGGGCGCGGGCTTCTTTTCCTTTGCGGTGGCGCGTTGTTGCTCGACTAGGTCAAATTTGTGCGCTTTGTAGAGAATTTCCAGTGTCGCCTGATTGGTTGTGGTCCGAAGCTGTTGTTCCGGCACCCCCAATCCTATGGCAAATCTGGCCATACTCTCCTCAAGCGAGGGAGACCAGTCGGCATACTTGGCGGATAATGCTGAACGAGTTTTCTCGGCGGACTTAACCATGGCTTCACGGTGGTACGCTGAGACTTGTTGAGATTTCGCGGCAAGTTCTTCGTTTGCGCGGGAGCGGCTATCGGTGAGTTGACGACGCTCAAGGTCTAGCTGCTGCGCGATGTTGGTTCCGTTATGTTGGTCCGTCTGCAACAATTGCTGCCAGTCAACCTCGTCATATTCGGCTAACCTGGCATCGATGGCGGCGAGTTTAACCGCCTCTTCGAACTGTGCGCCTTGCATGTTATGGGCGGCCTCTGCGGCCTGTCGCTCCCCTGCTAACGCCTCCCGTTCCTGCGCGAGACCTTGCGACTTTTGCGTATAGTCGGCCTCTTGCATGATGGCCTTCTCAAGACCCTTCGGGACAGTGTACTCTACGTCACCATACTTGACGGAGACTGTTTCGGGTTCGTCATCACCCTCCACGTCGTCTTCGTCATCGTCAGCCTCGGCGTCATCTTCTTCAGATTCTTCCTCGGCCTCTTCTTCGTCAACAACAACGTCATCGTCAGGACTGGTGAAGCTGGCTTCATCGTCATGGTCAGGTTCTACGTCGTCATCATCAAAAATGGTCATTTTGCGTTCTCCGTGGGGCGCTCAACCTGTCCGTATGGTCAGGTTCTCTGGCTCATTGTCATCTCGCTGGCTTGCGCCTTGGCGAGAAACTCTATTTGCCGCTGCGTCCCCAGGACATCGCTGTCTTGCTGGGTGCCAGGGTTTTTATCTCCCCGGATTAGCGGCAGTGTATCCTAAATGGCACACTTCTGTCTAGTCAGTCATTCGTCAGCCCAGGACACCCGGAATAGGGGCATTCACGGCCTCAAGAACCTCAAGCTGTTTGTCGTAGCTGGCCTGCTGGGCCTGCTCCAGTTTCAGCTGGGCGTCGGCCTGGTCGCGCTGCGCCTCGGCCTCTGCCGCTAGCCTGTTGGTCTGGGCGTTGAACATATCAACTTCGACTTTTTTCGCTGCCGTCTGCGCCTGCATCTGCTGGTGCTGTCGGTCCGACTGCGCGGCCTTAAGCTGCATCTCAATTTGCGCCATCTTGGCGTGCGCGCCCTGCAACTCTTCAGTCTGCTGACGGAACATCTGGATGCCCTGTTCCAACTGCTGTTTGAGCGCGTCGGCTTCTGGGTTTGGTTCTTCGGCGTCATCGTCGCCAGCGGCACCAGCCGGAAGCATGGTTTTCAGCCGCTTGGCAATCTCATCTGCACGGGGCCAATCGAGGCTTTCGGCCAGGATGTCGCCAATCAGGGGGGCGGCAGACGGGAACGATCGGATCAACTCAGTCATCTGCATGGCGGCCTCCTCGCGGCGGGATGTGAAGCTGGGGCCGGCCTTAACCGTCACGTCGTACTTGCCAACGGTCAGGTCATAAATCTTGGTCAGGGGGTTGCCCTCTTCATCGCGCGGATCTGGCTGCGCCCGCGTTGGCGGGACCGGCATGGCCTGGTTGATCTGAATGTTTTCCGGCGTCTCGTCTTCGCCCATAATCCGCATAATTCGCGGCTCTGAATAGACGTGCGGGATCAAGTCCAAGATCACATTGCCGGTATGCCGGATGGCGCGACTGGCATTATCCAGAAAGTGAAACGTGGAAACATCAGATTCTCTCTGGCGTGCCATGATAGCCCGACCACTCGTCTCGTTTGACCTTGCGCCAAGCGCGGCATCGAATATGCCCGTTGTGGCCTTTATGTCGTCGGAGGCATTTAGGCTTTCTTGCAGCGCACCCGCTGGGACGCCTGCAAATGGCTGACGCTGGGGGGGTATCTGTCCGTCATATTCCAGGTAGCTAAAGCTCTCGGTGTTGGCAGTCGCCCAGCGTGGGTCACTGTCGGCAAAGCCTGCCGGTCCAATCCATGGCGCTTTTGGAGCTAACGCAACGAGTTCCGTGGTGGCAGAACGCCAGTAGTTGAACATCCGCTGCGCGTCTTTTGCTGAGTGGATCAGGCTAAAAAAGAACCGCTCTCCCTCGACGTTCACCTCTTCGCCGTACATCGGAATGATGGGGATGTACTTGCCCGCCCACTTGGTCTTCTCTAAAATCTCAGTTCCCGTCATCAGGAACTGCTCAACCTCGTAGCCGGGGACTTCACGCTCTGCCTCGATGGAGATGCCGGCGTTATACATCGCCTCTTGGGTTTCAGGTAAATCCCACACTGCCTGCGACATGATGGTGCCGTCAGTCAACTTGTAGAGCAACTTTTGTATTTCGTTGCGACGCCAGTATTCTGCCAGGCGCACGGTGTCTTCCTGTATCCAAAGGCGCTCTTTCTGGTCTTCGCCGCCCTCCCAGCTAACCTTCTCAGCGTCTGGGTACATCCGCTCGAACTCGGAATGCTTTAGTAGCTCCGTGATGAACGCCGTGTTCCAATCCGAACTATCAGCCGCATTGGACATAGGATCGCCGTAGACGGTGAACGGGTTGACGACGCGATTGATGAGAATATCCTTGTCAAAAGTATCATCACGAGAATAATCAACGTCAACGCGAATATAACCAATTCCGCAGGTAACAGCGTTATCAACCGCAGTATCGAACGCAAGGTCAGCTTTGCTCTGGACCTCAATGTTGCGAATGATGCCATTCAATATCTCCGCTGTCTCTGGATCAGCCTTGTCATCAATCGGGTGCGTCTTGATGGATGGTTTATTTTGACGGGCATCGTTGACCACCTGGCGTATCAATACGGGCATTCGGTTGATCACCAGCGACGGTCGACCATCTGTCGCACGCTGATCCAGGTCGTCCTGCTCCCACTGCTCGCCCAGGCGACCAAAGCGCAGGTCTTCCATCATGCGGGCGCGGTTGTCGCTCTCCGCTTCCTCGACTGCCTCGAAGGCGTCTAGCGCCTCCTCAATGATTTTGTCGTCGTCAGATGTTGCCATCAATATGGCCTCCGTCTAATCTTTGGCGTGGGCGTGGACTTCTTAATTCGGACCGGCTTTTTGACGGTCTTTTTAGTGTTGATTGGCTTCTTCATCCCATCCATCCTCTGGCTGCGCGTCGCCCAACAGGTTTCTTTGCCCTGCGGATGATCTGCGGGAATAGCTCTGTCAGACCCCATACCAGGGCGTCCGCCCTGTCCGGCGAACCTTCGCCTTCGTACCCTCTATTTGTGAGCAAACATAGCTGGGATTCTAGCTCAGGATAGCTGCCAGCATGGTGGACACGGCCCAATGAGTATATC
>TARA_R110000751_G_scaffold91634_1_pt1 | contig 17733 bp, 15 predicted proteins | sample TARA_R110000751 | Tara Oceans TARA_R110000751 (sample SAMEA4398001) | marine metagenome | biome: Polar Biome; feature: [MES] marine water layer (ENVO:01000295) within the mesopelagic zone...; material: water (ENVO:00002006), including particulate matter (ENVO:01000060) such as...... | reverse complement strand
GATATTGCAGTTACGCAAAGGGTTTGAACAATTATCGTCGGGCGACATGTCGTACCGCCTACGGCCGGAAATGGGGCGCAGACGCGACGAAATTGCCGATCTTGCCCGCGATTTTGACCATATGGCCGACCGTTTGCAGCAATTGATTGGCGCGCGTGACCGCCTGTTGAACGATGTATCGCATGAATTGCGGTCGCCGCTGGCGCGAATGCAGATGGCCGTTGCCCTGGCGCGGCAAAAACCCGAACGGATTGAAAGTTCGTTTGATCGTATTGAAAAGGAAACCATTCGTCTTGACGAACTGGTAGGCGGGTTGCTTACCCTTTCGCGGGTGGAAAGCGGTGCGGCGCATCAACCGGTTTATCTGGATCTGGATCATTTGCTGGGACGGGTGATTGCCGATGCACGGTTTGAGGCCGACGGGCTGGGCATTGTGGTAAAAACCGATCTGGCTGTGCGCCGGTCGTATTTTGGCGCGGTGCCGGTTGTGTCGGGCAATGCCGAATTGCTGCGCCGCGCGTTTGAAAACGTGATCCGGAATGCCTTGCACCATACCGCAGCGGGCAAACAGGTTGAAATTGATGCGACCGCCGATTTTGAGCGTCAGTTTTTCGAGATTACCATTGCCGATCGCGGACCGGGCATTGCCGCAGAAATGCTTGATACCGTGTTTGACCCGTTCACCCGCGATGTTGCGGCAAGCGTGGCTGCGGAGCAGGCTTTACCTGTTGCTGATCAGAAAGTTGCCGGTGCCAATGCCCCGGTAAATCCCGGTGTTGCCGGGTTTAGCGCCAGTAAAGCCGGGTTTGGCCTTGGTTTGTCGATTGCGCAACGCGCGATTGTTGCTCATGGCGGTACGATCATTGCCAAAAATCGACCTGATGGCGGGTTGGTAATGCAGATCGCACTTCCTTTTACCCTGCGTACCGATGACGCCCGAAAATCATAAGACAAGCGGTTAAGGCGTGGTCGTTGTTGGTATTGCCCTGTCCGTTTCCGGCAGGATCAAAATGGCTTCAAACCCGTCCGCTTTGCCTGTGGCGGGCGATTGCAACAAAAGCTGCCCGCCGGCTTGCTGCATGATTGTTTCGGCAATCGCCAGGCCCAGCCCTGATCCGCGGGCTGAGGGATTATTGCGTTCAAAACGTTCTGTCAGTTTTGTCAAAACGTCTGGTGGCACCAGCGGGCAATGATTGACAATGTGAATTTGCGGCGAATTGCCCGGCGATGCCCAGATCGTGACCGGGGCGTCCTTTGCGCTGTGGATCAGGGCATTTTCGATCAGGTTGCGCAGGCAGATGGCAAAGGCATCGATGTCTATTTTGCCCATTAACGGGTGTTCATCACTCAGATTGGTTTCAATGCGTTGCGTATAGCGGGAATCGCGGCTGAAATCCTCGATCACGAGGGACAGGGCGGGCGATAAATCCTGCATATCGCCAACAACGGCCACCCCGGCCTCGGCGCGTGAAAGCTGCAACAGTTTTTCTGACAGGCGTTTGAGGTGTTGTAGCGATGTTTCAATTTGGTTGGCGCGGTCGGCATTGGCATCATCAGCGGGTATTTCGGCGCGCAGGCGTTGGGTTTGTGCCAGGGCGACGGCGATCGGGGTGCGCAATTCGTGCGCGCTGTTGGCGGCAAAATTACGCTCGGCCGTCAGGGCGGCTTTTAGTCGCGACAGCAGGTTGTTTACGGCTGTCACAATGGGATGAAGTTCGTCAGGCAGTTCGGGGCGGTTAATCGGGGCCATATTGCCGCTGCCGCGATTGCGAATGTCATCCTGAAGCAAAGTCACCGGGCGCAACCCGTGCCGGACGCTCCACCAAATGCCGATAATGCTGACCGGGATCAGCAAGAGCAGCGGGGCGAGGATGGCCGCGGTGCTTTCTCGCAGGGCCTCGCGGCGATGGGCAAGGGGTTCGGCAACCTGAATATACAGGCTGTTGCGCAAGGTGGCTTCGGTATAATAGCGAAACCGGTCATCTTCATAAAAACCCGGTTCTAACGGGGCGGAAAAGGCATCGGTGCCACCTTCATAGGATTGCACCAGAATTCTGCCTTCCGGATCCCGAATCTGATAGGCGACAAATTCGTCGCGCGCCATAAGCGACCCGGTGGGCATACGGTGCGGGGCATCGGCATCGTTATGTTCAAACAGGTAATCGACGGCCAGGGGTAAAATGCGATGTGCCGTCTGTTGCAGGCCACTGTCAAAGGCTTCGCCCATTTCATCTTGCATCGCCAGCACGGCAAGCGCACATCCCAATAACCACGCCAGCGTCATGACCATGGTGACGCGGGTGACGATGGCAATGATCAGGCTGTTTCTCATTTTCAGCAACGCCATGCCGATTTATCCTTCCAGCCGGTATCCGACACCGCGCACGGTGCGAATGGGAACCGGACCGATTTTTTTGCGCAGGCGGCTGATATAAACCTCGACTGTGTTGCTTTCGATTTCGGCGCCAAATTCATAAAGCGCGTCTTCAAGCTGCCGTTTTGACAGAATGGCACCGGGGCGGCGCAAAAGCTGGTCAAACACGGCCCATTCGCGTGCGGTCAGGTCAATCTGGCGGCCGGAAACGAAAACAAGGCGGTTGGCCTGGTCAATTTCAAGATTGCCAATTTCGACCAGCGGGTTCGGGTTGCCGGAATAGCGCCGTGAAACAGCGCCCAGCCGGGCAATCATTTCACCCAGATCAAACGGTTTGACCAGATAATCATCGGCACCGGCATTCAGCCCGGCGATACGGTCGGAAATCTGATCCTGGGCGGTCAGAATCACGCAAGGGGTGGCATCGCCGCGTTTGCGGATATTTTGCAACAGCGTAATGCCATTGCCGTCGGGCAGGTTTAAATCCAGCAAGATAATGTCGTAACGCGTGCTGCGCAGGGTGTCTTCGGCATCAATAAGGGCAGGCAGCCAGTCAACGGCTTCGCCATTGGCCATTAAATGATCCTTGATCGCCTGTGCCAGCGATGGTTCATCTTCAATTAGCAATATCCGCATGTTACCCTGTTGGCCCCGTTTGCATGTGTTTACACACTGTCACAGCGGGATGAAAAAATCGTGCAAACAATTTGGTGTTGCTTCAGTTTGTTGTCAGCATTGACGGGCAAAAGCGCATCCGTTCCAAGCTGATAATACCAAGAGTTTTCTTGCGATCCGGGTCGGAAAATATTATCAACACCGCTAATGGCAATGTGGGACGACGTCGTTATTTTGACATTAGATTGTAATAAAAGCGCCCACTGGCCCTTATTGCATCTGCATTCGTGGAAATGGCGGTTATAGTGTTGTGTAATTTTTGACATTAGTTTGTGCATAAATATTTGAATTTTCAACAAGATAAGGATTTTGACGCATCTGCGCGCGAGGGGCCTCCGATTTGGGTGCGTTTTGCAGACAATGTGTTGATCGCCGCGACGGTTTATCAGAATGACATTTGAAAAAAGTTCTCTGCCCGAAAATCCGGCCCCCTCTCAGGCAGCAGCGTCTGCCGATGTTGGCGTACCCGTGCTTTCGGTTGTGGTCCCGGTTAAAAACGAGGCCGAGAATATCGCGCCACTGGTAACCGAGATTGTCAGCGCCCTGCGCGACAAGGTTGCGTTTGAGATTATCTATGTTGACGATGGCAGCACAGATCAGACCCCGACGATTGTGCGCGGTTTGCGCCAATCGGTGCCGGAATTGCATCTGATTTGCCATGAAAAAAGCTGTGGTCAGTCGATTGCGGTTTTGACCGGGGTTAAAAATGCCCGTGGCGGTTTGATTGTAACGCTGGACGGCGATGGCCAGAATGACCCGGCTGATATTTTGCAAATGCTGGAACGGTACCGGGCCGAGGGTGACAATGCCCGGGTTCTGATTGCAGGCTGGCGGGCAAACCGGCACGATACGGCGATGAAACGCATTCAGTCACGCATTGCCAACAAGGTGCGTGGCGGGTTGTTAAAAGACGAAACCCCTGATACCGGCTGTGGCATCAAACTGTTTCGCCGCGACGATTTTCTGGCATTTCCGCGCTTTAATCACATGCATCGTTTTTTGCCGGCCCTGATGTTGCGCGATAGCGGAAAGGTTTATTCCGTGGCCGTCAATCACCGCCCAAGGTTGCGGGGAACGTCAAATTACAGCATGATGAACCGGCTTTGGGTTGGTATCGTTGACATTATGGGTGTGATGTGGCTTCAGGCCCGTGCCAAAACACCCGTTGTAAAATCAAAGGAATAGGGGGCAGCAATGCATGAATGGTTTGCGCGGTTGTTCTCGCATCTTGATGCCTGGTTTGTGCTGGGTATTGTTGGTCAGGTCATGTTTTCCGGGCGGTTCCTGGTGCAATGGCTGGTCAGTGAAAAACATGCCAAAAGTATCGTCCCGGTGGCGTTCTGGTATTTCAGTATTCTGGGCGGCATCTGTCTGATGATTTATGGCCTGAAACGGGCCGAACCGATCATTATTCTTGGCCAGTCCTTTGGTCTTATCGTTTATGCGCGGAACCTTTATTTCATTCATCGCGAAAAACGGAATGCCCAAACCGAAACCATCCCGTCGATCGTGGCCGAATAACCCGTCGTTTAAATTTACGGATTTTACATGACCCTGAACAATCGTACCGGCGCAAAGACGGCATCGTTTGGCGTAATCCTGATATTGTGGGTTTTGGTTGCGGTTTTAGGGGTAAGTGCCCGACCGTTGCTGCCTGTTGATGAAACACGGTACCTGTCGGTGGCATGGGAAATGTGGCTTCATCATAACTGGCTGGTGCCGCATCTTAATGGCGAACCCTATTCGCACAAGCCCCCCCTGTTGTTCTGGCTGATCAATGCCAGCTGGGCCGTTTTCGGGGTCAATGATTTTACCGCCCGCCTGATCGCGCCGTTATTTGCCGGTTTGAACATGGTGATGGTGGCATTGCTGGCCAAACGCATTTGGCCCGATAAAACAGCAATTGCGCAAATTGCCCCCCTGTTTTTAATCGGCGGCACCTATTATGCCGGTTATGGCACGCTGACCTATTTTGATATGTTGCAGTGCTTTTTTGCCTTGCTGGGGTGGTATGGTGTTTTTGTGGCCCGCGATGGCGATGCCCCAAAAGGCTGGATCATTACCGGCATTGCCATCGGACTGGGCGTTTTGGCCAAGGGGCCGGTGATTTTGCTTTATGTTTTGCCAGCTGCGGTTTTTGCACCGGTTTGGCAAAAAAGCTGGGCTGTTTCGTCACGTGGTGGGGCCGTGCCGAAAACGGCCAACGGTCCTGCTTCCATCGCACCGGCCTTCGGCAGTGCGGGCATTTTTGCCGGGCGCGGTGCCTTTAAACGCTGGTATGCGGGGATGGGGCTTTCGGTGTTGCTGGGCGCGGGGATTGCGTTGTTGTGGGCCGTGCCTGCCGCTGTTTTTGGCGGCGAAGTATATCGCAACGCCATTTTTTGGGGTCAGACAGCGGGCCGCATGGTTGACAGCTTCGCCCATGTTGAACCGTTTTATTATTATCTGGTCGCGTTACCGGCCATGTTGCTGCCGTGGGTGTTCTGGGGCGGTTTGTGGCGCTCGCTGTTCGGGTTTGGCTGGCGCAAGGATCAGGATGCCGGGTTGCGGTTTTGCCTGCTGGTTTCTGTCTTTTTGCTGGTTGCGTTTAGTCTGATTTCGGGCAAACGGGTGCATTATGTTCTGCCGGTTCTGCCGTTATTGGCACTTGTTTTTGCGCGCATCATTGCCGATGTTCCGATCCGCCGGATCGATCAGATCCCGTTAGCGGCCTTCGTGATCATTCTGGGTGTCGCTGGTTTGGTGGCACCGTTTCTGCCAGGATTTTTTGATAAAATTCCGGCCTGGGTCGGAATGCTTGATGGTTGGTGGGGCGCGTTTTTACTCGCGGCGGGTGTTGCGCTTGTGCTGGTGCAGGCGCGCCGTGTTGCCCTTGTCGGGGTGATTGCCGGGGTGAATTTGTTGCTGGTGGCTATGGTCTTTATGATCGCCAGCCCCCGTTTGCAGACCGACTATAACATGCGCCCGATGGCGGTTTATCTGAAAAGCCAGCAACAGGCGGGCCATGACGTGGCCTATTGGGGCAAATACCATGCCCAGTTCCAGTTTTTGGGGCGTCTGGAACAACCGATCCCGATGCTGCTTGATATATCCGAAGTTCAGTCCTGGATTGCTGCCCATCCACAAGGTGAAGTGATTGCCCGTCGCGATAATCCGATCACGGGTATGGCACAGCCTATTGCCCGGTTTGATTACCGAAGCGACCATTTGGTGATCTGGGATGCGGCGACTGTTAAGGCTGATCCCGAAAGCGTGCTGGCACGCTAAACTTTTTATCTTGTTATGTCGGAGTGTTCGTTTACGGGCGCGATTGCCTCTATGGTGGGCTGGTCGTGCCCGTTCCAGTTAAACAAAACAAGATGCCAAAGCCCGGGGGCCTTTCTCGACGGGTCAATAAGCCCTTGCGCCCCCAGTGCGACAAGCCTGTCCCGAACGTGCCATGACGGGGGTGTTGTGCCTTGGGCAACGCAATCCTGCCACGGAGCTGTCGCATCTTCCAGGCTGATACCCGCCTGTATGCGCGCCTTTTCGTTGCGAAGATCAAAAATGCGTTGCGCCTTTACCGATACCGCCACAATTTGAAGCTGTTTGGCCCGATTGGCGGTATGTGCAATCATCGCCGCTTCGACGCCTTTTGGCGAGGAACTAAGATAAAGCGTGGGTTGTTCCGGGTTTGAGTAACGCCCGGCATTGCGTGACCCGGCCAAGCTTGTTTGAAGATAGCGCGGATCCACAGCACGATAAAACAGGCCCTCGACGGGGCGAAAAATATCTTCATGATTTTGCGACATAGGAACATTTCCGAACGCTGTAAATTTGGCAAGCGGGCAAGATTATGCGTGCGGTTTGTTGTTCGTCAACGATGTCGCCAACTTTTGCCGCGTTGTGGCTGGCAAAGGCGCGATTTTGGATTATTTCAAACCCAGCGCGCAGTTTGGCGGTGAAGGATGGTGTTGTTGCATTGTTTGAACCCCACTGCCGGGAACATATAAATTTATCAAAAACATGGAGGCCCACATGAGCCAGAATCTGAGCGTCAAAACTGCTGACGGTACTTTTAATGCTTATGTTGCGATGCCCGATAAACTGCCTGCGCCGGTCGTGGTGGTGATTCAGGAAATATTTGGCATTAACGCCGTGATGCGTGGCGTTGCCGATGAGTACGCAAAGCAGGGCTATATCGCAGTTTGCCCGGATTTGTTCTGGCGGATTGAACCGGGGATCGAACTTACCGATAAAACCGATGCGGAATGGCAAAAGGCCTTTGGTTATTTGCAGGCTTTTGACCCTGACAAGGGCGCACAGGACATACAGGCGACTTTGGATGCCGCCCGCGCCCTGCCGGATGCCACCGACAAAGCAGCCGTTGTTGGTTATTGCATGGGCGGGATGATGACCTATCTGGCCGCGACGCGCACGGATGGCGATGCTTTTGCCTCCTTTTACGGGGCGGGCATTGATAATTACCTTGGTGAAGCAGATAAAATTAGCAAACCGCTGATTATGCATCTGGCCGGGCAAGATGAATTTATTCCCGCCGAAGCACAGGACAAGATCAAGGCCGGGTTGAAAGATAAAGCCGATGTCATGATCTATCAGTATCCCGAACGCAACCATGCCTTTTGTCGTAAAGGTGGCAATCATTATGACGAAAATGATGCCGCAACCGCCAATGCCCGCACGGCAGAGTTTTTGAAACAGAATTTGGCCTGAGCGGGTTTGGATTTGATCTGATGGAAGATAAAGCTCCCGCCCCAACAAGGGCGGGAGCTTTGTGCATTAAGGGGGCTGGTGTGTTTAGCCGTGGCTCATTGCGTCGAGTTCCTGACGGTGCGCGTGCAGTTTGTGGAAAATGGCATAGCGCCGGTCATGGTCGGCTTTCGCGGTATTGTCTGGCGATTTAACCGTATCAGGTGCTGCCATTGACTTTGATGCCGCTTCCAGCCCGCCATCCGGGACAAGGGCAACTGCGGCCAGCATGGCAGCACCCAGCAAGACAGGCTCCGCACATTCAGACATCACAACGTCACAGCCTGTCACATCGGCATAAAGTTTCACCAGAACCGGACTTGCAGTGTGGCCGCCACTGAGGTGAATGTAGCGAATGTCGTAGCCCGTCGCATTAAGCGCGTCAATGATATGGCGGGTGCCATAGGCGATGGCGCAGGCGGTGGCCCAGTACAGGTCCAGAAAGCTGTCTTCGCTTTGATCCAGCGTCAAGCCACTGATAACCCCTAATGCTTCCGGGTCGGCCAGCGGCGACCGGTTGCCGTGAAAATCGGGCAACAGGTGCAGGCGCGGGGCCAGATCGGCCTTTTCCATCATACGGGGGAGCAGCTTTTCCCCGGCCAGCCGGTGGGCATCGCGGCCGAGGTTGCGGGCGAAGGGGTGCAGGGCGCAAATATGGTCCAGCAAGGCGCCGGTTGCCGATTGCCCGCCTTCGTTGAGCCACAAGCCCGGTGCGACCGCGCCAAAATATGGCCCCCAAACCCCTTTGATAAAGCGCGGTTCGGCTGATAACGCCATGTGGCAGGTTGATGTGCCTGCGATCATGGCAAAGCGTTGATCAAGGTTACCGCCCAGATGTGCGCCCAACGTGCCAAGCGCCCCGGCATGGGCATCGATCAGGCCCGCACCGACCATACAATTGGGTGTAAGGCCAAGGTCGCGGGCGGCGTTGGCCGAAAGTTTGCCGACCGGGGCCCCAACGGCAACCGCAGGGCCATCTATGCCGACTTTTTCAATAAAATCATCCAGACCAACCTTGGTCAGAAATTCCTGGTTCCAGGGGGTGTCTTCGTGGGCAAGGTGCGTCCATTTACATGTTACTGTGCAGCATGACCGGGCATTGTCGCCAGTGGCGCGGAAGGCCAGAAAATCGGCCAGATCATAAGCCGCCGTCATTTTACCCCAAACCGTCGGGTTATGGCGTTTTAGCCACATCAGTTTGGGAATTTCCATTTCCGGTGACATGGTGCCACCGATATATTCCAGAACTTTTGATCCGGTGGCGGTGCATTGTTCGGCTTCACGGGTGGCGCGATGGTCCATCCACACAATGACATCCCAGTTTGCCGGGCCATCGGGCGATACGGGCAGGGGTTGGTCGTTCGCACCCCGAATAACAAGCGAGCAGGTGGCATCAAAACCAATGGCTGAGACCTTGCTGCCATCAACGCCAGATTTGATGAGTGCATCCTGAACCGACTTGCAGACCGATTGCCAGATATTTTCAGAATCCTGTTCGACAAAATCCGGGCGCGGGCGATTCATGGCAATCGGGTGGGATGCGCTGCCCAAAAGTTTGCCGGTGCCATCAAATATCCCGGCGCGTGCGCTGCCGGTTCCGACGTCGACACCAATAATTGCTGTATCTTTCAGGGTCATGGCGATATTTCCTCCCGCCTTTTGACATTGTTTTCTCAAACCGGCTTATAGCCGATTTAAGGCGCCCAACAGAAGGCCAGTGTGCTTTCATGCGCAATCGGGATGCAAAATGAACAAAAGATCGACTTCTGGTCAAATACTCATTTTTGTTGACGCCAATATTCTCGATTAGATAGGGTCTTGGGATTAAAAAATAACGTCCGAGAAACAAATGCAAACCAAACCCGTAGCGTCTGCGTTGCGTATTGAATGGCCCGCCGCGATCAAGGCGGTTCTGTTTGATTGCGATGGTGTGCTGGTTAATAGTGAACCGATCTCACTATCGACCCTGGTGGACGTTCTTGCCCATTTTGGCGCGCCGTTATCGCTCGAGGACGTGGCTCGCCGATTTACCGGGCGATCGAGTGCTGCGCCGATTGACCATATCCGCGCCGAAACGGGCCGCGATGTCAGTGCTGATTTCAAGCCCTATTTTTATGACCGCCTGTTTGTACGTTATGAAACCGAATTGCACAAGATTTCCAATATTGATGATGTTTTGGTGGTCCTGAAACAACGCGATATACCGTTCTGCATTTCATCAAGCAGTTCAGTGCGAAGGCTTGAAACCACCATGCGCATCACGGGGTTGGGGCACTGGTTTGACGGGCATATTTACAGCGCTGATTTTGTCAAGAAGGGCAAACCCGCACCGGACCTGTTTTTATATGCCGCAGGCGATATGGGGTTTGACCCGTCTATGTGTTTGGTGGTTGAGGATTCCGTTGCCGGTGTGCAGGCCGCGATTGCGGCGGGCATGATGTGTTGGGGGTTTGTTGGCGGCGGGCATTATGATGGTGCCCGCAATGATGCGCAACAACGCCTGATCGATGCCGGTGCCCATCAGGTATTTGATAATATGGCCGATCTTGCCGCAGTAATGACCTGCTAAAGTATGTACCAGGCGCACAACATGTGTTGTGTACCTGGTGGGGCAGGTGGCGGTGGCGACGTTGCCGTATTTTTTTTATGCCAGAAAATCCGCCACCAGATTGCCCCAGTTGCGAACGTCATTTACATGTTTGGCAACATGCAGTTTTGCCCCGGGAATAAGCTCGGCCAGGCGTTCGGCCGAGGCAATGGGGTGGGTAGGGTCGCTTTCCCATGCCAGTATCAGGACGGGTAAATCCAACTGGCGGATGGCATCGGGGCTTGGCAGGTCCGATTGGCCCGCCCCGCGCAGGATCGAGGGCAGCAGGTTGATATTTACCTCGACCGGGAATTCGGGCAGGTCGGTGAATATTGGCGGTGGTGCCATATTGGCAACCAGCGCATCAAGGGCGGGCTGGCCGTCGTGGTCAATGGTGGTGGCGGATTTTTCGTAAAGATATGCCTGCGCGCGACGGGTTTTCCATGCCGTTGGCGGTGCGGTTAAAACCAGTTTGGCAAAGCGGGCGGGGGCGGCGGTTGCCGCGTGCAGAATGGTGCCTGTGCCCATTGAACATCCCATGGCGCTGACAGGCTGGTCGGCGGATGTTTGATCGGCGATGGCTAAAAGGTCGCCCGCCAGATGCGACCAGGTAAAATGTGACGGGACGGCCTCTGCCATCGACCGGCCATGCCCGCGCGCATCATAGCGCACCAGGCGCGACCCCGCAGCGATAACCGGTCCGAAATCGTAAATGTTTTTTTGTTCCAATGAATAACTGTTCGACATAAGCCCGTGCGCCCAGATCAGGGTAGGCCCGCAGCCTTCTTCGGTCCATGCAAGGGTTGCATCATCGCGTGCAAGGCGGTGTTGAGCAATGCGTTCGGGTTTCATCGGGGCTGGTTCCGTAAGTGGGAAGAAGATATGGCCAAACAAAATGGGTCATATTAAAGGAAAAATGCTTGATCAAGACGGATACTTTAAGCACGCAGGCGGGATGAGGGCCATTATCATCTGCGATTGTTGTGGTTAAAACAACGCCAGATCGGTGTGCATGGACCAAATTCTGTCAGCAGGGGGTAAAAGTGCTGGATGCTTTCATATCTTCCGCTCCTTTTTCCAATCAGGAATCTAGCGCGGAAAACTCCAATTATAAACATTCCAGTTCAAAGGGTGCAGAGCCGTGACAGGTTAATCTAACTGTGTTTCGCTGCTGTCGTTATCTGTTTCTTCCTCATTTTGTGCCCAGCGGGCGGCAAGATGCAGGAGGATAATGATCATCGCCAGGGGAACCGAAATCGAAATCCATGCCATCGGAATGCCCAAGGTATCGGCTGTCAGCCCTGCCTGGCGGGCAATATATCCTTTGGCAAAACCGCCGCGCAAACCGACGAAACAGAAATAGAGTACCGGCAGGATAAAGGTGAGCACAGCTGCACTTTGCAGGGCTTCGGCAAACAGGCCCAGAATATGGGGGCGTTTGGGAAATATGCTGTGCATTAAAATGGCATCGGATCGGGTTTTGAACGACAAAGTCGCCCCTAACAGCCCGGTCCAGACCATGGCATAACGCGCGACGTCTTCGGTCCAGGCTGGCGGGGATGAGAAAATATAGCGTGCGACGATTTGAACCATTACGGTTAAAAACATCAGCCCAACGGCCATCACCGCGATACGGCGCACCGACATATGCACGGCGTTGCTGGTTTTTATGACAAACTGACGCATGTCAGATTTTTCCTCGGATCAATCGCGGGCTGCAGATGCAGCCCGCTTGTGTGCGTTTAGCGGTTGTCGTCAGACAAGTCGGTCCAGGTTTTGATGTCTTTTGGCGGCATCAGGCCGGAATCGTAAACCGGCAACGAGGCTTTGCGAAAGACGGCCCGTTCTTCCGGGGTGAGCCGCTGAACGGTTACACCTTTTGCTTCCAGCGCCTTTAGCCCGTCGACGGATGCCTCTTTGAGCCATACGCGTGCGGCTTTGTCGCCAGCCTTGACGGCGGCATCAACGGTGCTGCGATCTGCGTCGGACAAATCATCGTACCATGTTTTTGATACGAGAACGGCCCGCAAAGGCCATATCACGCGTGCATCCGAGTAGTTTTTCACAAAGTCGGTCTGGCCGAACATAACAGGTACCTGCGGCGAATTCAGATAGCCGTCAATCACGCCGGTTTGCAGGCTGGCGGGGACTTCGCCCCAGGGAACGATCGTTCCGTTTGATCCCCAGGCGTTATACATGGAGATCTGTGCATCATCCAGGGCACGCATGCGTAAACCGGCCATATCGGCAGGAGAGCGGACCGCTTTGGTGGTCGTGATGATGCCGGAAGCCGGCCCAAGGGGGACCAGAGACAACAGAAGCACATCCTGGCTGGCCATATTCCGGTTTACCTTCGCAAACACTTTTCCGGCGTCCAGTGCGCGATCCAGGTGGTCGATGCTGTCAAACAGATAGGGCAGGCGGACGCCGTAAATGAACGGGTCAACCTGGGCAATCGTGCGGACATCTGAAAGCGATACTTCCAAAAGCCCTGTCGAGAGCTGGTCGAATTTTTCGGCTTCGTTGCCGATGGCGCCGACGGGCATCTCGCGCGGGTCCATACCCCCGGCTTTCAAGGCATTGCTAAAGGTATTGATCCAGTTATATGAACCCGATGTTTTCAGATCAGGTTTGGTATCAAGGGCAATTTTTACCTCTGCCGAGGCTGCGGTCGTCATCGCCAGCAGGGCGACCAGCGAAAGAGCTTTGAGTTTCATAAAATTTCCTCCCGGTTTTTAAGATTTCTAATTGACGGAAAGGCCGAAGAAAGTCGGCACAGTCAGGCTGATTGCGGGCCAATAGACCAATGCCAACAGCAAAAGAATTTGGACAATGATGAATGGAAGTGCCGCATAAGCCAGCCGCCAATAGCTCAGTGATGTTAACGCCGAGACCACAACAAGGCATTTGCCGAGCGGCGGTGTTATTAACCCGACACAGAGATTGAAGCACAGCACAATCCCCAGATGGACCGGGCTGATCCCCTGTGCCATTGCCTGCGGGGCAAATAACGGGATCAGGAGTGTGAGTGCCACCGGCGTGTCCATGAACATGCCGGCTACCAGAAAAACGCCAACCAGAAAGAACAGATATTTTGTACCTGTCAGGCCAAAGGCATCAACCCAACTGGCTAAGGCCTGCGACCAGCCCATTTGACCTGCCAGATAACCCAACACCGAGATTGCCGCCAGAATGATAAAGATCGTTCCCGTCATGCGGGCGGTGGTCTCCAGGGCGTCAAAGAGCATTTTGCGGGTCAGCCCTTTGTAATAGTGCCCTGAGACAAGCGCGAACAGCACGGCAATGGCCGCCCCTTCTGTCGGGGTTGCCAACCCGAAAACCAGCGAGCCCAGGATCACCACCGGCAGACATAGGGCCGGGGCGGCACGGCGCAAACTTGGCCAGAATGCAGGCAGATCGTCGGTTTTACCACCGGGATGGCCTTTAACCTTGGCAATCCCGGCATTGAGAAACAGCAGTACCACGGCAAGCAACAGCCCAGGTAAAATGCCCGCTGCAAAAAGTGATGCCACCGAGACGCCGGTTAAACCGCCATAAATTATCATGATGATGGAGGGGGGAATGATCGGCCCGATCATTGAAGAGGCAGCCGTGATTGCGCCTGCATAATAGGGATCATATCCGCGTGCGCGCATTTCGGGCACAAAAGTGCGCGATAATGCGGAACAATCGGCAATGGCCGACCCGGAAATTCCGGCAAAGAAAACGCTGGTCAGAATGTTGACATGTCCCAGCCCGCCGCGAAAGCGACCGACGACTGACATGGCAAGGTCGATGAGGCAGCGCGTTACGCCTGCGCGGCTCATGATTTCGGCTGTCAGGATAAACAGCGGCATTGCCATAAACGAGAAAACATCGAGCTGCGCGAAAATACGTTGCGGCAGGATCGATAGAAACTGATCTTTGCCGACAGCGATAAAACTCAGCACCGACACCGCGCCCATCAAATAGGCAAATGTCGTGCCGCTGACCAGCAGGATGATAAAAATTATCGGGATGAACCACATCTTCGTTTCCTGTTACACCGCTGTAGGCATCGATGACGAGGCTACCCGTGCCGCACTGTTAAAAATCGGCGGATGCGTGACAATTGATCGCAGGTCCACGGTGGATTTGACGATGTTTTTCAAATCTGGTTGCGGGCGCGCAGTAAGCGGGTTTTGGGCGAAATGAGCCTCGATTGTTTTGGCGGCGGCCAACAGGCGTTCGTCTGCGCGTGTGGCCCCCAGCATTTGCAGACCAAAAGGCATGTTGTTGCTATCTCGCCCGCAGGGAAGCGTGATCGATGGTCCGCCAGCCATGGATCCGCGATAGGTCAGCGCGAGCCAGCGATAGTAAATATCCATTTCTTGCGCGTCGATGCGCGACGGATGTGATTGCGTCCAGGGGAACGGCGAGACCGGCGATGTTGGCAAAATGATAACGTCAAAATCATGCATCAGGGCATTGAACCGGCGCAAGATTATTGTTTGTTCTTTGTGCGCCCACGCGCGGTCCGCCAACGTCATTTCCATCCCGAGTGCGACGTTACGGGCAATGTGATCGCCGAAACTTTCGGGTGTTTCAGAAAGTGCCTTTCCAAAAGCGGCGACAAAGCTTTCGGCGCGCAAAATGTCAAAAGTACGGTCCATTTGGCCAAGGTTAAGATCGACAGCCTGGCATTCTTTGACATAGGGACGCAGCGTTTCGACACGGTCGCGCAAACAGGCGCGAATGTCCTGATCTACTGGCGCACCCCCGAAATCTTCGCTGTATCCAACGCGCAAATCTTCCAATTCGATTGCCGGGAGCGTGTCAAACCGTGCCGGGTCGGCCGGGGAGGAAAGAGGATCATTGGCGTCAAAACCATGACAGACACGCAGCATCAGGATCAAATCATCCATATTGCGTGCCATTGGGCCCAGTACCGAAATACCGGACCAGCCGAGCGGGCGTGTTGGATGAGCCACGACATCGACCGAGGGACGATAGCCCACCACCCCGCAAAGTGCTGCTGGCAGACGCAGCGATCCGCCGGTATCGGACCCGGTGCATAATGGCAAAAGATTTGCTGCCAGCGCGGCGGCCGATCCGCCCGAGGATCCGCCTGCGATCAGGTTCGGGTTAAACGGGTTGCCCGTTGCGCCCCAAACCGGGTTGCGGCTGTTGCCGCCAGCACCCAGTTCGGGCACGTTGGTTTTGGCTAAAATAATCGCCCCGGCATTGCGCAGTCGCGCAACCATTGGCAAATCCTGATCTGGAATATTGGCGCGGTTCAGGATGTTTCCGTGCGTCGTTAGCAGGCCCTTTGTGTCTTGCAAATCTTTTACGCCAATCGGCAGGCCATCCAACGGCCCCTTGGGCGTTCCGGCCTGCCAGCGCCGTGTGGCCAGGGCTGCTTCTGGTACGGCATGCTCGGCATCAATGGCTGTGAGCGCGTTAATTTTTGGATTGTTTTGTGAAATATGGTCCAGGCAAGCGTCAAGGTAATCGCTTGGTGTTACGCTACCTTTCGCAAATCCGTCCAGAACGGCACTGGCGGACAAAGAAACAAGCGCTGAATTACCCATGCGAACAGTCCATTTCATATCTGTATGCAAAAAACACGTAAGCCCTCCCAAACTATGCGTTGGATGAGGCTATACGGGCTCCTGCACCTGGAACAGTGAGAAATAATACTGTAACATTAACCAAAAGGAATGATTTTGAGATCATCGGTGGCCTGTTGCAGGCATTTCAGGAACAATGAAAGCGTCCCGTTTTGGGCCGTTTGATCCGTACGCCAAAAACAGCGAACCTCGGAGAGGAAGCCGCGCGTGTCCAATGGCAGAATCACCACATCGCCGCGCCCGGCGTAGGTTTGTGCCAGGCTGAAGGGCAAAAGGCCAAAGGCAGGCATGAGGCGCAAAATTTCCAGATTCAGCGTTAATGACGATGACGCAATGGTATTGCCGGGCGGCGTCAATCCGTTTTCGGCAAACAGGGCATCCATGGCCCTGCGTGCAACAGAGTTGGCCTGCGGCATGACCCAGGGTGATGATACGACATCGCCCCATGCAAGGTCAGGTTTGCGCGCCAATGGATTGTTGCGCCCGGTCACAATGACAACGGCCTCTGAATACAGCGTCATTTGCGAAATTTCGGCCAATTCCTGTGGTTGCCAAATGCGGGCAATTAACAAATCAAGCGCACCGCCTTCCAGTTCGGGAAACAGCTCGACAAAATGCCCTTCAGACACAACGACAGAAGCCATCGGCGCGCTGTTTTTCAGCAAGGCGATGGCGCCGGGCAACAAAACCGATGAAACAGAACTGACCGCCCCGATTGATACCGAGCCCGATACGCCGCTTGCCATGGCTTCTATGTCAAAGGCGGCCCGGTTTAACTGGTTCAGGACCTGTCTGGCATGTTCGGCCAGCCTTTTGCCCGCTGGCGTCAGATACAGTCTGTTGCGGTTGCGCGTCACCAGCGGCACGTCAACAATTCGTTCAATTTCGGTAATTTGTTTGGAGATAGCGGGCTGGGTGACATTTAAGGCTTCTGATACCCGCGCGATCAGCTTCAGATCTGCCAAAGCCGCAATGATGCGCAAGTGGCGCATGGTGATTGCGTTGTTGAACTCCTTTGCCGTCACCACCCGTCCTTCATTGTACTGTATTGAGGTCAAAGTGCCATACTGGCCTGAAAATTTATATTCATATCAGTCCTGTTTTTACATCAAAGGACCCGATTATTGTTTAATTTAACCCCGATTCAAATCGATTGCGAACTGTAATCAGCCTTTTTTCGCAGTGGTTTCGTGCTGATTTTGTCTGCTCGGGGTTGATTCCCGGGCGCGGCCCGGGCCATATTGGTGTCGCGCAGCGCGTGCAGGCGATGCCGGGTCATCAGCACATAGCGTCCGGACCCATTAAAGGGCTTTCCCAGTCGGTTTTGCGTGATTCACTGTCTCCAGCGAGGCCGCCGATGCCCTGGTGCGCGGGGTGCGCCACGGTCTGGACGAGGCCGGGAACCCGGAAATTGCGCGTGTGGTGTCCGGACACGTGCGATTGCCGACCTTACGCCACATGGATATTGCTGCTACTAGCCTGAGGGTCAGCACTCAGGGCTGGCGAGTTTCACCTGAATTTCCGGCAACCGCGCAAGAATTATATTTGGAATTCCAAAAAAGTCCAGGGACAGTTTGTGTGCTGCTGGTTGACCGTTTCAATCTGCATTGATGCGGGCAGGGTGTGCGGACTCAAAGGCGGCTGGCAAGGACTTTGTGCCAACCGCTTCTTTTTTCAGGCCAAACAGGGATCAATCCCAGCTTAGCGCCCCGCCATTCTGATATTCGATGACGCGGGTT
>TARA_R110000751_G_scaffold182184_3_pt1 | contig 17772 bp, 17 predicted proteins | sample TARA_R110000751 | Tara Oceans TARA_R110000751 (sample SAMEA4398001) | marine metagenome | biome: Polar Biome; feature: [MES] marine water layer (ENVO:01000295) within the mesopelagic zone...; material: water (ENVO:00002006), including particulate matter (ENVO:01000060) such... | reverse complement strand
AGCCAACCGGTCAAGGCGGATATAAAGAAAGCTTGATATGATGTAATGCGGCTTTGCGGCGCGATCTGGCGCCTTGACGGAACCGCACACCGACAGACTATTTATTGATAGCTAACAGCCCAACAACTCCATTCAGATGACGTGCACATCTCCCTGCGGCTGCGTTCGTGATTTGACAAGGAAACTGCCAGTCTGACCGGGCCGGCCATGACGTTGCCCCCTGCGCCTATTCCAGTTTGAAGTAGGCGGTGTCCCAATCAGAAGGACCAGAGATGAAGCGCACCAGATTCACCGAAGAGCAGATCATCGGGATATTGAAGGAGCAGGAGGCTGGCGTGCCAGTTGCCGACCCGTGTCGCAAGCACAGCGTCAGCAATGCCAGCGTCTACAAGTGAAAGGCCAAGTATGGCGCCATGGACGTCAGCGAGGCCCGAAGGCTGAAGGCTCTTGAGTGTCAGCCGTCAGCACCTCTGTCCCAGAATTGTGGTTGAGCTTTAAGGAGTGTTTTGGTCTCGTCGGATGACGAAGGAACCAAGATGACGACCAAATCCTCGAACACCAAAAAGCCTGTCGAGCGGGTGATGAAGGACATTCGCCGGGCAACCCGCCGGCGCTTTTCAGCCGAAGACAAGATCCGGATCGTTCTCGATGGCCTGCGTGGCGAAGACAGCATTGCCGAGCTGTGCCGCAAGGAAGGCATTGCGCAGAACCTCTATTACACTTGGTCCAAGGAGTTCATGGACGCCGGCAAGCACCGCCTAGCGGGAGATACTGCGCGCGCTGCCACCAGTGATGAGGTCAAGGATCTGCGCCGAGAGGCTGGTGCGCTCAAGGAATGCGTTTGCCGATCTGACGCTTGAAAACCGTCTGCTCAAAAAAAGCATGATTGCGGATGGGGACGACCAAGAATGAGATATCGCGCATCCGAAAAGCTCGAGATCATCAATATTGTCGAACAGTCGCACCTGCCGGCAAAAACGTACACTGGACCGGCTGGGTATCCCGCGCCGGACCTTCTATCGCTGGTATGATCGCTATCTCGGGGGCGGGCCCGAGGCGCTCGAAGATCGGCCATCGGCACCGAGCCGGGTGTGGATCCCGACCGATATCCATGACCAGATCATCGAAATGGCGCTGGAAGAGTCAGAACGGTCGCCCCGGGAACTGGCTGTGCAGTTCACCGACCAGAAGGGCTACTTCGTCTCCGAAGCCAGCGTTTACAGGCTTCTCAAGGCCCATGACCTGATCACCAGTCCAGCCTGTGTGCTGATCAAGGCGGCAAGCGAGTTCCACACCAAGACGGTGCGGTCCAACCAGATGTGGCAGACCGACTTTACCTACTTCAAGATCATTGGCTGGGGCTGGATGTACCTGTCCACCGTGCTCGACGATTACTCGCGCTACATCATCGCCTGGAAGCTGTGCAGCACGATGCGGGCACAGGACGTCACCGACACGCTGGACATGGCGCTGGCCGCATCAGGGTGCGATCAGGTCCACGTTCAGCACAAACCACGCCTTCTGAGCGATAATGGCCCCTGCTATATCGCTGAAGAACTTGCTGACTATATCGAGACCAAAGCCATGAGCCATGTACGGGGTGCGCCGATGCATCCCCAGACCCAGGGTAAGATCGAGCGCTGGCACCAGACTATGAAGAACCGCATTCTGCTCGAAAACTACTTCCTGCCCGGCGACCTTGAGGCCCAGATCGGTGCCTTCGTCGAGCACTACAACAACCGGCGCTACCATGAGAGCCTGGCCAACGTGACACCGGCCGACGCCTACTTCGGTAGGGCCGCAGCCATCCTCAAACAGCGCGAAAGGATCAAACGCCTGACCATCCAGCATCGGCGCTTGCAGCACCGCAAGCTCGCCGCATAATATCAACCCAAAGACGAGCCAGACACTCCGCTAATCTGCGATCCAACCTGAGCCAAATGATCTGACGACGGACAGGCCCAGCCGCGAAACCGGACATAGACCGAGTTCCACTTGCCATAGCGCTCATGCATGTCGCGCCAGGGTCAGCCTACCCGCAGGACATGCAGCATGCCATTCAGATATCGGCGATTATCTTGTGCTGGTCGGGACTTCCGTCCTCGCTCAGCCGGCAAAAGCTCGCCAATGAGCTGCCACTCTGGGTCCGACAAATCCCCACGTGCCAAAAACGCCTCCTAAAATGCAGTCTTGAATCACGGCAAAGCCGATTTGGGAATCCACTTTGTCAACAGGACCTAGGAGCCCTTCCCGGGCAGCCCAGCTCGCTGGAACCCAGCGCGCAGCCGAATAGTAGAACTCTATTTCCGACGCATCACGGGATGACGGGGCATTGGGGTTGATGTTTGCCAAGTACCAGGTTCATGTTTTTCTCCATCAAGGACATAGAGCCTTCATACTGGATGGCGCCCGCTTCCAGTTCGCCTTGCTGCGCACCGGCTAGGGCATCTGCGCTCCAAACGGCACACGATGGCCGCGCTACCTCTAGCCCGAAGGCTAAGAATGGGACGACCATAATCGTCAAGACGGCCAGTCTGTTTTTCAGCAGTGGCGTACTGGTAAGCACAAGCGGCAGGTATGAGATAAACAGCAATGCCACTGCAAAGCGTGTCAGGTGTGGTGATACGAAATACAGCGGCGACATGAGCGCCGCGCAAGAAATGAGGACGAGATGATCGCGATATGCCAGGTCGTCTTTCACCGTCGCGCCTGCAGTAAAGAGCAGGCTGGCTGATGCGGCGAATGCCAGAACGTAGCGAATACCCGAGCCTGACGCAATCTCGCCGGTCGGCAGGAAAAAGGCGATGGCGGCGGTTCCTGTCGCGATCATAGTCAACCGAATGGCCCAATGCTTCACCACACCAGCAGCAGCGGCTACAGCAACGCCGATATGAAGCATTATGCCGACGCCCGCGCCCAGCGCCCGCCAAAACGAGTTTGCTCGGTCAAAGAGCGCTAGGGCCGCAGCGAGGGCATAGAGCGCCGCGCCCCACCGTATGGTGGACATGGAATTGATGAAGCCGAACTGTGGAAATGTCAGGGCAGCGAACAGCAGAAACTTCGGCCCGATCACTTTGAGAATTATGGCCGACGACCCGATCATGATTGCGGCCATAACGGCGAAGTAAAGTTGATATCCACCGCTTGCGTTGGACGTTGTCCATACAATCAGCGCTTGCGCAGGCTCGAACCGAACGCCGATCAGAAAGCAGAGCGCGCTCATCGTCCGAGACAGGTCGGAGTAGTAGACGTACGATAGAATATCGCGGTTTATCGCAGGGTCGCGGAAGATCGAAGCGGCAAAAAAAAGAGAAGTCGCGACAAAGGCCGCCCAACTACCAGCGGTAGAGGTGCCGCGTGCCATAGCGCACCAGATCAGCGTTATCAGCGATGCGCCAATAAAGCCGCCCCACAGTAGATTACACGCCAACGCCAGCATATTGATCCCCGAAAAAACCTAGCCCGAAACATACATGCAGTTCGCCTTTGCACAAGTCGGAACTCGGCTCGCTTCCCATTTGTCCTCCTTCGACAACTATGGCACAGATTTACAGGCGAGACGTAAGGAGGGTTTTGGAGACTGTCTGAATACTCAGCAGTTCATTTGGTGGCGGCGATTTCAATGCAGATCCTGCCCACTTGCACTCAAAATGCCGATCTCCCAATTACCCGGCAATGACGCGCAGCGACAGGTTGCTCGAAGTCACGCTGCTCTTGCCATGTGTGATCGTGCGCAGGTATTCATCTACTTGACAGGTCTTCAGTAGCAGTGCAACAGACGGCTACATTTTAGGTAGCGGGCCTGTGCGCTCCAGTAAGTTTTTGGGGGGGGGCATTTAGTGACGAAATCGGCGCTAATCACCGGCGTTACAGGGCAGGACGGTGCGCTGCTCGCTGAGCTCCTGCTAAACAAGGGCTACCAAGTGCACGGCATGCGCCGGCGCGTCTCGCTCTTCAACACAGAGCGTATCGACCATTTGATTGAGGGTCCTTATTTTGAGAGCGGTCAGTTCGCCCTACATTACGGCGACATGACGGACACCAGCAGCATCATGCAAGTAGTGTCTCGCACTCAGCCGGACGAGATATACAATCTAGCTGCTCAGAGTCACGTTGGTGTTTCGTTCGAGCAGCCGGAATATACTGCCAACGCTGACGCTTTGGGAGCCCTTCGATTGCTGGAGGCGGTCAGGGCGCACAAACTTTCGGACAAGGTGAGATTTTACCAGGCGTCCACTTCCGAGCTGTACGGGTTGGTGCAGGAAACGCCGCAGCGGGAAGAGACACCATTCTATCCTCGTTCCCCTTACGCGGTAGCCAAGCTCTTTGCCTATTGGACAACGATAAATTATCGCGAAGCCTATGGAATCTACGCCTGCAATGGCATCCTATTCAATCATGAGTCAGCTAGGCGCGGCGAGACGTTTGTGACGAGAAAAATCACCCGCGGCCTGGCGCGCATTCGCTACGGGCTGCAATCGACGCTATTGCTTGGCAATCTTGACGCCAAGCGTGATTGGGGTCATGCGCGCGACTATGTGGAATTCCAGTGGCTTATGCTGCAACAGGACGCGCCAAAGGACTATGTGATTGCGACTGGCGAGCAGTATTCGGTTCGAGATTTCGTAAATGCCGCCGCTGAATTGATGGGGTTCGAGCTAACTTGGTCCGGGCAAGGGGTTGAGGAAGTGGCGCGCGACCGTCATGGCTCCGTAGTTGTGGAGGTCGACCCAGCGTACTATCGCCCCACTGAGGTTGAGACTCTTCTGGGCGATCCGGCGCGCGCCATGGCGGAACTCGGCTGGAAACCAAAGACGCCATTCTGCGATCTTGTTGCAGAAATGGTTGAGCACGACCTTGCGCTAGCGGGAAGCGAGCACATCCTGAAGACCCAGAGAGATATCGGCCATGGTACGCGATAAATGCAATGTTTGCGGCGGGGATCACTTGGAGCTCGTGATCGACTTGGGAAAGCATCCTCTTGCCGATACATTCCTGCCGCCTGCCGCTTTTGAGGATCCTGAAACAAATTTTCCTCTAATAGTACTTGAATGCTCAGCGTGCGGTCACGCCTTCACGAAGGTAAAGATTCCGGCCGAGGCCCGCTACATGGCGTCGGACTACAGCTACGACTCTTCCAACTCTGCGATAGCCGAGCAGCACTTCAGAGAGTTTGCCGGAGCTATAGTGGGCACGTACGCCTCGATATTTCCGGATGCAAAACCACGTCGGGCGCTCGATATCGGTAGCAATGTCGGAACGCTGCTGTCGTATTTCAAGTCAGACTTCGGCATCGATGTTGTTGGGGTTGAGCCATCCGACAATATCGCCAATTTGGCATTGCAGCGCGGCATTCCCACAGTTTGCGCCCTGTTCGACGACCGGATTGAGAGCAATGAGGTAGTGTCGCGAGTAAAGCTTGACGTCGTCGCCTCGACAAACGTGATGAACCATATCGACGAGCTGGCGTCGACCATGGAGACGATCAGGAAAATCGGCAGCGAACGTCTGCTATTTGCCTTCGAAGTACCCTATCTGCGCGACCTCATCGAAAAGGGCGCATTTGATACAATCTACCACGAGCATGTGAACTATTTTACTATCCGGTCCGTGTCGCGACTGCTGGAGCAGTCGGGATTTTCGCTCATTCATGCCGAACGCATAGAGTATATGGGCGGGTCCCTACGTATCTATGCGACCCTGAAATCGCAGTCAGTCGAGTGCTCATCAGACGCGCTACAATTGGCGGAAGCCGAGAGCGCATATTTTGAGGATAACGTATGGTGGAAATCCGAGTTCCAGCGCCGTGCCAAGGCTACAAAAATGGCGCTCCTCAAATTTGTCCATTCTTCGATTGGGCCCGATGATACGATATGCTGCATTGGCGCCGCTACCAAGGGCAACACGCTGTTAAACTATTGTGGACTTGATCGAGATCGCATTTCGGTGTGCTGCGACGTATCCACTCTAAAAATAGGAAAGCGAATGCCCGGCTCTCAAATACCGATAGTGCACGACAAGGACCTGTCGCCAGGAACAGCCTATGGCATAGTTCTGCCTTGGAACTTGTCTGGATATCTTATCGAAAAGTTTTCCGGGATGGGAATGACCTTGGTATTCCCAATTCAGGGGCACTTGGTCAGGGACGGGGTGGAAAATGAAGCTTTCAATTAGTCCCCAGTTTAGCGATAGCCGGGGTACCATTACCGACCTGCTCGTTGGGGAGTCCATCGACGCAATCACCCAGATCACGTTTTCCGTTGGTGCGGTGAGGGCCAATCACTTCCACAAGTTCACCACGCAATGGACTTATGTAGTGTCTGGCGATGTGCGCTACGTCTCTCGAACTTCAGATGGAGTGCGCAGTGATGAGGTTCTCCCGCCGGGCTCCATGGTCGTTTCTAAGCCAAACGAAGCTCATGCATTCCAGGCGATGACGGAAGCTGTGATATTCGTCTTCACAAAGGGTCCACGGGCGGGTTTCGACTATGAGAAAGACACGTTTCGGCTTGAGACGCCCTTGATTGAGATCGTGAAATGATTCCAGTAGCCGTGCCCTATATAGCCAAAAACAGCATCAAGTATGTGACTGCTGCACTGGAAAAGGGAGCGGTATCTGGCCTTTTTGGCGAAGACCTTCCGATATTTGAACAGGAATTTGCCGATTTCGTAGGCACAAGGCATGCGGTTGCATGCTCGAACGGAACAGTCGCCATTCACCTGCCGCTTGCTGCAAAAGGCATCGGCCCCGGTGACGAAGTGCTGGTATCGGCTCTGACCAATATGGCGACGTTCTTCGCGGTGCTCTACTGCGGCGCAACGCCAATTCCCGTCGATGTGGATCTCGCCACCCTGAACATGTCTGTTTCCGACGCTAGAAAGAAAATAACCACCCGCACCAAGGCCGTTTTGGTGGTACACCTTTTTGGTCAGCCGGCCGAGATGACAGAATTGATGGCCATGGCAAAGCAGCATGGACTGGACGTTTTCGAAGACTGTGCTGAATCCCACGGGGCCGCGGTAGGGGGCAAGCTGACGGGCTCTTTCGGGCTTGCCGGTTGTTTCAGCTTCTTCGCCAACAAGGTCATCAATACCGGAGAAGGGGGGATGGTGACGACCAACGATCCGTCGCTCGCTGACCGAATGAGGTCAATCAAGTCCTTGGCTTTCGGAAAGACCGAGAAATTCCTTCACGAGGGGATCGGTTACAATTATCGTATGGATAACCTCAAGGCCGCTCTTGGCCGAGCACAAATGGAAGAAGCCCACGAGATCGTTGCCCAGAAGATCCGAATGGGTCAAGCGTATGACGAGCTCCTTGCGGGCGAGGATTTGCTGGTATTGCCGGTCCAGCGCTCGGACGTCGTTAATGTGTACTGGATGTATCACGTGCGTTTGGCAGACTCTGTAGCTGCAAAGCGAAATGCGTTGATGGCTCGCTTGGCAAGTGCAGGCGTGGAAACCCGCCCTGGCTTTGTGTCCTACACGCTTCAGCCCTTTGCCGACCCTGAGATTGTGGTTGCCTATCCGTGCCCGGTCGCCGAAAAGGTTTCCTATTCTACATTCTATATTCCGTCCTCACAGACGATAGATTTTCAAACTCAGCAACAGGTCTCCTTGGTTCTTGGTGAATCGCTGCGAGCCGTCGCCTAAATTACACTCGGATTCCTGAGGTTCAAATGTCGGCAGAAATATTCGACGAAGTCTCGGTCTACTATGATCTGCTCTACCGCGACAAGCCTTACAAGCGTGAAGCGCAATATCTGAATGAACTCATCGCTCGGTACGCACCGAATGCCAAGACTATTGTTGACCTTGGTTGTGGCACGGGCCGACATGACTGGCTTCTGGCCGAATTTGACTACAATATTGTGGGTATAGATCAAAGCGAGACGATGCTCGAGATCGCTCGGCGCGGAAATGGGCTAGATCCAGCCTATCCGCCGACCTTCCGCAAAGGCAACCTGACCGATTTCAGTGTCGACAGTAAAGTTGATGTCGTTCTGTCTCTATTCGACGTCATGAGCTACCTGACCAGTTACAGTGAATTCAAAGCCGCACTAGGACGCGTTAGGGCCGGTTTGAAGCTAGGCGGAATCTTCATATTCGATTGCTGGTATGCACCAGCGGTTCACAATCACAGGCCAGCTCCAAAGGTTCGTCGACTCGAGAGCGATACGGTTTCCCTCGTCCGCGTCACGTCACCAGAATTCGACGCCGCGAAAAACGTGGTCCGCATATTATACGACGTCTTCGTGACGCCGCAGGATTCTCAATCGACGAGACACTTCCAAGAGCATCATGAGGTTCGCTGTTTCTTCGAGGAAGAGCTGGTTGAACTCCTCGCAGGATTCGGGTTTCGGCCGCTATTTCAGTCGAAGTGGTTTAGTGATGAGGCTCCAAACTTGGATACTTGGAGTGCTTTATACGGTTTTGAGTGCGTCAGTTGACCAAAACTATTGCTTGGGTTGTCAACCGGCTGGATCGCATGGGCGGTGGGGAAAGACTGCTGCTTGAAGGCGTTAAGTATTATCGAGAGCAAGGTTATCGTGCGATCGTAATTACTTGGTTTTTCGATGAGGATGCATTGTTTGATGGGGCGTACGAAAACAAGGACATTTATGTACTTGGTACGACCGAGGCCCCCCGTTCCAAAATTATTCAACGTGCGTGGTCCAGATTCAGAACACTTGGGAAGCTTCGGAAAATCTTGAAGGGGGAAGGGGTTACTCAAGTATTCGTTCAGGGCGAATACGACGTTGCGCTCGTCTACCTTGCTACGCTCTTTTCCCACATCAGGTATCGTTTCATCGTGTTCGGGCAGATGTTTCAGTATCCTCATGACATTGCCAAATATGCCCTCGTATTTCGTCGACACCTAAGAGCCATAGTGGCGTCACGGCCCGGGTACACCGCGACTGTACGAGTACAACCTCCCAGGCGTTCTCCTCTCAATTGGCTTGCAAATGAGCTGATTAGCATGGTGCGACTATTGGCGGTGCGGGGAGCGGAACGACGGTTTTGCTTCAGCCGCCAAATGCAGTGGGAGACGCGGCTGCTTTTTGGGAGTGAAGCCGTCGTAGCCGCTGGCGCCTTTCCGAAGACGCTATTGGGTCAAACGGAATTTTCAAATGTCGCGCTGGGGCGTTACGGTCTTGTGGAAAATCAATACATCCTCTCGCTCTCAAGGCTAGACCGGAAAAAGAGAATTGATCTGATCATTGACGGATTTGCGCAGAGCGGAACCGCCGATACGTTGGTCATCGCTGGCAGCGGCGACGATGAGGTGTTTCTACGGCAATGCGCAGCAAAGACTCTTGTGGCTGACCGGATCTTGTTCACCGGTCGTGTTGACGATGTGGACATGATTCCACTTAAGCGACATGCAAAGCTCTTTGTGAGCATGGATGTGGGTGACTACGATATATCGCCGCTTGAAGCGCTTGCGGTTGGCACGCCTGCCCTGTGCTGCACTGATTTCGACGCTCACGAGAAGCTCGAGAGTATGAGTGGTTTTCGTCGTATTGAACCGACTGTAAATCAATTGTCGGAAGCGTTGGCTGCCTGGAGCCAGGATCCACCGATCGTTGATCGAGATTTGCTCGCTTACTTCACGTGGGAACGCTATTTCGGGACGCTAGATTCTCGATAGCGTGCAGAGGATAGCCTAGCCATGTGGGAAAAATTTAAAGGCGATCTCGCGATATACGCGGCATCGAAGGTGGTCTTCGGTGTCTCATCCTTCCTTGTCGTTGGTCTGCTCACCAGAGCGATGGATCCGTCGCAATATGGCGCCTATACGCTGCTATTTGCCGTGATAACGATAACTACCACGGTCGCAACATCGTTTTTGACGAACTCCGTCATTAGATACGTTCCATTAGCTGCTGAAGAGAAGCGGCTGCGTCCATTCAATTACGTCTTGACGCAGATTGCCGGGGTTACGGTACTGATTTCGTCCCTGGTTTGCGGCGCTGCGCTCTGGGGTACTCAGGCCCTAGGTTTGCTAGCCCTAACTCCGGATATGGTGGCTGTCGGTTTGGTCCTTTCGGCCTGCAGCGCCGCTTTTCAGATCTACACGATATATTGCTACTCTTCCCGGCGGCGGCGCCTTTATTCATATCTTGTTGTGACGCAGGTTTTGATATTTGTGATTGGCGCTTTTCTGGTTCCGTTTGTCACGCTCAATCCTATTACCACCACTGTAGCTTTTCTTACTGTGTCGTACGCGGTGCCGATTGTTATGTACAAAATGCCCTATCCGCGTTGGACGGCAGGATTTGACAGACGAGTTAAGCAGACCACAGTAGGATTTCTGAAGTATGGGACGCCGCTGATTGCACTGAACATCGTGGTTCAACTCAACACCTATCTAGATCAGTTCATGCTACGCGCCATGCGAAGTGCTGAGGAAGTGGGCATCTATGCCGCAAACTACGTGGTTGCGGACAAGGTTGTTTATGCAATATCGAGCCTGGTGGCGCTTGCACTGGGTCCTCTCGTGTTCAGGGAGTGGGAGCGCCGAAACGAACTGACAGCATATCAGATGATCTGGAAGGGTGTTTTCGTCTTCGTTGCGCTAAGTTTGCCGGTTGTTATCGTAATGCTGGCATTCCCCGACTCTGTCATGTCGGTCCTGACCGCGCCCGAATATGCCGATGGTCGCGTGATTATTCCCTACGTCATGGTTGGGGCGGTGCTTGCCGGTGTTTCCTCGATCATTGCCTATGTGCTGTCGATTCACTACCGAACTGTGGAACTGGCCATCTGCTTTGCAGCAAGTCTGGCAACGAACGGTGCGCTCAATGTCTTGTTGATTCCGACATTCGGCAGCCTCGGTTGCGCATTTTCTACGACCACAAGTTCTGCTGTGTTGCTGCTGGTTCTTTTGTGGCGCGTGAGCGTCTTCAAAGGATTCCTGAGTCAGATCGCACCTGGAGTTGTTTCGATGTTTAGGTGGGGACGGTGAAGCTCCCTCTGTTATGATGGCGCATGAAATTGCCCAAAGGAGTTTAGTGTGTTCCTCTCGCATGAAGAGTTGTTGAGGTCTGACATTGCAGATCGGGTTAGCCCTGACTGGAAAGCCAAAATTGAAACTGGAGCCGTCCAGCGGACTGCGTCTGGTCTTCCTATTTTGATCGACAACAGCGCCAGTCTTGTGGACATTGATCAGCTTACCAATGCGCGCGGGCGGGGCGTAGACCAATCGCGAGAAGGCATCAGGCTCCGAATATCTGAAGCGTGTTCTCGCTCCTACGACGTTGCGGAGCGGAACGCTGCGCAAATTGTGCAGACACTAGGTGCAGACCGCCCGATAGTTGGCCTTGTGGTCGGTGGCGGAACGCTTGGTCCTGGAGTGCAGCGGCTTATGAACGAGGCCTCGGTGCACCTTGTCTCATTCGACGTATATGATGCAGAACGTCTGACTTTTGTGGGCGATGGACACTGGATTCCCTTTGTCGATGGATCGATCGATTTTGTCTGGATACAAGCAGTCCTTGAGCATGTCGCGGACCCAGGCCTGGTTGCGAGTGAATGTGAACGAGTACTGAAGGCTGGGGGGCTGGTCTATGCAGAGACGCCGTTCATGCAACAGGTCCATGCCGGTGTGTATGATTTCACCAGGTTCACGGGATTGGGCCACCGTATGCTATTCCCGAAATGCGATACGGTGTCGTCGGGTGCGATTGATGGCCCGGGCGTCGCACTGATTTGGTCGCTCAGATATTTCTTTGCAGGATTGTTTCGGTCAAAGAACGTTGGGCGAGTTATCGGACTTCTCTTTGGTTGGCTCAAGCTGTTCGACTACATAATTCCCGAAAACAGGCGTCAGATGGGAGCCGCATCATTCTATTTTTTGGGTAAGAAGCGTCAGGCTTCCAAGCCACTACTTCCAAGGGAAATGATTGGTGAATACGGAGGGGTTTAGGGGGGCGCTGGTGTTTGCCAAACGGCCACATGCGAGCGCCAGCGAGGTCACAGGACGGCGGCGATTGCTACTCGTTGTCAACGTTCCTGAATTCTTCCTGTCGCACAGGCTTGCTGTCGCGCTGGCAGCTCAGCGTGCAGGGTACGACGTACATATTGCAACCGGTCCCGGTGACGCCGTTCAGTCCATCGTCGGATATGGATTGGTCCATCACTTGATTCCGCTCTCCCGTAGCGGTGCTAATCCGATTGCCGAGTTGGCCTCCTTGTGGGCTACGATCCGGTTGTTTAGACACCTCCGCCCGAATTTGGTTCACCTTGTTACCGTTAAGCCAAATATTTACGGGGGCATCGCAGCTCGTGTGGTTGGCGTGCCCGGTGTTGTTGCAGCTGTATCTGGCCTGGGTCACGTCTTTAAAAGCGATGATGCATGGAGCGGGATACTTCGACAAATAGCCGGCGCACTTTACCGAATTGCATATGGACACAAGAACCTGGTGGCCATCTTTCAGAACACTGATGATCGTTCCTCCCTGATTGGATTGACTGGCCTACCGGCATCAAGAACGTTCTTGATTCCGGGGTCTGGAGTCGATCTGGGAGAATACACCGACATCCCAGAGCCCGATGGGACACCCAAAGTCCTCTTTGCTTCCCGTCTCATCAAGAGCAAAGGTGTAATTGAGTTTGTCGAAGTTGCACGCCGACTTAGGGCGCAAGGAGTAGCAGCTCAGTTCATGCTCGCTGGCGAAATCGACCCACAAAATCCTGCTTCGTTGACGAGTACTGATGTCGACGCAATTCGTGCAGAGGGGCTCGTCGATGTGCTTGGTCATCGGACCGACATGAACGCACTGATATCGTCTGCGCACATCGTGGTTCTTCCCTCCTATTATGGCGAGGGACTTCCCAAGGTTCTTATCGAAGCGGCCGCGTGCGGTCGGGCGGTCATTACAACTGACCATCCCGGATGCAGGGATGCTATCCAGTCTGAAAGAACGGGCCTACTCGTGCCACCCAGAGATATTGATGCACTTGCCCAGGCAATTCTGTCGCTGATTTTTGATCCTCTTCGGAGGCGAAAACTCGGCGCAGCCGGACGCCTGTTTGCCGAAAGTGAGTTTTCGATTGAAAGTGTGGTGGAAGCACATCTGCGAATATACGATGGTGTCGTTTCCGGAGAGTTCTAAGGGCCCGCCCTCCTATTGACTCCGGTTGGTGTTATCGCCGCCGCCTTTGCCGCGGGCGGTAGCCAGAATAATTCTTAGGTCCAGTAGGAGGCTCTGCAGATCCAGATATCGGCGGTCCCAATTTGCCAAGCGCACGGGGTCGCTCATATCCACGCCGTTGATTTGCCCCAGTCCGGTTATTCCCGGCTTCGAATCGAAGACTTTGCGGGTACGCCTCTCAGCAATCAACTCTACCTGAGTAGGGAGGCATGGGCGGGGGCCCACTAGGCTCATTTGGTCAAACAGAATGTTGAAGATTTGTGGAAGCTCGTCGAGCTTTGTGCGGCGCATGAATTTTCCCAACGGTGTGACAGCGGATGCTGAAACTTGGTGGGTACCAAGATTGGGTGTGGCGACGAACATAGTCCGAAATTTATAGCATGTGAAAATTTGCTCGTTTCGTCCGACCCTCTGTTGGCGAAATATCCCCGGCCCGGGTGACTGTAAACGGATCGCCGCCCATATAATGATCATCGCCCACCATAACAGGATAAGAATAGTTACGGCGAACGCAAGATCCACGCTCCGTTTGATAGCATTGAACACTAGATTGTTACGCTGTCCGTCGCTGACAACCAGCGGTGAATTCACCTGCACAGTGCCAGCGGAGAGGGCGAGTATAGATTTGGAAACTTGATCGACAATCGCTGTGGGCCACAAGGTACCCACGACCTTCAGGGCGGGGATCCGTATCACGCGCGGAAGTCTGTTGAGTACCGAAAGCCGTCCGGCGAGCGGTTCTCCAACAATTGCGGGTAGATACAGCAACCGTATATCTATTCCGCTCATTCTGTTCAGTGCCGCGGCTGCCGCACGCTTGCTGGTGGCGTAAAATGAGGTGTTGTTGTCATCCAGGGCATGGGAAGAAGATAGATAAACGAAGCGCTTGATGCCGAGTTCTGTCGCCTGCCGACATGTATCAACTGCTAGTTTGACATTGACCCGTTCGAACTCTTCGTAGGTGGCGTCTTTGTCGTTGTTGAGTACCGCCAGATGCACCAAGGCCTCACAGCCCTCGCCAGCACGCATGAGTTCGTCATAGGAACTTGCCTCGCACTCCGGGAAGAGGGAACGCAAGCTCTCTGGAGAGCGGCCGACCAGCAATAGCGTTGCACCTGCTGCTCGCAGCTTCGGCACTAGTTGCTGACCGAGATAGCCGCTGGCACCCGTAATTGCTATTTTCACTGTGTTGCGCCGTAGCTTGATGTTGCGCCGATAATTAGTGGTTTTGGGTCGGAGGCAGTCTTGGAGACGACATCAAAGAGCAGGTGTCGAGCAAGTTGCTCATCTTCTTGTTCAAGCGCTTCCCCGAGTTGAGACAGCCTGTCTCCAAGCTCGGCAAAAGTGACCGATTCTGCTCGTAGTATTTTCGGATGAGTTGTCCGGGAGGCCGTAGATGAATCATAAAAGAGCTCTTCATACATTTTTTCACCGGGACGTTTGCCGACGGACACAATTTCGATATCGCCCCCGGGATTGTCTTCCGACCGAACCGAAAGTCCAGCCAAGCGGATCATGTTTTCGGCAAGGTCGGAAATCAGCATCGGTTCACCCATATCCAGCAGAAACACATCGCTTCCGCTGGATAGAGCCCCTGCCTGCACGATCAGTTCCGCAGCTTCCTGAATTGACATGAAGTAGCGCGTCATCGCCCGGTCTGTCAGGGTCACAGGGCCGCCTTGGTCAATCTGTTCTTTGAAGAGCGGGACTACAGAACCGTTTGACCCCAGAACATTGCCGAACCGAACCGCGCAGAAGCGCTGACCCGTGTGAGCAAGCACTGCCTGATCGGCTGCTTTCTGTACGATCAGTTCGGCCCAGCGTTTGGTAGCGCCCATAACGTTGGTCGGGCGAACGGCCTTGTCTGTTGAAATAAGAACAACGTCTTTTACCCCGAGGCGGTAGGCAGCCTCGACTACTGTCTTGGTGCCAAAGACATTGTTTCTGATACCTTCAAGTGCGTTGGCTTCGACGAGTGGCACGTGTTTATGCGCTGCGGCATGAAACAGGACTTCCACTCCATGGCTGGTCATGGCCTGCGCTACACGCTGCTCGTCGGTCACCGACCCCAAAACGGGGACAGCAACAATTTCTTTGAGGGCTGCCAATTCCCGGTCGATACTATAGAGGGCGTACTCATTAGCCTCGAACAGGACAATGCGTTGCGGGCGCCATTGAGCTATCTTGCGACAAAGCTCGGACCCGATCGACCCACCGGCGCCGGTGACCATGATCGTTCGACCCACGATCATCTCCTCGATCAGGTCAGTGTCCGGCGGCACAGAGGAGCGCCCCAGCAGGTCGCCAATCTCGATCTCGCGAATCTGGCTAAGTAGATACTTGCCGGTCACCAGGTCCACGATGCTGGGAAGCGATTGCACAGTCACGCCTTGGCCACTGAGCGCTGACACTATTTCCTTTCGGCGTTGGGCCGTCAGCGACGGCATGGAAAGAATGACCTGCTTGACGCCGTAGGTTTGAACCAGCATTTGCAGTTGACTCGGTGGATACACTCGCAATCCGGCAACTTCACGCCGTAGCAGCGCAGGATCGTCGTCCAAGAAGCCCGCGACGAAGTGGGTGCTGCCCAGCGACGCAGCAAGCTGCGTTCCCGCTGCGCCTGCACCGTAGATCAGCACTGCCGGACGCAGGCGCCATTCTTCGCGAAACGGTGGCCAGAAGATCCTCTTGGCAGCGAAGCGGCTACCAGTAATCATGATTGATGCAATGGCCCAGTAAATGACTGGAACAGAACGAGGAATGATCGTTTGTCCCATCATTTGGGATAGGAAAGCGACAAACACCCATAAGAGAACGGCCAACGCGACCGATTGGATCATGGTCCAGAGGGCGCGCTCGGGCAGGTACCTGACAACGGCACGGTACAGGCCCGTTCGGATAAAGACGGGAACAGCGACAGCAGGTGCGGAAAGTAGAATGGCAACATCTGCAATAGTTTGCGGAAGTGTCCAGCGGTCCAGACGAAGTCCAAAACTGGCCCAGAGAGCGAATGTCAGGATGCAAACGTCAAGAGCGATGAGAATGCCCTTCTTCCAGTTACGCGGAAGACGGATAATTTGTGACCGAAGTTTTTCTAGCATGTCCACTCTAAGTAGGCGTCGCCCAATATGTTGCTGATCTACTGGCAAATTTACGCCGCCAGTTCCTTTTCTGGTCACTGCGGCCTCATCATCGAGAAGTATGAGGCACTCTTAATATGCACCCGTAAACGCTAATTCCACAATGTTCCATAGTGAATGCGCCGGCTTCGAAACCGTGTGACGTTGCCCCCAACTTCTGTCCAGCGTGATGGAGACTCGGTCTATTGTTTGACCTGCCCCCGAAGTTTGGACCACCCGAACGGGCAATTTTCCGCTTTTTCTGCTCAGGTTGGGCCGGCTGCAGCTGAGCAGTTTACCAGCGATATCGGCGGCTTGTTGCCGATGGCGCTATGGGGGCGAACTTCATTGTAGTCTCTACGCCATTCCTCCATCTTGGCCCGGGCGTCGTCAAGGTTCATGAACCAGTGCGCGTTCAGGCACTCGGCCCGGAACTTGCCGTTGAAGGACTCCATGAAGGCATTGTCGGTGGGCTTGCCGGGCCTGCTGAAGTCCATGACGACGCCCTTCCGATAGGCCTACAGGTCAAGGTCCCTCGAGATGAACTCGGAGCCCTGATCCACCCGAATCGATTGGGGATGGCCAACCTGGTGGCAAATCCTTTCCAAAGCCAGAACCACGTCCTCACCGCGATAGCTGGCCCTCTGAACCGGATTCGCGTCGAGTTGTGCATAGCGGTCGGTAGTCTGTGGTTGAGTATGTCCAAGTAGCTTGCCAATAATAGGCAAGTGGAGCGCACCTGGAGCAAGCCCATGCTGCCGCCGGCGCCGAACGCGGCGAAGTCGTGCCGCAAGTCATGAAGCTGCAGACCCTCGGGATCTGCTTGGCGCTTTACCATCGCCCAAGGGAGCTTGAGATCGGATCGGGGCCTCTCGTCGTCCGTACCGACGCTCGCACCGGCAATCACATACGTTCCGCCTCGGCTGGGTTTCCCCGCGCCGGACCTTTTATCGCTGGTATGACCGCTACCTCGGTGCCGGACCCGAGGCGCTCGAAGATCGGTCTTCCGCACCCAGTCGGGTGTGGAACCGGATCCCGGTAAACATCCATGACCAGATCATCGAGTTGGCGCTGGAACAGTCCGAACGGTCGCCTCGGGAACTGGCGGTGCAGTTCACCGACGAAACGCGCGACTTCGTCTCCGAAGCCAGCGTTTACAAGCTTCTCAAGGCCCACGACCTGAACACCAGCCCGGCCGATGTGGTGATCAATGCAGCAAATGCGTTCCACACCAAGACCATGCGGCCCAACCAGATGTGGCAGACCGACTTTACCTACTTGAAGATCATCGTCTGGGGCTGGATGTAGGCGCCACACACCGCTATGGAGGTTGATGTAGATGCCGACCCGCTTGCCGCGCTTGTGCGCCCCCATCCAGACGACAAAGCCGGCCACATTTTGCCGGCCAACGGTTGGTGAGCCGAAATCGCCCTCCTCGCGGAGCCTATTCCGGGCAAATGCCCGAAAACGCTCTGAGCACTAAAGCCGTCAAGTTT
>TARA_R110000751_G_scaffold65483_2_pt1 | contig 17777 bp, 31 predicted proteins | sample TARA_R110000751 | Tara Oceans TARA_R110000751 (sample SAMEA4398001) | marine metagenome | biome: Polar Biome; feature: [MES] marine water layer (ENVO:01000295) within the mesopelagic zone...; material: water (ENVO:00002006), including particulate matter (ENVO:01000060) such as...... | reverse complement strand
GCCAAATGCTGATGGTTGGTATGCACGACCCCGTTTCTGCCTACGCTAATTCCTTCGTAAGCGGCGGCAGAGATTGTGGATCGGTTCAATTCACCTGCGACCGTGGCGACCACGTTACGATCTACACCACCCCCGAAGCCGCCCGCGCAATCGCTGACGCTTTCAACGCAGCAATCAAGCCCAAACAGGAGGACGCAGCATGAACGCCGTCACCGATATCAAAGCAGACCACAAGTATATCGCGCAGGCACTTGCCGCCGCTCAGATGAAGATGGGCAAGGCGTTGAAGTCTGCCAGCAACCCGCATTTCAAAAAGAACTATGCTGACCTCGCCAGCGTTTGCGATGCCTGTATGCCCGCGCTGAACGAGGCCGGAATTGCCGTAATCCAGCCGACCACCGACGACGAAAGCGGTCGGTACGTTGAGACGATCCTTATTCACGGCGAGAGCGGGCAGGAATTGAAATGCCGCGTTCCCCTGATCGTACAGAAGAACGACATGCAAGGCTACGGCAGCGCAGTCACCTATGCCCGGCGCTACGGCCTTATGAGCATGGCAGGTATTGCGCCCGAAGACGACGACGGGAACGCCGCGGCCAATTCTGCCCCCGTCATTGAGAAGGCCAAGCCAGCACCACAGCGCGACCCCGAAGCGCTTGCGGATGGGATGATTGCCGCGATCAACGGGGCCGACACAGAGGCGCGTCTAAAAGGCATCTGGACCGGTCAGAAATTCAAGACCGATCTGGATTGGCTACGCGGGCAAAGCCCAGAGAAAGCCGCCCATGTGGAAGCCGCCAAGGACAGCCGGAAGGAAAGCCTCAAGCCACAGGCTAACCACGACCTTGACGACGAATTGCCAGAATTCGAGGACGCATAATGAACGATATGAACCCACGCGCAATCGTTGGGGGGAACAATCCCCCTGACCCGATTGACGAAATCAGCGCCGCCTATGATGCCGAGCGCGAGGAAGCCGCAAACTGGACTGACGGCACAGCGGTAGAGAACGAAGCTCAGATGAAATCCGTCGATGCCCTTCGCAAGTCTATGCGGGAATGGCGTCTATCCCTTGAGAAGGGGCAGAAGGAAGCGACCGCACCGCTCCGCGCCGTTTACCAGGCCGAGCTTGATCGCTGGAAGCCGACCATTGAGGACGCCAAGCGGATCGAAGGTTGCCTTGTCGCCACCGTGGACGTGTTCAAGCGCAAGCTGAAAGCCGAGAAAGACGCAGCCGAGAAAGCCGCTTGGGAAGCCGCGAACAAAGCCCGCCGCGAAGCCGAGGAAAAGGCCCGCGCTGCTGATGCGTCCGACCTTGAGGCGCAGCGTGAAGCGCAGGAGCTAAAAGACGCCGCGCTTAAGGCAGAGAAAGCCGCGCAAGCCGCCAAGAAAGATCAGGTCAAAGGTATGCGCACAGTCACGCGCTGCACCATCGACAGCCACAAGGCGGCGCTGGCCGATATCTACAAAACAGACCCCGACGCAATCGTTGCTTTTGTCGATGAATACGTGCGCCGGAACCACAAGACCCGCGCCATTGACGGCGTGACGGTTACCCAAAGCCAGGAGGCATACTGAGCAATGACCGACGAAACAGACACCGCAGGCGACGCGACATACCGCGTGACAGCCGGAGAGCTGCGCCAATTCGTGGAATCGCTGGAAAGCAGCAACGGGCGCATAGCCAACGAGCAGGCCCACAAGAAGGAGATAAAGGCAGCGGCCAAGGCCAAGGGCTACGACGGCAAGGCATTAGATGAACTGGTGCGCCTGCGGGCGGCTGACCCCGGCAAGGTCGCTGAATTCGAAACGCAGCTGGAATTATACAAAACCACGATGGGAATGTGAGCATGGTAAAGCAGATTAAGGCCAAAGTAGGCACCTACGAAAAGAACGGCGAAACCAAGGGCGTATACGTCGATATCGGCGTGATTATGACCAATCAGAACGGCGACTACGCGTTGCTTGATCCGACGGTAAATTTGGCGGGCGTTTTGCTGCAACAGCAGATCCACGCGAACAAAACCAACGGCAAGTCCGGCGACCGCGTGATGTGTTCAATCTTCGACAACGACAACAGCCAGCGCGGCGGCGGTCAGTCTGGCGGGGGCTATGACAGCGGCGCGTCTGGTGGGGGCAATCCGAACAGCGGGCGCGACCTAGGTGACGAAATTCCGTTTAATTACAACTACTTGTAAACCATGATGAGAGCAGCCCTCACAGCACAAGACGCGGGCCGTTTGGCGGAGTGGGTGGAAGGTCTACCCATTCCGTTCACCCTGACCATGCGCGAAGGCAAGGTGCGGTCGCTGAATCAGAACGCATTGCTGCACAAATGGTTTGGCGAGATTGCCAAGCAGACCCACAGCACCGCCGATCAGGTGAAACGGGAGTGCAAATTCTATCAGGGTTGCCCGATCCTAATGGCCGAAGACCCGCAATTCGTCGCGTTTCTAAGCCACCTCAAGAGCCTGACCATAGAGCAGAAGATAGCCGCCATGGATTATATCTCGGTCACCTCGGTGATGACTACCAAGCAACTCGGCGCGATGTGTGACGCGGTAGAAGCCAAGTATCTGCCGCAGGGCGTCCGCCTTACTCAGCCGGAGGATAAACAGTGAACCAGATATCCCCCCGTGGCCCGCTTGGCCTCAAGGTGCCGAAGCTATCCCCTGCCGATATACGCGAGGGCAAGGAATGGATGCGCCGCGTCAAGGAACTGCCCTGCTGCATCTGCTACAAGCACGGCCCGTCAGACGCGCACCACGTCATTCATGGCCGCTACGGGACGCGCAAGGCACCGGACAAGGACACGATCCCGCTATGCAAATCGCATCACCAAGACGGACCAGATGCGATCCACAACGGCAAAGAGACGTGGATGGAAAAGCACGGGCCGGATTACAGCTACCTGCCTTGGGTCGCGGCCCAGCTTGGCGAGATTGATTTTTGAGCACCGCTGACGGCGGGCAACCCATAGGAGAGAGCAATGACACCAGATGAACAGACAGTAGAGCGCGTGGCGAAGGCGATATGCTGCCCGAGTGGTTGCCGCAAAGATTCCGGTACGCGAGACATTTGTTTCCATACAGCAAATATCGGACCCGCCCGCGCCGCTATCTCAGCAATGCCCGACACGACGCAAGCCCGCAATGACGCGCTGCGCGAGGCGCTGTCTCACAAGTGGCTGTGCTTCCATAAGTGCGACGTGGAAATCGAAGTGGTCAACGCGGAAGATATTATCGCCCTTATCAAAGGAGCCACCAATGAATGATGAACGGATAGAGCTAAAGCCATGCCCATGTTGCGGCGGGAAGCCTTACTTGGCGAACGTCGAAATGGCGGGTTGCGCGTATGTGGTCTGCACCGATTGCAGGTTGCAGACAGAAGATGGGTTGCAACGCAATGTCGCGGCCAAATGGAACACACGCGCCGCTATCGCAGCCATGCGCAATGACGCCGCTATGGATCGCCTAGTAGCCGAGGGGCAGCGATGTGACGCCATGACGCCGCAGGAGGCGGCGAAGGTATCCACCGAAGACCGCGAAAACATCGTGGATGAAATCGAGAGCATCATCTGTGAGACGCACGAAATGGATGTGCGCGATATAGATTACGCCGAAAACATCGTTTCATGGCTAGAGCGGCACCACCCCGCCGCCCTCCGCGCTATCTCGGAGGCCGGCCAATGACCACATGGACCGAATCCCAGATCGACCGCCACTTGCACCTGTGGGAGCATAGGCACGGGCCAGACAGCCCGGAGGCGGGGATTGCGCGGCAGTTGCGGGCGGAGCGGGATGCGCTGCGGAACGCGTGTCAGCCTCTTGGATTGCGCACGCTTGTTGCGGGATGGAATGGCGAAAGCCGAGAAGATGGATACACACCGCACCCGCCGCAGCTTGGGGTTACGCTCAAGACGACCGCAGGCACCGTCTACGCTATCGACGCCGCCCTACCCACCACACAGGAGAACAGCCATGAGTGAACTGCGCGAGAAGCTAATCACCGTTCAAACGCTCAAAAGAATGGTTGCCGTGGATACAGATTCTGGCAGGATTTTCTGGAAGGAACGCGACATTTCATTTTTCGCAGATGGCAAGCAGTCCGCACACCAGAATTGCGCAGCTTGGAATGGGAAATATGCAGGAAAAGAAGCGTTTTTAACTGACGCAAATGGGTACAGGTGCGGTCGTATTTTCCAGAAGCAGTACCCAGCCCATCGTATTGTTTACGCCGTAGCACATGGCCGGTGGCCATCAGGAAATATAGACCACATAGATGGGGACCCGAAGAATAATTCGGTTTCGAACCTTCGTGATGTGACACAAACAGAAAACATGCAGAACTGTAGGATCAGGTCTGACAATAAATCAGGGTGCGCCGGGGTGAGTTGGCATAAAGCCCGGATGAAGTGGCATGTACGAATAACAGATTCCGGGAAGACAAAAAGCCTTGGATATTTCTGCGACCTTGAAGAGGCAATATCAACAAGGCGAGGTGCCCAGAAGAGGCTTAGATTTACTGACAGGCATGGTGCAGCAGCAGAAGCCCTATCGGCCTTCGGGGTACAGGGAGGGGAGGCATGACACCGTTGCAGATCCACTGGGCTATGGTCCACCATTGGAGCGGAAACCCACGCGAAGAATTGGGCGAGGAGCGGTACAAGCATCAAGGCAAGGATATGTTGCCTTGGCTGCGCGAAAACGAACTGATCGACCGCGACGGATACCCGACCGACAAATTGCGAGCATATGTAGAACATATCTGCGCCGTTCGCCTGCCGGTAGCTAAGTGGGTTCAGCCAGAGGAGGACGCCAAATGAGCCAGCCGACCGACAAAAAGGCGATGGATTTGGTGGAAAAGTGGGAGGCCACAGGCCGCGTCGTGCGCAAGGTCATTATTGACGGAAAGCGGATTGAGGTTGAATTCGCCCCGTCAGTCCTGCCCGCCACAACGCTGGATAACGTCAAATGGTAAAGCGAAACTTGCCGCCCTACGTCTACCGCATGGGCCGCAACGGATACCTATACTATCGGCATGACGGGGTTTCCCACCGGATGCCCGATGATCCAGCAAGCGCAGAGTTTGCTACGGAATACGCCCGCCTGCGCAGTGGCCGCGCCGTGCCAACCTCCAGGCGCACGGTAAAGAAGCTGATCGCGTCTTACATGGCATCCCCACGTTGGGAAGGCTTGGCCCCGAACACGCAGAAAAGCTACCGCCAATCGTTCCGCTACCTTGAGGATAAGATAGGCCCGCACGATCCCGCCCGCATTCGCGCCCATCACGTATATGACATGCGCGACGGTATGAAGGATAAGCCGACCACCGCCAAGCGGCGCGTTGGGGCGCTGTCCGTCCTCATGCAGCACGCTATCAAACTGGGGTGGATCGAAGCAAACCCCGTGCACGCCCGGTTTGAACACCTCAAGACGACAAAGCCGCCCCGTATGCCTTGGCCGCTGGATCTTATCGAAACCGCACGCGCAACCGCTGACACCGAAACGCTGCTCATCTTTGAAATGCTGCTTGGCACAGGCCAGCGCATAAGCGACGTGCTGGCGATGCAGTGGGGTCATATAGACGATGGCGGCATATGGGTCACGCAAGGAAAGACGGGGGCCAAGCTGTTCGTGCCTTTCACAGACCGCCTGCGGGCAATGCTGGACGCTACCCCGCGCCGTGGGCTGTCAATCATCACCCTGCCCGATGGACGCCCCATGAAGTACAACAGCGCCTACAATCGCATGATGGAACTGCGGAAGGCCATTGGAGCCGAGGGGTTCGACAATCACGCGCTACGCCACTCTGCGGCGTCTGAGATTGCGGCGCTTCCCGGCATGACGGACGAACACGTTAAGGCCATCACGGGGCATACGAGCGCCGGAATGGTTCGTCTATACTCGGGATCGGCGGGCCAAAAGGCACGGGCGAAAGAGGCGCAGAAGGGGCGGAAATAGCCCGTAGAACGTCCCATGAACGGAAGGTGAATTGTATAACCCGATTTTACCGACGCATTTCTAGAATTGTAAGTGCATGTTATTTAACGAATAAATGCCCTGATAAAGATGCTTCAGAATTCCTTAACTGTCCCGCCGATTCAATCGCTTAGCCCGTGAAATTCAAAGGACATAGCGAAAACAAAGCGCGAAACTTATACCGCCTGTTTGGGGCTATGGGGTGGGGAAATCGGCTGCGGTCAAAGTGGTATTTATCAACTGTCGATTATCGCCTGACTTGTGCAGACCACCCACGGCTCTTACAATGGATCGCGCGGGGTTGGGCATACCATCCGACGCCTCGCGTTCCATCGCCTCCACCTCACCCCAAGCAGCGCATCGGCACGCCTCTACAGTATCGTTCCAAATCTGCAATTCTCTCTGCGTCACGTCTCTCTCCTTTGATATGGTCAGGGTTCGCGGCGGGCGGGGCGCATTTTGCAAACCCATGTCGCCAAGCAGCTTAGCTCAAACTCGTCTTTCATTTTCGGCTGGCGGTTTTTGACCAGCTTCATGGCGTCGTCGTAGCTGATACCATCAAGCGCAAACTGAGCGATGTTTCGGGCGGCTTCGAGTGTGGCTCTCACGGGGTGTTCTCCTTATTGCTTAGAAGGGGGTGGCGTCTTGGCGTTGAGGGCGGAAATTCTGAGATATGTGGACACACCCAGCCCCGCCGCGTCTGCCAGCGCCGCGATCCGTTCATATTCATCATCTGTCATCATGACAGGCACGCGCTTGGTGCGGGCTTGCTTGCCAAGGGATTCATTCGTTGGTCGGGTCAATGTCTTTTCCATGTGCTGATTATGCCCCAATAAACGCTTGCGTGCAAGTTGTGAATGTGATTAATATGTGCATATAAAGCGTAAGCAAAGGAGCCGACCCAATGGCACTGACACCCGAAGAATTCCAAGAACGCAAAGACAAGGTTTCGCGGGCCATTCTGGAGTTAAGCGCAAAGAAGGCCAACGCGGTGTTCTGGGAGGTCGTTAAAGACATGACCGACAGCGAGGTTTCGGAAATGATGGGCCTTATCGCAAAGGAGCACAAATGAGAGTGTTAATTGGATACAGCGCTTGCCCGCATACCCGTGCGGCGTTCGAGCGCAACGGGCACGAGGTTTGGACTTGCGATCTGCTGCCGGCACGCGGCGACACGAAGAACCACCTGCAAACTGACATAATGAACGTGGTTCACGATGATTGGGATATGGGGATCTTTCACCCGATGTGTACCTACGTCAATGTTGCATCGGCATGGGCGCTGAAAGACCCTGACTATGAAAAATATCCTGACGTGGGGTACCATCAGCGGGTCAAGCCGGAAACCTTAACTGGGAAGGCTAGACGTGACGCCCGCGACGAGGCGATTGAGAACTTCCGGCGGTTGCTGGCCTTGCCATACCCGAAGGCGATTGAGAACCCCGCTCCTTCGATGCTTTCAAAGGCAATACGGCCAGCCGATCAGATCATACACCCGCACCAGTTTGGCGACGACGCAAGCAAGTCAACGGGCCTATGGCTGGACAGGTTGCCGCCGCTTGAGCCGACAAAGCACGTCGCGCCTCGTATAGTCGAGTACAAGGGGAGGCCCGTGGAGCGTTGGGGGAACCAGACAGACAGCGGCCAAAATAATTTATCCCCGGGGCCTGAACGTTGGCTTTTGAGGTCAGCGACATATCCTGGAATCGCCAACGCAATGGGCGATCAATGGGGCAACCCCGCGCAATATCAGATGGCCGTATAACCCCCGCCATACCGGCGCAAGACCTGAGCATGTCGGAAGGCTCAACGGATAAAGGAGAGAGAACGATGGCGATAGTTTCCATTGAACTGGACGAAATAACGGCAATCGAAAATCTAGGGCGTCAAGGGTCGTTGGTCAGGAAGGTAAACGATCCGCACGAACACCTCTCGGCCAGCTTCTATGATGTGCTGGAAGCGTATTGCAAAGCGGTGGACGAAAGCCAAGGCGCGATGACGATAGACGACTAAACACCCCCACCACGCCAAGGAGGCAGAGACGATGACAGACTGGGCAAAATATCCGCTAGAAGTAATGGCACGGGGTATGGTTTTGAATGATGAGGAGGTTCGCGAAATGTGCGCCCACATCGACGCCCAAGACGCCAAGATCAAGGCGCTGGTGGAGGCGGGAACAGACTTACTTGGCGCTATTGATATGCTTATGCCAAAAGATGGCCCCGCGAAGCTACGAATGCGCGCCGCCATAGCCGCAGCAAAGGAGACGACATGACAAGCTGGGTCACATACGCTAGGCCATTTGCGAAACGCATCGCCGCATACCGAGAGATCACCGAGCAAAAAATAACCCAAGGTGATTTTAATTACCCCGGCGATGACTACATTGTTTGCGTCCAATATACGTGGGCAGAATTTAGGGATACAGTCTTCAAGGAGACGACATGACAGACGCGCCAGAACGCATATGGAGGTGGGCCGTCCAGAATAGCGGCGGATTTGTTGAGTATTCCGAAGGCCATAAAATGAGCGGGGAGAATGTCACCGAATACATCCGCGCCGACATCGCCCGCCCTATGACGGTAGCAGAGGCGGCGAAGGTGCTGATCGCCGAAATAAACAGACCCGCCACGCATGAAGAAAAGCCAGACTGGCGCTATCTATCGCGCTTGGACATGACCAGCCTACGCGCACTGTCAGAAGGGGGAGAGTGATGGACGCCGCAGCCATTATGCGCGATCTGGCAAAGGCCAAGGCTGCTTTCCAACTGCGCACGATAGAGGCGGTCATAACAGAGCGCCCCATGAACGACGAAAACCGCGCCCCCAATCAAGAGGACGCGGCTAATACCACCGATCAAACGACCGGCTGCAATGGTTAGTTTCCCGACTATGGAACAGCACGTCCAGCACGCGACACAATCGCCGCCTGCCCGCCCAATGCGCCAAGCCGCACCACGATATACGCAGGCCGGTGACAAGGTAGCAGGAGCGCCACGACAGGCTTTCTACGGCGGCAACGATCCGGTCACGCATGGGGGATGCCCTCTAGGCTAGAAGCGGACGGTCATATCGTGCTTTAGGCCGCTGCGTTCGCAAAACATCATCGCCCGCATGGCCGCGTCGTCTGAGTAGTTCGCATCTGCGCTGTGCTGGTCTGGCGAACATACCGAGGGAAGCTGCCACCAGTTGATAGAGCCGTGCACGCCGGATTCCGGCCCGTGATAGTGGCCCGTGAACCCGTACCAGAAGCGGCTCTTGCCGAATTGCTCAGGGAACAAGCCTGGAAGGTCTGCGCAAACGGCGGGGGCTTTGCGCTTATCGCCATGCCATGCTGAGAGGAATACCAAGCCGCGCTGATAAACCCAAACCTCGCGCTCTGACGTGTCGATTGTTACGCGGGGTTCGTTGGCATAGCGAAGCTGTAGGGCGATTGACAGGGTGTCAGGCGTGTTGGGGTCGTGATTGCCTCTGTTCGGCCTGTATATGACGCGCTCACTGCGCTGTAGGGCCATATCAATCTGCCAGACCGTCGCCATCACTGCCAGCCGCAGGTTTGACCGATGCGAACCCTTGACCTTGAGGCGGTGCTGGCTTTTCACCGTCACGTCGCGGTCGTCATTACTATGCGTGAGGTCACCGTTGTTCAGGATGATTGCGGTTTCACACGCAGGGATCGAGGCGTGGAGCTGTGAAAATCCGTCCTTCAATCGCTCTACGGCAATATCCGGAGTGTAGTCCCTGCCCGCCCGATCCGCGTCAACATCCACGCCGATATGAACGTCGCTGTGAGGAAAGAAGCCAATCTTGCCCGCTTGGCTATGATCTGGCTGTATGATGGGAGGCGCGGCAATGATGCCTGAGAATGCGTCTTTGATCTTGCCGAGGAATGTTTCGCTGTCCTGTTCGGGCATTTTCCAGCGCGTAGAGACACGGGAACCCGTCTCAGGGTCCACGTTCACGATCCAGCCGCCCTGCGCCTCGCCTTGCGTGATGCGGGCGTTTTGCATGGCCCCGCGTATCCCGTCCGACAGGTGCAAGCCGCGTGTCTGCGCCGTCTTTAGCCGTGCCCGGAAGGTATCGCGGTTCAGCCCCAACGATGCAGCCGCTGCCGTCTTCGTGCCATGATCTGAGAGGGCTTGCAGCGCCTCCCTTGCGAGGTCGTCGCTTAGTGGAGGCGTGGGCATTAGGACATATCCCCTGTTTTGCGGCGCAGGTTCTCAACGCCCTCTAGGTAGCCCTCGACGGCCATACGGACGCAGAACACGTTGGTTTTCACGCGGGGATTCTTCACCCGTTGCTCCAGCTCGAATGTCCTGATTTTGTCGCCCCGCTCACAATCGGCCAGCGTCTTGTAATAGACGCGCGGGTAGTCGTAAATTTCATGCGGGATCGGCTCCGCAGGCGTTGTGAATAACGCCACCAGTACAAACCATTCCATGAGGGGAACCTTTCGGTTAACTTCCAGAGAGACCGCCGCTAATGACGAACCCGATGATCGCCAAAACCAGCGCACCGAATACCAGTCGCACCAGCCATTTTAGCGTGTCTTCAATCGCAGAGAGCCGTTTCTCTACGTTGGTGTTGTGAACGCCCGCAACTGCCGCGCTCATTTCAATCTTAGTCACCCGGCGCTCTAGGCCTTCGATACGATCTTGCATTTCCATGTTATCTCCGCATCCCGAGCAGGGATAACCCGCCGATGCTGGCAAGGATGATATACCCCTGCCAATCTGCCATAGCCCCCGGCAGGGCTGCGATTGTCCAACCCACAGGGAACGCGCATCGGGCGCACCACAGGAGGCTATAGAGGACGACTGCCATATAATGCAGGGCGGTAGGCACGGCGAACAATAGCAGCGTCCAGAACCCGCCCGCCCGCAGCCAATCGGCCCGCGTCTGCATATGCGTCTTGATTATGTCTGCTTTGATAGCTTCGCGGTCGGTCTGCGCGTCCACGTACTTATCAACGGTCTGCATGGCGCGATCTAGCACCCCGCCCGTGAGCCATTTGAGGAACCACATTATTTCTGATCCCGAAGCCGCGCTATGACAAACGCGAGGAACATAAAGCCAGCGATATACGGCATAGCCCAATCGGGAACCTGTGATTTCAGGTCAGCGGGCATTTGCGCCCATGCAAGCGGGGCAACGGCGAGTAGAGCCGCAACGTGGGTGCTATTCCACTTCCACCAGTTGCGGGCGTCTGAGACAAGCTTCATGCCTTATCCTTTCCAAAGAAGCCCGCCAGCAGAGACGCCAGAGCGGCCCACAGGGAGCGTTGAGGGGGTGTTGCGGGGGTTGGTGGCGCTACGTGGTCCACAGGCGCTTGTGCGGCCCATGAAAGAGCGACGGCGCGAACGTCGTCAACGCGGCGCTGCCAGCCACGGCCAAAGGTCTGCCACAGCTTGCCGCCCTGAATGCGCTTCATGAACGCCAGACGGTCGCCGCACAGTCGTTCGATCACTTCACGCGGGGGCATTGCTTTCGTCGCTGCGATAGTCGCGGGGCCAATCTGCCCGTCCTGCGTCACGCCGACCACCGCTTGCAGATACTTCGCCGCCCGCGATGGACCGCTGTTGACCGCGAAGTCTGCAACGGCATAATCAACGCCAGACGGCAGAAGGTCAGCGCTCACCGCGTCCCAGTATTGCCGCTTGTAGACCGTGACCGCCTGCGCCGTCGTCAGCGCTTTCAGATCCGAAACGGTTCCATTGGGCTTGATGTAGCGGCGAAACGTGGCAAGCGTGATGCCCTTGTTCGTCGCGCCGCCTGGATCTGAGGGGTGGTTTACGAAGCCCCCCTCGTGTTCTAGGATTTTGGGGATTGCTTTGCTGGAATTATCCATGATTTCTCCATGCAGAATGTTCCGCACGCGCCACCTCAAGAGCAACGCGCACGGATATTGGCAACGCCGAGGCGCTGGAATGGGTCATGTCGGGTTCCTTTCGGGGGTTACCTGAGGACCGCCCCCCTTAGACGCTTTGGAATGAAGGGGCAAACCATGCTACAGGTAGGGACGTACCTGTGGTTCCGGGGAAGCTTGCGCTTAGGGTCATCGTGTTGTTGCCCCTGTCTATTTCGATGATCGCCCGCTGCGTAGCGCCGTCAATACTAATGTGCTGCCCCTCCCTGAGAGAAGACAAGTCGGAAACATTCGTTACCAAAGACGACCCGTTGACCGCATCGCAGGTGACGCCGGAAAGGGTTCCGAACGTTCCAGAAACGCTGCAAGAGAACGCGAAGTTACCCGCAGAAGGTACGGTTTTCAAAACCTTTTCCCCGCGCTGCCATGTGCCAGTTGTCGGCGCGGCTACAGAAAACCCCTCTGGGTAGACTTGCGGCGCTCCAAGGATAAAGTCTTTGTCTGTGCCGACGTTCTTTTCAAACACACCGCGAACGATCAAATTGGTTACCGCAGAGGGGGAGCTGTCTGAATACCCGTTTGCGCTTACCTTGTGCGCTCTGTTGCCTGCAATCTTAATGTCCTCCAAGTATCGGAAAGATGGGGCCGTGTCTGAAGAAATAAGGGTAATGCCTCGACCTGTGATATTCTCGAACTCATTGCCTTCTATTGTCAGCTTGCGTGCCGAATAGATTGGAATAGAGCCGAATTGAGGCCGCAGGCCAGAAAACAGGTTGTCGCGTATAATCCAGTCTATCGCAGTGGTCGATGCAGAACCGACCGACACGCCGCCCCTGTAAGACGCAGACCCCCTTGGGTTTAGCCTGAACCTGTTCCCAATGACCCGAACCTGCTTAAAACCACAGGGTCCAATATCCTCAAGAACACTATTCAGGAAGTCGTTGTTTTCAATGGTCAGGTTATCAGATACGTCGTCAAGCGTTTTGTTCACTGACGAGAACGCAATGGAACGGTAACAATTGCTGAACTTGTTGTCGCGCACAGTCAGGAAGCCGATGTTCTCATCTGTCGTCTGGCGTCCGTTGAAGAACGTGATGCCGCCAGTGTTCACAGAATCAATGTCCGTGAATGTACATCTTTCAATCAAGACATTCCGATAGATACTAACGTCATCATCAGGCTCAAAGTCGATAGCCCCGACACTTGCCGAAAGTGAGGCGTTGCCGATCCGGCGGAACTCGCATCCTGTGACAGTAAGCCCGTCGCAGTCGATGACGCTAAGCCCGTTTCGGTTGTCCTTTACAACCCCATCAAAGATACAATCTTCGACTTTGACATCAACATTGTGGCGCTCTTGACCAGCCAGAGCGCCAGACCCAAGGTAGAGGCCGTCACCCCGGAAACCGTTAAACGTGACCCGTCGAACGACAGCGCCCGTAACCCCATTTAACGACAGCAAGTGAGTGAAAGGCGAGTACCCCAGGGAGGCGACCTGACCATTCATTGTCATGTCTGAAATTTCTATGTTCAGCAGGTTGTTCGCTGTATCGGCGGAACCGGACTCAGCGTAAAGCATCCCCCTTGTGCCACTTGTAAAAGAGTGTCGAAGTTCGGTTAATTGCTGTCCGTGACCGCGCAAACGTGTCCCGGATTGCAAGTCAATCCAGTCCGACGCAATCAGAATAACACCTGCCCCAAGATCGACGTTCTTGCTCGCAGAAACAGCCGTTTGGAACAGAGCGGTCATATCCGTTGCACCTGTGTAATCAGGCGAAAAAGCTTCAAACGGAAGCCATCCGTCGTCCATAAGTTGAACATGTAGCTTCGCCCCACCCGCTGTCGTTAGGTGTTCGCCACTGGATACAACGTCGTATTCACCTACACCAAAAACACTCAATCGCGTCCCGACAGCGTGGGGCCTCACATCCCCAAGGGCATCGGCAACGGTTAAGAAGACCGTCCGCTTACTCACCCACTGCCCGCCAACGCCATCCACGACAAGCGCCCCGTCTGCGGGGAGGGTGCTGCCTGCGACGAACGTAAAATACTCGCGTTCACCGTTGAAGCCGTCCACGACTGCCTTAGTCATGCCGTCAATAGCATCATCCGCCAAAGCGAGGTCTGCGATAGTCGCGTATTCCTTGGGCGCTACTGTAGAGTAGTCGGCGCGGAACCAGTTCTCTGCGTAGGTGGACGTTGACGCATTATTGACCAGTGCAACGACCCAATCCCCGACGATAAAGCCCTGCCCGTCGATCGTGCCTGCGTCAGATACGATCCAATAGTCGCCCTTCTTTGGGCCAGACGGGAACGACCCGCTTGAGGCATCCCAGCCGCCGCGAGGGTTAAGCCCCGTCGCAATGGTCGCAATCTCCCCGTAGAGGGCAGAAAGAACGGCGTTTACATTGTTCTCAAGCAGTTGCTTGGTCGTCACTTTTGGGTTTACCCCTGTTGCGGGCAGGCGGAAAATAGGTGCTGGCATGATGCCTCCGAAATTTAGGGGTCTGTTGTGGCTGAAACGCTGGCGGTAAATGCCGATGCGCTGGCGTATTCGCCCCGTGAGCGGGCGAAATAATAGCGGGTTACCGAGGTGCCTAAGCTGCCCTCGTTAATGCTCACGATTGTATTTTGGCTGGTGTAAATGGCGGTGCCGATTAGGCTGGCAGCGCCGCTGTCGTCTGTGTCGCTGCCGTAGATTTCGATGGCGCGGAAGTCGGGATCGTTTGGCGTGCGGAAGCTGACCGTGATTTCGCCAGCACCGCCAACCGCTACGCCCTCAATCGGGATATCAATGACGATATCGACAACGGGCTTCACGTCCTCAATCTCGACCCAATCGGAATTGCCGTTTGCCCCGATGGCGCGAACACGGATATCATAGAACAGGTTGGGCGATCCTGAGAGGTGGCCGAACACCTTGCCCGATCCGTCGCGTACATCGTGGCCGATCACGCCGCCTGTCTCGTACTTGCCGAGAAGGTCACTGATGCCGACGTTTGACTTATATTCCCACTCGTAGCCCGTGACGCCTGACGTGGAAGGATCGAACGCGAACCGAATGCGGGGAATGATCGTGCCGCCTGTGTTCAGGTTCACCGCATCGCCCGTTGTGACGCTCAGTGCGCCGGGGTTTGCCGTGCCTGTGCGCTCGTCGTCGTATTCCTCGTCAAAGACTTCTTCTTCGTCGGTCGCGGGCGTCCAAGCGTAGATAGCCGCGTCGTGCTTGACCAAGGATGCAGGCAGGCGCATGGCGACTTCCCCGCTTTCGCCAATCGGGTCTAGGCCGGGGTGAATGCCCTCAATCTCGTACACGCCGTCAAGCGCGTTATATGGCGATGGCAGCGCAATGGTGACCGTTGCTCCGCCCACAAGGTTAAACGCCTCTGGTGGCAGCGTGCCGCCCTGTATGCGCTCTTGTCTGCGCTGGCGTAGGCCGGTGATTTTGCGCACCCGCATTGCCTGCGTTGGGGACGGGCAAAACGGCAGATCAACTGTCTTGACCGCAGGCACGCCGCCATCAGCAGCCAATGCGCCTGGAATATCCCACGGCGTCAGATCCGCTGTCTCGTATCCACGCGCCGCCGAAAGGTAGCTGACGCGCAGTTGGTTCACCAGTTCGGACCCCGGCAACATGTCGGGGAACTCGAAGCCCTCGCCTAGAAGGTACGTCAGCGTTTCGGTCGGCTCACGATAGACGCCCGCCGCATAGCCCAGCTTCCCCCCAACGCGGATAAAGTCAGCCGCGCCCGATATCATCATCGGGTTGAGCTGATCCTCGATCTCACCTTCGTTGAAAACCAGCGTGCCAGCGCAGATATAGCGCTTTTCTGTGCCGCCTTCGTTGAGGTCTACCAACTCGTCACAGGCGTTAGGCCCGTCTGCGTCAAAGCTGCTGTGAAGCTGTCCGGCGCGGTATCCTCGGATAGGGTTATTCATCAGCGCGTCACGAACACAAAGCGCGTGGTTATTGTCCCATCCGGTCAATCCTGTGCGTGGGTCTTCTACAACCGACCAACGGCCCTCGACCTCGACCAAAGGCGGCGTAGAGGGCCAACGTTCCTGACGCTTGCCCGTGTCGCCCGCGTTCAGCTTGAGCCAGATCATTGTCCGGCCCTTCCAAGCGTCCGTGGTTTTCCACATGTTATCCGCCGAACCCACAACATATGGCGCGTCTGTCGTGAACTCGGTAGGCGGTGCCGTATGATCGCCTCGGCTCACCCAAACGGTGACATGGCCGCTAAACGGGTCTTCGGTTGCCGTCGCGCCGGGGCCGGTAAGGTCGAACGCATCGCCGGTCAGGACAACTTCGCGCTTATCAAGGTACAGCGTGAAGGTTGACAGGTCAGATGGCCGCGAATTGAGCAGCCAAGCGCCGTAGATCAGATCCCCCTTAACCGGCGTTCCAACCGGCGTGCCTGTCGCCCGCGCCTCGCCATAGACGAACCGATAGGCGGGGGCCGTCGTGGGCTGTGCCAGATCCCGCGCCACGTCCTGCACCTTTGGCGTTTTGCCGAAGATTGCCGAAATTGCGGTATTGATCAGGAACGTCGCGCCAAACTGCACCAGCGCAGAGCCTAGAGCGCTGCCCCCAGCAATGCCCGCGATGAACGTCGAAACCGCAGTCGCAGCCGCCCCAATGGCCCCGACAATGGGCGCTAGAAACGGCATGACCACGCCCCCAGAATATCGGCCTTCACTATTGCCATTCCGGCCTCCGTCTTCGCGGCGTATTCGCCGGATTGAATGCAGATCGCCAAGGCCGCGCCGAACGTTTCAGCGCTTGCAATCAGGGCTAGGTCGCCCGCCTTGGGTGTGGTGGTGCGCGGTAGGTCGAAAGTCGCCTCGCACCATGCGAGGTAGCCGCCTGCCCGCTTGAGTATCCGTGCCGCGCCGATGGCGGTGCTGTAGCCGTCTGCGCACCCCTCAAGGGGGTCAGCGCCGTGTAATGCCGCGAAGGCCACACAAGCCGCCGTACAGTCACGCCGAAGGCCCCACGCGAACGGATCGCGCAGGCTATCAAAGGCAGCGTTGAAAGCCGCCCGTTCTGTTATTCGGGCCACTGTTGAGGGTTGTATTTCAGCTTGTTGGCGTTCTGGACGTGCCGCCCTGCCGTGTCGCCGGGGTATTTGGCGATTTGGTCTTCATAGCTGTGCGTGATCGACGCTGAGGATCGCGCAGAGGGGCCAATGCCTAGCCCCAGCACCATGTCATGCGCCAAGCCCCCGTCTGAGCGTGTCAGCGCCCCTGTGCGGCTGTCGAAGTAGCCTGTGAACAGTTCCACGGGGTCAGCTTTCAGCACGTTGCGGCCTGCCTCGGTCGTGGTAGCAAACCAGACGGTTAAATCACGGTTGCGGATGATCTTGCCACGTTCGCCGAGCATATCCTCTACGGTTGCCGCGACACGCACCGTTGCCTCAGAAGTTGCCAGCCCGCCTTGTTCCATCGGTGCCGTGAATTGCACGAGCTTGCCCGCGCCCATCCACGTTTCCCCATCCCATGACAGGTTGCCCGCGCCCGTGTGCAGGCGGATTTCCTCGCCCGGCCAATCGGCATAGGTCAGGAGTACGGGGTGGAAGTGGCCCTTGAGGTCGTCAATCAGACCAGCCGTTGCGCCGCGTGTCAGCCCCATGGGTCAATCTCCGTGAACCCATCGGCATATTCGTCGGCAAAGACTTCGCGGAAGTCCCACTGATAGCCAAAGGTTCCCGTAACGCCCTGCACCGAACGGGGAACGCCCGCCGCTTCAAACACAATGCTTTCACGCTGCCCGATGCTGACCAGCCCCGTCAGGGTGAACGCTTCGGGCTTGTCTGTGCGGATCGTCGCCACGCCAGCCGCATCCGACCGCGCAACTGTGAGAACGTAGGCGGTTTCCGTTGCCCCTCCGTAAGACACGCTGATCACCTCAGAAGGCCGCGCCACGATACGCGAG
>TARA_R110000751_G_scaffold24595_10_pt1 | contig 17781 bp, 19 predicted proteins | sample TARA_R110000751 | Tara Oceans TARA_R110000751 (sample SAMEA4398001) | marine metagenome | biome: Polar Biome; feature: [MES] marine water layer (ENVO:01000295) within the mesopelagic zone...; material: water (ENVO:00002006), including particulate matter (ENVO:01000060) such... | reverse complement strand
CCCCGCCCCCGCCCGGACGGGGGCGACGGGGCGCTGTCGAGGGCGAAGCGAAACCGCCCCCGCGGGGGGGCGGGGGCGGATGACGGCATGCGTGTCCGGGCAGGGCCTGTCCGGGGCGCGCCGGGGGTCAGGCGCGGGCGTAGACGTCCTCGTAGCGGATGATGTCGTCCTCGCCGAGATAGGCGCCCGACTGGACCTCGATCAGGAACATCGGGACCTTGCCGGGGTTCTCCATGCGGTGAACGGCCCCGAGCGGGATGTAGACCGACTGGTTCTCGCTCAGCAGCTTCACCTCGTCGTCCACGGTCACCTTGGCGGTGCCTTCGACCACCACCCAGTGCTCGGAGCGGTGGACGTGCGACTGCAGCGACAGCTGCGCGCCGGGGTAGACCATGATCCGCTTCACCTGGAAGCGGCGGCCGAGCGACAGGGTCTCGTACCAGCCCCAGGGGCGGTGGAAGCGGGGGAAGTCCTCGGCCTGGCCCTTGTTCTGGGTCTTGAGGGCGGCGACCGCCTCCTTCACCCGCTGGGCCTGGCGGATGTCGGCCACCACCACCGCGTCCTGCATCGCCACCGCGACCACGTTCTCGAGCCCGATGCCGACCAGCTGCACGCCGTCGGAATCCGTCCGCAGGTAGGTGTTGGCGCAGTCGATCGCCGTCGCTCCGCCGGTGGTGGCGACGCCCTGGGCGTCCGGCCCGCTCTCGCGCCACACGGTCTCCCACGAGCCGAGGTCGTTCCAGCCGCCGTCGAAGGGCACCACCGAGAGGTTGGGCGCCTTCTCCATCACCGCGTAGTCGATCGAGATCTCGTCGGCGTCCTCGTACTGGGCCTCGCCCAGGCGGAAGAAGCACAGGTCCTCGCGGCCCGCCTCGACCGCGGCGCACACCGGGGCCATCAGCTGGGGGGCGTGCTCGGCGAAGGCGGCCAGGATGGTGCGGACCGAGAACAGGAAGATCCCCGCGTTCCACAGGAAGCGGCCGGTGGCGAGCATCTCGGCGGCCTTGTCGGCGGTCGGCTTCTCGACAAAGCAGGTCAGGGGCAGGGCGGCGGTTCCCGCGGGCGCCTGGGGCAGCTCGAGGTAGCCGTAGCCGGTCTCGGGCCGGTCGGGGGTGATGCCGAAGGTGACGATCTGGCCGGCCTCGGCGGCCTGGGCGCCCACCTCGACCGCGGCGCGGAAGGCCTCGCCGTCGCGGATCACGTGGTCCGAGGGGGCCACCAGCATCAGCGCGTCAGGCTCGCCCTCGAGCGCGATGGCCGCCGCAAGCACGGCGGGGGCGGTGTTGCGCAGCGCCGGCTCGATCAGGATCTTGGAGGCGTCGCCCCCTATCTCGCCCAGCTGCTGGGTGGCGATGAAGCGGAATTCGGCGTTGGTGAGCAGCACCGGCGGCGCGTAGCCGGGGCCCGACAGGCGGCTCACGGTCTGCTGGAACAGCGAGGTCTCGCCCATCAGGGCCGAGAACTGCTTCGGATAGCTCTTGCGCGAGAGCGGCCACAGGCGCGTGCCCGAGCCGCCGCACAGGATGACCGGGTAGATCTTGCGGGTCATGTCGACGTAAGCCTCCGAAGGCAGGTTTTTCCACACACACGAGGGTCCCCGCGCGCCCGTCCCACCGGGTGCGCAGGGACCTTGATAGCGGGTCCCGCCTGATGGTCAAAGTTTCGGGAGCGATGCGCGGCGGTTGGGCGCGGGCGGGGCCCGCGAAAGCCGCAGGTCCCGGCGCGCGGGATCGGCGCAACCGGGCCGGTCGGGGCAGGACGTTGCGCCGCCGGCGTCAGGCGATCAGGAAGTCCGCGCCGTCGATATCGGAGGCGGCCGTGTCCTCGAGCGTGAAGCGGGTCTTCTCGGTGCGCAGGATCGTGTCGTCGCCGCGCTGCTTGATGTCGAGCAGACGCCAGCCGCGGGACGAGACCGAGATCAGGTCCACCCCGTCCTCGAAATCCGTGACGTCGCTGCGCCCGGAGGCGCGGCCCATCACGAAGACGTCGGCGCCGCGGCCGCCGGTCATCTGGTCGTGCCCGCCGGCGTTCAGCAGCCGGTCCGCGCCCCGCCCGCCGAAGATCAGGTCGTCGCCCTGGCCCCCACCCAGGTGGTCGGCGCCGCCCTTGCCGCGGACGACGTCGTCCCCGTCTTCGCCCGACAGTCGGTCGCGGCGGCCCGAGCCGACGACCCGGTCGTCGCCGCTCAACAGGTAATGAGCCGGGTCGTCGAGCAGTTCGATCACCGCGTCGCCCGGCGTCTCGATCGAGAGACCTGTGATCGCCAGTCGGCCGACCTGCGCAGCCACGACCGTGCCCTGCGGCGTCCAGTCCGCGCCGATCTCGGCCTCGGCGATGTCGAAGGTTCCGGTCAGCTCCAGCGGCTCGGTGCGCAGGCGGTAACGGCCGGGCTCGCCCGCGGCGTAGGCCTCGAAGGCGCGCAGGATCAGCGTGTCGTAGAGCAGCCGCGTGTCGCTCGCCTCGACGAGGCTGCGCTGTTGGGCCAGCGCCTCGAGCAGATCAGGGTCCGGGTCGTCCGCACGGCGCAGACGCACGGTCTCGCGAACCGGATAGTCTTCGGGAAACCCCTTGATGCGTGCGATGGCCATGGCTTGTTTCCCCCCGGAGACTTCAATCCTGGTGACCATCCGTGCCGGCTCCCGCCGGGTCAATGACTTCGGCCACCGGCGCCGCTACGTCATCCTTCCGGGTGGAAATGCGCCCAGACGGTCTCGGCCAGCGCCTCGGAGACGCCCTCGACCGCCTTCAGGTCCTCGATCCCGGCACGCCCCACTGCCTTGGCGCTTCCGAAATGCGCCAGCAGGGCGCGTTTGCGGGCCGGGCCGACGCCGGCGATCTCGTCCAGCGGGTTGGCGGAGACGGCCTTGGAGCGTTTGGCGCGGTGGGTGCCGATGGCGAAGCGGTGGGCCTCGTCGCGCAGGCGCTGGATGAAGTAGAGGGTTGGCGAGCGGTGGGGGAGGGCGAAAGGCGGGCGGCCGGGGGCGTGGAAGATCTCCTTGCCCGCGTCGCGGTCCTCGCCCTTGGCGACGCCGAAGAGGGCGATGTCCTCGAGGCCGAGCTCGGTCATCACCCCGTGGGTGGCGGAGACCTGGCCCTGGCCGCCGTCGATCAGGAGGAGGTCCGGCCACAGGCCCTTGTCGCGGTCGGGGTCCTCCTTGAGCAGGCGGGCGAAGCGGCGGTCCAGGACCTCGCGCATCATCGCGAAGTCGTCGCCGGCGGCGCCCTCGCGCTTGATGTTGAATTTTCGATACTGGGACTTCTCGAAGCCCTCGGGGCCGGCCACGATCATCGCGCCGACCGCGTGCGCGCCCTGGATGTGGGAGTTGTCGTAGACCTCCACGCGCCGGGGGGGCGCATCCAGGCCGAAGCTCTCGGCCAGGCTCTCGAGCAGCTGGGTCTGGGCGGAGCTCTCGGCCAGCTTGCGGGCGAGGGATTCCTTCGCGTTCTTCAGGGCGTGCTCGACCAGCATCCGCTTCTCGCCCCGCTGGGGGACAGAGACGCGCACCGCGCGGCCGCGGCGGGTGGTCAGCGCCTCCATCAAAAGCTCGGGGTCCTCGACCGGGGCGGAGAGGAGCACGCGCTTGGCGGGCTCCTTGGTCGAGTAGAACTGGACGAGGAAGCTTTCCAGGATCTCGGCGGGCTCGGCGCCGGAGCCGGTGCGGGGGTAGTAGGCGCGGTTGCCCCAGTTCTGGTGCGCGCGGAAGAAGAACACCTGCACGCAGGCCTGGCCGCCCTCCATGTGGAGGGCGACGACGTCGGCCTCGTCGACGGTCTCGGGGTTGATGCCCTGCACGGCCTGCACCTGGGTCAGGGCGCGGATGCGGTCGCGGAGCGCCGCGGCGCGCTCGAACTCCATCTCGGCGCTGGCCTCTTGCATCTCGACGGCGAGCTTCTTCTGCACGTCGGTGCTCTCGCCCTTGAGGAAGCGCGAGGCGTCGGAGACGGTCTGGGCGTAGGCCTCTTCCGAGATCCGGCCCACGCAGGGGCCCGAGCAGCGCTTGATCTGGAACAGGAGGCAGGGGCGGGTCCGGCTCTCGAACACGCTGTCGGTGCAGGTGCGCAGCTGGAAGGCCTTCTGAAGCTGGTTGAGCGTGCGGTTCACCGCGCCGGCGGAGGCGAAGGGGCCGAAGTACCTGCCCGGCTCGCGTCGGGCGCCGCGGTGCTTGCGGATCTGGGGATAGGGGTGGGCGTCGCCGATCAGCACGTTGGGGAACGACTTGTCGTCGCGCAGCAGCACGTTGAAGCGGGGCTTGAGCTGCTTGATCAGGTTCTGCTCGAGCAGCAGGGCGTCGGTCTCGGAGTTCGTGGTCAGGAACATCATCGAGGCCGTGGCCTGGATCATCCGCGCGATGCGGGCGGTGTGGCCGGTGGGGCGGGCGTAGCTCGCCACCCGCTTCTTCAGGCTGCGCGCCTTGCCGACATAGAGGACGTTCTGCGCGGCATCGAGCATCCGGTAGACCCCGGGCGCGTCGGGCAGGTGACGGAGCTCTGCGCGGATCACCTCCGAGCCGGTTTTCGCGGCGCCCGATTTCTGGGCGCCCCCGGTCTGGGAGGCGCGGACCGACCCCTCCGCCGGGTCGATCCCGTCGGGTTCCGTGGCGTCCCGTCCGTGTTCGGGAGACGGGGCGGCGTCAGGGGGCGGCTTGTTCATGAGTCGCGCATGGGGCTAGTCCAGCGATCTGCGGGGCGCAAGCGGGAATGCATGCACCGATCCTGTGGATAAGTGTGTGGGCATCCTTGAATGACTCTTGCTTCCCGTTGGCAGACAAGGGTTTTTCTCTCCTGACCCAAATTTTGGGCACATTTTCAAAGCCCTGAAAACAAACGACAAAAAAATGCGGATCGGCAAATTCCTGATTTCGTTTACGAATTCGTGACACATGTGGCGGCGCGAGGCGCGGGGTGGACAACTGTTGCGTGACGCAGGGGATGGGAGGCCTTGGCGGACGAGGTGGCGCCGCGGAAGCGCAACTTCGGGTTGCGTTAGGCGCCTCATCGCGGCGCCTCACTCCCGCCCGATGACGTCGGGCGTGCGCCAGCCCAGATGCTGGCCGGCGTCCACGGCGATCATCTGGCCGGTGACGGAGTCGGCCGAGATCAAATAGCGCAGCGCGCCGCAGACATCGGCCGGCGAGGCGCCGCGCCCGAGGATGACGCCGCGGCGCTGGGCGTCGAAGTGCTCCTGCGTCTGGCGGTCGCCGCGGAGCGTCGGGCCGGGGCCGATGGCGTTGACCCGGATCGCGGGGGCCAGGGCCTGGGCGGCGGTGCGGGTCAGCGCCCACAGGCCCTGCTTGGCGAGCGAGTAGGTCATGAAGGCGGGCGTCGGCTTCCACACCCGCTGGTCGGCCATGTTGACCACCAGGGCGCGGGCCACGGGCCAGCCCTCGGGGTCGGTCCCGGCCTCGGGCGCCTGGGCGGCGAAGGCCTGGGTCAGGAACAGCGGCGCGCGCAGGTTGGAGCCGAGGTGACGCTCCCAGCCCTGCGCGGTGACTGTGCCGAGCGCGTCGGGCTCGAAGATCGAGGCGTTGTTGATCAGCAGGGTCAGGGGCCGGCCCAGCGCCTCGGCGGCGCGGGGCACGAGGGCGTCGACCTGGGCGGGGTCCAGCAGGTCGGCCTGCAGGACCGCGGCGCGGGCGCCTGCGGCCTCGATGTCGGCGGCGGCGGCCTCGGCCCCCTCGCGCGAGGCCATGCAGTGCAGGGCCACGTCCCAGCCCGCCTCGCCCAGCGCGCGGGCCATCGCCGCGCCCAGCCGGCGCCCGGCGCCGGTGATCAGCGCCGCGCCGGGCGCAAGTCCGCTTGTTTCGTGCTGCATCTGCGTCCCCCTTCGTGCGGCGCGGCCGGCGCATGTCCTGCGGCCGGCGATCCGGCAGGGGATCAGCCGGCGACGGCCAGCGCCACCCATACATAGAGGACATAGAGCGCGGTCATCCCCGCGCCCATCCACCGGGTGATCGGAGACCAGCCCGCGACGAAGGGCGCCAGCAGGGCCGCCGCGCCGATCATCACCCACAGGTCGATGCGCAGGATCGCGTCGGGAACCTCCAGCGGGCCGAAGAAGCTCGCCACGCCCATGATCGCGAGGATGTTGAAGATGTTCGAGCCGATGACGTTGCCCAGCGCCACGTCCGCCTGCCGGCGCAGCGCCGCCATCACCGTGGTCGCAAGTTCGGGCAGCGAGGTGCCCAGCGCCACCAGCGTCAGGCCGATCGCGGCCTCCGAGACGCCGGCCTGCAGGGCGACGCCCCGCGCGCCCTCGATCAGCAGGTGCGCGCCCAGCGGCAGGCCCGCGAGGCCCAGCGCCAGGAACAGGCCCAGCTTCCAGACGGCCATGTGGGGGTCGGCCTCGGCGATCTCCTCGGGCAGGTCGTCGTCGACCTCCTGACCCGCCTCCGCGGCGGCGCGCCGATGGGCGCGGGCCGAGCGCCAGGCGTCGCCCAGCACGCAGGCCAGCAGCGCCAGCAGCAGGATCCCCTGCGGCCAGTGCAGCGGCCCCGTCCACAGCAGAAGCGCGAACAGCAGCGTGGCGCCGCCCATCATCATGTAGTTGCGCCGGGTGTCGCAGTCGCGCGCGTCGATCGGCTTCAGCAGCGCCGGAACGCCCAGCACCAGCAGCACGTTGGCGATGTTGGAGCCCACCACGTTGCCGAACGCGATGCCCGGCGCGTCGTCCAGCGCCGCCTGGATCGAGATCAGAAGCTCGGGCGCCGAGGTGCCGAAGGCCACGATGGTCAGCGACACCAGCAGGGCCGGGATCCCCAGCCTGAGCGCCAGCGCCACCGCGCCCCGCACCAGCGCGTCGCCCGCCCCCAGGAGGATGGCGAGCCCGACGACCGCGATGACGAGGTCCATGAACTTCCTTTCGCGCTGGCTGCGGCTTGCGGCTTGCGGCCCCTCCATATGGGGGCGGCCCGGGCGAATTGAACGGGGCGGGGGTTGCGTCGCGGCCGCCGGTCGCGGCGCCTCGGCGACAGGGCCCGCCGGGGGAGCGGTCGGCCGCTCAGTCTTTCCTGTCGCGGTCTCGGTCGGGCGGCCGCGGCTTGCGTCCGAACATCCGCCGTCGCGCGACGCCGTCGCCGGCGCGCGGCCGTCCGAAGACCATCACGATCAGGGCCATCACCACGAGGAAAAGGATCGCGAGCTTGGCGAGCATCCCGGCCTACATCCCCAGCCGGGACCACATCGCCTGGGTCTCCATCTGGGCGGCGGCCGCGGCGGCGGCGTCGGCCGCCATGCCGTTGGGCCCGCTGACCAGCCCCAGGCGCTGGCCCAGCGCGCGGCGGGGCCCGTATTCCTTGAACCTGACCTTGGCGCCCAGCTTGTCGCGCATCACCGCGGGCAGGTGGCCGATGCCGTCGGCCAGACCCAGTTCGGTGGCGCGCGCGCCGGTCCAGAACTCTCCGGTGAACAGGTCGATCTCGGCCAGGCGGGCGCCGCGGCGGGCGCGCACATGGGTCTGGAACAGGCTGTGGATCTGGTCCTGCATGTGGCGCAGGGTCACCACGTCCTCGGGCCGCTCGGGCTGGAACGGGTCGAGGATCGCCTTGCGTTCGCCGGCGGTATGCACGCGACGCTCGATCCCGAAGCGGGCGATCGCCTCGTGGAAGCCGAAGCCCGCCGAGACCACGCCGATCGAGCCGATGATCGAGGCGCCGTCCACCCAGATCTCGTCGGCCGCGCAGGCCAGCCAGTAGCCGCCCGAGGCGGCGGCATCCTCGCAGAAGGCGTAGACCGGGATCCGGGTCTCGTCGGCCAGGCGGCGGATGCGGCTGGCGATCAGCCCCGACTGCACGGCCGATCCGCCGGGCGAGTTCACCGCCAGCGCCACCGCCGCGGGGCGGGCGCCGAAGGCCGACTCCAGCGCCGGGCCGATGAACTCGTCGCTCAGCGAGGACGCCATGCGCCCCGGCATTCCGATCGGTCCGTAGAGCCGAACGAGGGAGACGCGGGGCGGGCGGCGCAGGATGCGCTTAAGGCGAGGGCGAAGGCTCATCCCGCTTTACTTAGATTGACGGGTGCACCGCGGCAACCGCTCGGCTCGCATTGGGGCGACGCCAAGTGGTCCCGCGTTGAAACTGTTGCGCCGGGGCGCGGGCGGGGCGACGGCGCGGCGCGGGGTCGCCGGCCCGCGCTTTGCCCCGCGCTTTGCTTGTCTGGCACGGCTGTTTGACTAGAATGCGGGGCCCGCGGCGCGGCCCTCCCGTGCGCGCCGCCGGCAGCGGAGCGCCGATGACCCACCTGATGAGCCGCGACGAACTTCTGACCCTGGAGCTCGAGCGTCTGCGCGCCGAGCATCGGGACCTCGACGCCGCCATCGAGGCCTTGCAGAGCAACCCACTGGCCGACCCGCTGTCCCTGCGCCGTCTCAAGAAGCGCAAGCTGGCGCTGAAGGACCAGATCGCCCGGATCGAGGACGAGCTGTTCCCCGATATCAGCGCCTGACCGCCACGGCCGAGTCCCTGTCACGCAGCCGTCACGCCGTTTGTGCGAATCCCTGTTCTGCCAGCGGGGACAGGCCCCGAACGGCGAGACAGGAGACAGGGTCATGGCCTTCGAGACCGCCGACGTCGATCGCTTCGACTTCCGCTCCCCCGAGCGTGCCGACGACGCCTCCGAGGCGGCCGAGTGGCTGCCCGGCCCTGGCGACGACCCGATGGCGTGGGCGACGGCGGGCGGCGCCGCCATCGACTTCTGACCCCGTCCTCGTCCGCGCTGCGTCCCGCGTGCGCCGCCGCGCCGACGTGACAGACGCCGCCCCGTCGGCTATTCGGCCAGAAGGCGGCCCCTGCCGCCTCCGCCCCCGGATGAGGTGACGCATGGCGCAGGATCCCGATCAGACGCTCTCCGACCAGGCCGCCGAGGCCGGCGACGAGGTCGATTCCGACGAGACGCTGGAAACCCTCGAGGAAGAGGCCACGCTGGCCGCCGAGGAGGTTCCCCCCCTCGTCGGCGTGGTGATGGGCTCGCAGAGCGACTGGCCGACGATGTCCGCCGCCCGCGACGTGCTGACCGCGATGGGCGTCCCGCACGAGATCCGCATCGTCTCGGCCCACCGCACCCCCGACCGCCTGTTCGATTATGCCGAGGGCGCGGCCGAGCGGGGGCTGCGCGTGATCATCGCCGGCGCCGGCGGCGCGGCGCATCTGCCGGGGATGCTGGCGGCCAAGACCCGGCTGCCGGTGCTGGGGGTTCCGGTCCGCTCCAAGGCGCTCTCGGGCCTCGACAGCCTGCTCTCGATCGTCCAGATGCCCCGCGGCGTGCCGGTCGGCACGCTCGCCATCGGCGAGGCGGGCGCGGCCAACGCCGCCCTGCTGGCGGTGGCGATGCTGGCGACCACGGACCCCGAGCTCGCCGAGCGGCTGGAGATCCTGCGCGAGGCGCAGACCGAGGCCGTGGCCGAGGAACCCCATGACGACTGAACCGAGGGCCGGGTCGAAGGACGGGCTCGCGCCCATCGGCCCCGGCGGCGCGCTGGGCATCCTGGGCGGCGGCCAGCTCGCGCGGATGCTGTCGATGGCCGCCGCGCGCCTGGGGATCCGCTGCGTGATCCTCGCGCCCGAGGCCGAGCCCTGCGCCGGCGACGTCGCCCACCAGGTGATCCGCGCCGATTATGCGGACCCCCAGGCTCACGCCGCGCTCGCCGCCGCCTGCGCCGCGGTGACCTACGAATTCGAGAACGTCCCCGTCGACGCCGCCCGCGCGCTGGAGGCCCTGGTTCCGGTGCGCCCCGGCCCCCGTGCGCTCGAGATCGCGCAGGACCGCCTGCCGGAGAAGGACTTCCTCAACGGCATCGGCCTCTCGACCGCGCCCTACCGCGCCGTCGAGACCGAGGCCGAGCTGGCCGCGGCCTTCGCCGAACTGGGCGGTCCCGCGATCCTCAAGACCCGCCGGCTGGGCTATGACGGCAAGGGCCAGGCCCGGCTGGATGGCTCCGGCGACGTGCCCGCCGCCTGGGAGGCCGTCGCCGGAGCCCCCTGCGTGCTGGAGGGGTTCGTGCCCTTCCGCCGCGAGGTCTCGGTGATCGCCGCGCGGGGCCTCTCGGGCGAGGTCGTGGCCTTCGATCCGGCCGAGAACGCGCATTCCGAGGGGATCCTGCGCACCTCGACCGTGCCCTCGGGCCTGAGCGCGATGCGCCGCGCCGACGCCGTGCTGGCGGCCGGCCGGATCCTTCAGGCGCTCGATTATGTCGGCGTGATCGGGGTGGAGTTCTTCGAGACCGCCCAGGGCCTCGTGGTCAACGAGATCGCGCCGCGGGTGCACAACACCGGGCACTGGACGCTGGACGCCTGCATCGTCGACCAGTTCGAGCAGCACATCCGCGCCGTCTGCGGCTGGCCGCTGGGCGACGGGTCGCGCCACTCGGACGCGGTGATGACCAACCTGATCGGCGACGCGGCCTCCGACTGGAGGGGCCTCGCCGCCGACCAGGGCGCGCGGCTGCATCTCTACGGCAAGGGCGAGGCGCGCCCGGGCCGCAAGATGGGTCACCTCACGCGGCTTTCGTCCCGAACCTGAAGCCGAGGCTCAGGCGCGGCGCCCGGCGGCCGAACAGCGGGGCCGGGCGGCGCGCCGCGTCCGCGCGCAGGGCCTCGGCCGCCCGGGCGCGGGCCTTCAGCTCGGCCCGGGCGCGGGCCTTGGCCTGCCGGCGCACATCCTCGGCCTGAAGCTCGCGCGCGGCGGCGGCGAGCGCGTCGGCCTGGCGGCGGGCAAGCTCCGCCCGCTCGGCGGCGGGGGGCGTCCGGTCGTACACGTCCATGAGGGTCGCGGTGCGGATCGTCTGGGCCATCACCTGAAACATCTGATGCTCCATCGCTGGGGGGCGTCGAGCCTCGGCGCCGGTTTCGATAGGTGACAGATGCGACTTCGGGCGCGAGAATGCGACTCAGGAAAAATCGCAACCTGTAAGCTGGGGTTTCAGATGAGCCGATCCGCCCCGCTCCCCTCCCTGACCGCTCTGCGCGCCTTCGAGGCGGCGGCCCGCACGCTGTCCTTCTCGGAGGCGGGGCGCGAGATGAACGTCTCCCACGCCGCGGTGGCGCAGAGCGTGCGCAAGCTGGAAAGCGAGCTCGGCCGCCCGCTGATGCGCCGCGCCGGCCGCGGCCTGGCGCTGACCCCGGACGGGGCGCTGCTGGCGCGCGGGGTCTCGGCGGGGTTCGACGCGATCCGCGCCGCGCTGGAGGCCTTCGCCGAGGAGGACGCCGCCCGCCCGGTGCGCGTCACCCTGACCCCGAATTTCGCCGTGGGCTTCCTGATCCCGCGCCTGGGCGGCTTCCGGAGGGCGCACCCGGAGGTGGAGCTCGACATCGACCCTTCGGCCCGGGTGGTGGACCTGTCGGACGGGCGCATCGACCTCGCGATCCGCTACGGCGACGGCGGCTGGCCGGGGGTCGAGAGCCGCCTGCTGGTGCCCAGCCCGCGGATCATCTCGGCCGCGCCCTCGCTGGTCGCGGGGCGCGAGGTGGCGCGGCTGGAGGATCTCGCGGGCTTCCCCTGGCTGCAGGAGCAGGGGACCGAGGAGCTGGTCCGCTGGCTCGCGGAGCGCGGGCTCGAGGGGGCGCACGGCATGGGCGGCGCCTACCTGCCGGGCTACATGATCCATCCCGCGCTGCTGGAGGGGCAGGGGATCGCGATCTCGGGCAAGGTGTTCGTGCAGGCCGACCTAGACGCCGGCCGCCTGGTGAGCCTGTTCGAGGACGAGGACCCCGACGGCCGCCTCGGCTATCACATCGTCCGCCGTCCGGGGCCCGAGCGCCCGGCCGTGCAGGCCTTCACCCGCTGGCTGCGGCGCGAAGCCGCCCGCCCCGGCGGCGCCATGGCGATGTCGGGGCGGACCTGAGGCGGAAGGCTCGGCGCTGCGCGGGCCCGGGCCGCGTCAGGGCCGTCGCGAGGCGAGCCCGGGCCACGCAGATCCGGGTTGGGAGATCCAGGTTGCCGGCGGTCCGCGCGAGGCCCCGGGTCAGGCCCGGGGCGCGCGCGTGTGTGTGGGGCGGGCCTCGGCGTCTCAGCCGCCGGCGCGGGGGCGCGGGGTCTTTCTCAGCCCGCGCGACAGCGCCTCGACCCCCGAGCTCGCCACCCGCCCCAGCGGATTGGCGCGCATCCGGGCCTTGGCCTTCTCGATCTTCATCACGTCGGCGATGCGGCGGTCGAGATAGGCCCAGGTGTCCGTGGCGCCCTCGGAGTCGTCGCCCAGCCAGTAGAGCACGGTCGAGGAGATCACCGCAGCCAGCGTGGCGCGCTTGGAGTACCAGTTCAGGTCGTCGCTCTCGTCGCCCAGCGCGGTCCAGATCGCGTCGGCGGTGCCCCAGATCAGGCGCGCCCCGCGGGCGGCGTTGGTGGGCAGCGCGAACAGCGAGGCGGCGCGGCGCACCGCCTCCTTCTCGGTCGGGCCGGAGACCGATTCCAGGCGCAGCCGGACGGCGAGCGTGATGCGGTCGGTCATGCCCATCGCGCTCAGCGGTTCGCGCGCCAGGGCGGCGGTCATCCGGCGGTCGCCGAGCTCGTGGAAGGCCGCGGCGGCGTCGACGCCGCTGGGGAAGGCCATGCGGGCCACGTCCTCGGGGACCTCGGCGTCGACGGCGGCCATGTCGATGGCGGTGCGGGACCAGCCGTCGAATTCGACATGTTCAGGCAGCGATTCCAGCAGCTTGGCGCGGACCGCGTCAAGGCCGGAAGCGGGCTCGGTCGCGGCGGAGGTCGCGGCCCTGGGGGTCGCGTCCTCGGCGGCGGGGGCGTCGTGTTCGGGCAGGGACATGGTCGCTCCTCTCTGTCGACGTCCCAAGAGATACGCCTTCGGGTCGCCGCGGCAAGGGCGGTGGACAGGTCCGGGTCGCGTTGATATACAGCGCGCTCCTGCGACCAGACAGCTATGAAAGGTGGTGAGTACCCGTGCAGGTTATGGTCCGCGACAACAATGTCGACCAGGCGCTCCGCGCGCTGAAGAAGAAGATGCAGCGCGAAGGCGTGTTTCGTGAGATGAAGCTTCGTCAGCATTATGAGAAGCCGTCCGTGAAACGTGCCCGCGAGCAGGCCGAAGCGATCCGTCGCGCCCGCAAGCTCGCGCGCAAGAAAGCGCAGCGAGAAGGACTGCTGTAAGGCTCACGCCTGACGGGAGAGCGTCGCGCGATCCGCGCGCGCCCCATCTGAAAACTGGAACCCCCGGGCCCGGCCCGGGGGTTTTTCATTGCGAGGCGCCTGCGGGGTCTTGCCGTCCTGGCGGGCAGCCCTCGGGCGGCCTCGCGCAGTCGTGACCGGCGCGGCGCCCGGGGGGCGACGGCGCCGGCGCGTCCGGGCGTGGAGGGGAGGAGCGGAGCGCGAGGCTCCACGCCCTCGCCTCCCGGCCGTCCATCTTTCGCCCTTCCCTCACGCGAAGGTGCGCCTCGACACGGACAGGAGGACCCTCATGAAAGCCCCGCGCCTGATTCTGAGCGCATTCGTGGCCTTCGGCCTCGCATCCTGCGGAACGCCGCAGGGCGGAGGCGCGCCCGGCCCGCGCCCGGCCTCGGCCCAGCAGGCCGAGCGCCAGCAGTCCCAGCAGATCCTCGCCGAGCTCAAGCAGAAGAACATGCTGATCAACGGCGACCGGGTGAACGCCTATGTCGACGAGATCACCGCGCGGATCGACGGCGCCCGCTCGGGCAAGGCGAGCCAGCTGCGCACCTACATCATCAAGGACGCCTCGGCGAACGCCTTCACCTCGGGCGCGGGCTACGTGTTCATCCACGCCGGCCTGCTGGCCACGATGGAGAACGAGGCGCAGCTCGCCATGGTGCTGGCCCACGAGATCGCCCACGAGGACCTGGGCCACGTCTCGGCGGGGATGGCCAAGCGCCAGGAGGTCGCCATCGGCCAGACGCTTGCGGGGATCGGCGGCGCGCTGCTGGGCGTGCCGGGGGAGCTGACCAACCTGGTGGCCGGTCTCGGCGGTCAGGCCTACTACGCCGACTTCTCCCGCGATCAGGAAGCCGCGGCCGACGAGCTGGGGATGAAATACCTGGTCAAGGCCGGCTATGACGGCGTCGCGGGGGCCAAGAGCTTCCAGGTGATGCGCCGCATGTACGGCGACAACACCAGCTTCCTGTCGACCCACCCCGGCGCGTCCGACCGCCAGCGTACGCTCGAGGCCGAGGCCCGGCAGCTGAACGGCGCGAAGGGCCGCGTGGCGCAGGACGAGTACCTCAAGAAGACCAACCACGTGCGCAAGCTGGCGATCAAGGCCTACCAGCAGGACAACCGCGCCGCGGAGCTTCAGCAGGCCCGCAGCAACCTGCGGGCCACGCCCTGACGCGCGGACCGCGGCGCTGAGACTGACGCGCGGACCGCGGCGCTGAGACTGACGCGCAGACCGCGGACCTGAGACTGACGCGCGGACCGCGCGCTTGAGAGATCCGACGCCGGCCGCCCTCGCGGCCGGCGTTTCGCGTTCAGGCGACGCGTTGCGCCACGGGGTCGATGGGGGCGAACGGGCCCTGCGCCCGCTCGAGCGCCGCGCCGGCGGCGAGCAGCAGGGGCTCGCCGAAGCGGGCCGACATGAGCTGCACGCCGGTGGGCAGCCCGTCCTCGACCCCCATGGGGACCGACAGGCCCGGCAGGCCGATGATCGGCGGGGCGGCGGCGGGAACCTGCTGGCGGAAGAAGGTCTCGTAGTCCGTCTCGGGGTCGATGTCCGCGCCCACCGGGTGCGGCCGCGCCCAGGAGGTGGCGGTCAGCAGCAAGGGCGCCCGATCGAAGAACGCCTGCCACTCCCGCAGCAGGGTCGAGCGGCGGCCGAGCAGCTTCAGGAACCCGGCGATGTCGCCGGGCATCCGGTCGCGCAGCACGCCGTGGCAGCGCTCGGTCTGGATCCTGATGGCGGCGTCGCCGTGCTCCTCGACCAGCGGGCCCAGCGTGGCGTAGAGCTCGGCGCCCAGCATCAGGCGCCAGTACTCCCCCAGCTCCAGCAGCGAGGGCGGGGGGATGTCGACGATCTCGTAGCCGGCCTCGGCGAGGATCGTTGCGGCGCGGCGGATGGCGTGGGTGACGGACGGATCGGTGGGGCAGCCCTCGCCCGCCTCCAGCACCGCCACCCGGCAGGGGCGGCGGGCGTCGGAGCCGCGCAGGGGCGGCGCGATGCCCTGCCAGACGTCGCGCGGGTCGGGCAGGCACATCGCCCGCAGCGCCAGGGCCGCATCCTCGACCGAGCGGGTCAGCGGCCCCTGCACCGAGGCCATCTGCGACACGATCGGCCGCTCGGCCGCCTGGCCGGGCGAGAAGGCGCCGGTCAGCCCCGAGGTCGGCCGCAGCCCCACCAGCCCGCAGCAATAGGCCGGGTAGCGGATCGAGCCGCCCAGATCGTTGCCATGCCCCACCGCGCCGATCCCCGCCGCCGTGGCCGCCGCAGCGCCGCCCGAGGAGCCGCCGGGCGTCAGCGCCGGGTCCCAGGGGTTGCGCGTGGCGCCGTGCAGGTCGTTGTCGGTGAACCAGCGCATCGAGAAGCAGGGCGTGTTGGTCCGCCCCACGATCACCGCGCCCGAGGCCTTCAGCGCCCGCACCACCGAGCCGTCCGCCGGCGCGATCGCGTCGCGGAACGCCACGACCCCGTTGGTCGTCGCCCGGCCGCCGTAGTCGACGTTGATCTTCACGGTGACCGGGACGCCGTGGAGGGGGCCCGTCTCCTCGCCCCGGCGCAGGGCCCTGTCGGCGGCTTCGGCTGCGGCCAGCGCCTCCTCGTGCAGGGGGTCGACCACGGCGTTGATCGCGGGGTTGACGGCGTCGAGGCGGGCGAGCGCGCTCCGCGTCGCCTCCACGCTGCCGATCCGCCCGGCGGCGATCCCGCGCGCGAGGTCGCCCGCGGTCCAGGTCCAGAGGTCTGAGGTCATGGCGAGGCTCCTGTGCGGCGGGGTCCCGACATGGGTTCCACCGGGCGGAGCGGTTTTCAACCGGGAACGCGACGTCCGCCCGACAAGTGCGGCGCCGGCGCAGGGCCCGCGTGCGGCCGAGGGGCCTCTGCGGCCGGTCGCGACAAGGACCGGCGCGCGTCGCTGCCCTGCCGCCCGAGTCGACAGCCGGGGGGCCGAACGCAGAAGGACCGATGCGGGGCGCGTCCGGTCGCGCCTCGCATCGGTCCCTGTCGGATCGTCCGCCGGGCGCGAAGACCCGGCGAGGGCGTCAGCTGTTCACCAGCGCCATGAAGATCAGGACGATCACCGCCGTCACGGCGACGATGTTGATGGTCTTGAGGAACAGGCCGAAGGTCTTCTCCTGCTCGGTGATGTCCATCTTGCCGGGCTCGTGGTCGGCCATGTCGGTCGCTCCCCTTGGTCCGCGCCATATGGGCGCGCATCGGTGGTGTCTCCGCCTCCTACCCGCGCGGGCGCGCGGGGATCAAGGCGGAAATGGTCGCAAGCGCGTGGGTCGGGACGCTCAGCGCGCCAGCCGCCACAGCCAGGCGCCGTCGGCGCGGTCCTCGCGCACCGCCTCGCCCGAGCGGCGCATGTGGTTGAGGTGGCCCAGCGCCTCGTTCAGCGCCAGGCGATAGACGGCGGGCGGGATCTCGCGCCCGAACAGCGGCACGAAGCACTCGGCGGCGGTGCGCGGCTCGACCAGGTGGGCGCGCAGGCGCTTGATGGCCCCGTGGTGGTTCGAGATCAGCTGCCGGAAGCGGGTCGGCAGGCCGGTGTAGACCGCCTTGTGCCCGGGCAGGGCCAGGTGATCCTCGCGCGCATGGGCGAGCAGCTTCTCGCAGCTCTCGAGCCACTCGCCGACGGGATCGGCCTCGGGTTCCGTGGGGTAGACGCCGAGGTTGGAGCTGATGCCGGGAATCGCCTGGTCGCCGACCACCACCAGGTTGTCGTCCATCGACCAGAAGGTGGCGTGCTCGGGCGCGTGGCCGTCGCCCATGCGCACGATCCAGCGGCGGCCGCCCATTGCGATCTCCTCGCCCTCGACCAGGCGGCGGTAGCCCAGCGGCAGCCGCCAGGTGGCGGCCGAGGCGTTGAACGGTCCGCTCTCGACAAAGCCGTCGACCAGCTCCTGCGGGACGCCGCCGCGGGTCCAGTGGGCCAGCATCTCGGGCGGGTGCGTCTCCTGATGGTCGAGCTGCAGCATCCGCGCGTTCAGCCAGGCGGTGCGGGTGGTCCAGAACTCGGCCCCGTGCTCCTTGATGAACTTGCCCGCCAGCCCGACGTGGTCGGAGTGGTGGTGCGTGCCGATCACCCGGGCCACGCGCTTGCCCTTCAGCGGGCCCTCTTCCAGCTTTGCCCAGGCCTCGAGGCACAGCTTGTGGCGCAGGCCGGTGTCGACCACGGTCCAGGCGTCGCCCTCGTCGAAGAGGTAGACGTTGACGTGGTTCAGGCGGCTGGGCAGGCCGATGCGGGTCCACAGGACGCCCTCGGCGATCTCGACCGTCTCGCCGCGCTCGGGCTCGGGGAACGGGTGACGCACGCCGGTGCGGGGCTCCTCCCCGCTCACGAGGCGAGCTCCTCCGGCGACAGGGCGTAGAGCGGGGCGGCGCCGTCCATGGCCGCCTCGCACAGGGCGTCGAGGGCCGGGAACTCCCGCCCGAAGAAATAGCGCGCCAGCGCCGCGCGGCGCGAGGCGTCCGCCCCGGTCGCGGCCGCGGCGCCCTTCAGCAGATAGGCGCCGCCCAGCGCCAGCGCCCAGGCGCGCAGGTAGTCGGCCGAGCCGGCGTTGCGGTCGTTGGGCTCGGCGGCGAGCATCCACTGGGTCGCGGCCTCGAGCGCATCGGCCCCGGTGGCGAGCTGACCGCCCATCTCGGCGAGGTCCCCCGCGGCGGCATGGGCCACCGCG
>TARA_R110000751_G_scaffold4210_4_pt1 | contig 17783 bp, 11 predicted proteins | sample TARA_R110000751 | Tara Oceans TARA_R110000751 (sample SAMEA4398001) | marine metagenome | biome: Polar Biome; feature: [MES] marine water layer (ENVO:01000295) within the mesopelagic zone...; material: water (ENVO:00002006), including particulate matter (ENVO:01000060) such as...... | reverse complement strand
GGGGAGAGGCAGGGGGGCGGCAAGGGGGTATCTGGACCGCAAATTGGCTCAGGGCGCAAGCGCGGTGCGGGCGGCCTCGAGGTGGGCCAGCTTGGCGTCGAAGGCGGACCAGTCATCGCGCTCGGCAATCGGCGACCAGAGGGATTCGACATCCTCTATCAGGAGGACAACCGGGGCAGCAGCCTGGAAGTAGGGGAGGGACAGGCGGCCCGGATGCGCCGGCGTGCGGGCGGCGAGCGCATCGCGCACGGGGGCAAAATCGGCGGTGTCGTAGAGTGCGGCCTGGGGCGAGGCCTTCATGCGTGCCTCGCTGGCGGGGCCGCCATAGAGATCGAAGAAGGTTTGCGGCCAGGACGCGCCGCTGGAGGTCATCCAGCCATAGAGGCCCTGCAGGAAGGTGAGATCATTGCGCAGGTCGCCGGACCCGGCGAGGCCGAGCAGCAGGTGCGTGTGGGCGGCGAAGGCTTTCTGGTAGGCGGCTTCATAGGGAGCGAGGCCCCGGGCGAGGTCGTCGGCATCGGCCAGCGGCAGGAGGGCCGAGGCGAGCTGTTGCAGCGCCCAGGCGCCCTGCGTCGGCTGGCGGCCAAAGCGGTAGAGGCCGTTCTCGTCGAAATAGGCGGCGGTGAAGTTCGGATCGGACACGGGCAGGAAGCGCCACGGGCCGAAATCGAAGGTCTCGCCGGTCACATTGAAATTATCAGTATTCATGACGCCGTGGACAAAGCCGGCGGCCATCCACTGGCCAATCATGCCGGCGGTGGCGCGGGTGATGTGGCCGAGCAGGTTCACGGCCTTTGTAGCCATGCCGGGCGCGTCGGCACCGGGATGGAACTGGGCGACACAATAATCGACGAGGCGGGCGAGGCCCTCGGTGTCGTCCAGGTAGGCGCAACGCTGGAACGTGCCGAAGCGGATATGGCTTTCCGAGAGTCGCACGAGGACGGCGCCGCGCGTGGGGGAGGGCTCGTCATTGCGGTGCAGCTGTTCGCCCGTTTCGACCAGGCTGAACGCCTTGGACGTGTGTACGCCGAGGGTTTCGAGATAGGTCGCCGCGAGGATTTCGCGGACGCCGCCCTTGAGGGTCAGGCGGCCATCACCCTGACGCGACCAGGGGGTCTGGCCGGAGCCCTTGGTGCCGAGGTCGAGCAGGCGGCCCGAGCGGTCTCGCACCTGTGCGTAGAGAAATCCGCGGCCATCTCCCAACTGGGGATTGTACGTGCCGAACTGGTGGCCGTGATACCGCATGGCCAGTGGCCGGGGCAGGTTGCCCGGCAGCGGATCGAATCGCGAAAAGTGGCTGAGCCATTGGGCATCGTCGAGTTCGCCGAGGCCGACGGCGTTTGCCCAGCGACGGTTGCGAAAGCGCAACACTCCGGCAGGAAAATGGGCTGGTTCTACCGCATCTGCGAAATGATCTGCCAGCGCAAGAAACGGGGCGGGGGAGGGGGATTCGCGCAACATCCATTCATTTTTGACCTGATTTCAGCGACTTGCGCAACAGGTTTGCGCGAATGCATGGCAGGATTGTGATATTGCGGCGCAGCATAGATCGGCCCTATCGCTGCGGCATGATGTGTCTAAGGTTACAGACCAGTGAGGGAAACATCCGGAAGCATAATCCGGGGGACGTCACAGGTATAAACGGAGGAAACCAAATGAGATTATCCACACGATTGGTGCTGGGGGCGTCTGCCCTTGCGCTTGCCACGGCCCTGCCGGCCTTTGCGCAGGAAGGTGCTGAATCTGAACGCAAGCTGACGACGGTCACCGTGACCGGTTCGTTCATCCAGGGCACGCCGGAAGACGCTGCCCTTCCTGTCGACGTGCTGACAGCCGGCGACCTGAAGCTCGAAGGCCAGCCTTCGATCACCGAACTGATCCGCAACCTTGGTCCGTCTTCGGGCGTGGACGGCCAGACCAACCAGTTCGCTTCGAACGGCCTTGAAGGCACGTCGAACATCAACCTGCGCGGCCTCGGCCCTGCACGCACACTGGTGCTGATCAACGGCCACCGCCAGACTTACCACCCTTATTCGATCGGTGAGCAGGCTCAGTTGTTCGTCGACACGAACAATATCCCGACCGCCGCTGTTGGCCGGATCGAAGTGCTGAAAGACGGCGCGGCTGCGCTGTACGGTTCGGACGCCATTGCCGGCGTCGTGAACTTCATCACCAATCGCGACCTCGACGGGTTTGAAGTGGGTGGCTCCTACTCGCAGTTCGACGGCACGGATGGCGACTATGACATTTCAGCCGCCTATGGCCTGCAAGGCTCAAACTTCAGCTGGGTGACCTCGGTTGGTTACAACAAGCGCAGCGAAGTCGCCCTGAACGAAAAAGACTGGGCGGTCCTGCCAAATGCCGAGAACCCGGTTGGCGGCTGGTCGTCTCTCTCTAACCCGGGCTATTATGTTCCAATCGGTGGCGCAGGCACGCCAATTCAGGGCCCCACGAATGATACCGGCTGCGAAGGCGTCGGCGGCATCATTGTTGCGGGCACCTGCCGCTTCCAGTTCACGCAATTCGACAACCTGGTTGAAGAAGAAGAACGCTTCCAGGTCTTCTCCGAGTACAACCGGAACCTGTCGAATGGCGCAGAAGTGCACCTTGAAGCCCTGTATGCTTCTTCGGACGTGCCGACCTGGAAGACATCACCTTCCTATCCGCCACAGGCCCTGCTGAACCAGTTTGTGCCCGCGAGCGCCCCTGGTTTCCAGCAATATGTCGCTGACAATCCAGGTGCATTCCCGGCCTCGTCGGTCGGCGCCCTCTTTATTGGCCGTTCGTTCGGCTGGGGCGGCTTCCCGGGTACGGGCGGCGCGCAGGAAGGTTTCCGCAAGAGCGAGACCTATCGTTTGTCAGGTTCCTATATCGGTGACTTCGACAATGGCGTTCACTATGATGCGGCACTGAGCTACTCGGCGACCGAAAGCGAACGCTCGACCAATGATACCTATATCACTGGCCTGACGGCAGCTTTGCGTGGCTTTGGTGTCTGTGTCGATCCGAATACCGGCTTTGACCCTGCAACCGGAACCCAGCCTTGGGCGGCCGGCTATGCGGGCTCACTTACCGCTGGTGGCGGCGCTTGTGAATATTACAACCCGTTCTCGAACGCTATTCCTGCAAACGCTGTCACGGGTGCAACCAACCCGAACTATGTTTCCGGACTTGAAAACTCGGTCACATTGGCCGAGTGGATCACGGATCCGAGCGAGACAGTGGCCAATACAGACCTGCTGGTTTTTGATGGCGTCTTCTCAGGTCAGAGCAATGTTCAGGCAGCTGGTGGTAGCGTCGGTTGGGCTGCTGGTGTTCAGGTTCGTCGCGAAAGCTACAAGGTCGAGCCAACGGCTCTCACCGACCTGACCATTACGCCGGGACCCGGCGGCACGGGTCCTTACTCGTTCCTCGCGGGTACGACACCGGCGGACGAAGACCAGACGATCTATGCGGTCTTCGGCGAATTGCAGATTCCGCTCTTCGACAATGTCGATATCCAGGCGGCTGTTCGTTACGAGGATTATGGTGGCGACATCGGTTCGACCTTCGATCCGAAAGTGGCAGCCAAGTGGACGATCAGCGACAATTTCGCCCTTCGCGGTTCGGCCCAGACCTCGTTCAAAGGTCCGACGCTGAACCAATTGGGTGGTGTTGGCACGAGCCTGCAGTTCATCTCGGCGGCGTCAGCCTTCAAGGCCGTCGATACGTTCGGCAATGCGGACCTGAAGCCAGAGTCGGCGTTCAGCTTCAACCTTGGCGGCATCTATGAGATGGGCAACTTCTTTGCCTCGCTCGACTATTACAATTTCGACTTCTCTGATCCGGTCATCGTGGAAGAGCAGGCGAATATTGTGAACGCAGCCGTTGCCGCTCTGGCGACTGCTACGACGGATGATGATGCCATCCTTTCGCGTATCTCGTTCAACGATCCGTCTGCACCGACGGCAGCAACGATTTCACGTGTCCGTACGAACGTGACGAATGGCCCGGACATCAAGACGTCCGGCCTGGACCTGCGTTTGCAGAATAGCTGGGACATGACCAATGGCGGCGAGTTCGCGGTTGGCGCGGATGCTACCTATGTCATCGAGTATGATGTCGATCCTTACTTTGTTGAGGGTCTGGCCATCGGCGGCGGTGATTATGTCGGTCAGTTCAACCGGGGCAACTTCACCCGGTCCATGCCGCAATGGAAAGCGAACCTCTTTGCCAATTATGGTCTCGGGGATCACAATTTCCGGGCCGTCATGCGCCACATCGACAGCTACAAGGACGAACGCCCAGCGGCCGCCCGTGGCGGTGTTGGCGAGAAGATCGACAGCCAGACAACGTTCGACCTGTTCTACAACCTGCAGTCGGAAGCCTTCGGCGGGTTCGACTTCGGTCTCTCCGTGGTCAACGTGACGGACGAAGATCCGCCATTCGCGGCCTTCGATGTCAACTACGATCCTTACACGCACAACCCATTCGGTCGTACGTTCAAGATCAGCATCACCAAGCGTTTCGGCGGCTCGGGCAACTAGCCCCGCTTCCAAACCGAAGACAAATAAAAAGGGCGGCCCAAGGGCCGCCCTTTCCTTTTGGAGATGAGGTCTGAAAAGCCTAGCGGCTGATCGTGAACTCGATGCCGATCAGGCGACCCTTCTGCAGCGGCGAGAATGTGCCGGCAGACGGGTTGTTCGCGAATGGCACATCGACGCCGGTCGAGTTGTTCGCGCCACCTGGTGCGAAGCTGGCCAGTGTGCCGCCGAACGGCACTTGCGTGTCGCCACCCGCAATCGATTCGTCGATCAGGTTCTTGCCGAACAGGGACACGGAGACGCCGTCCATTGGCGTGTTCCAGGTCAGGTTGGCATCCAGCTGGTCCGCAGCACTCATCCAACCGAAATTGTTATCGGTGAATGCGTTTTTGTCGCGGTGCTGGAAGGTCAGGCGCGATACGAGCGAGCCACGGTCGGCCATGTCGTAATCGTGAATGACCGAGACGCCGTAAGTCGCTTCCGGCACGCGGGGCAGGGAGAGATCAAGATCCGCACCGTCCACAACGCCGTCACCCGAGATGTCATAGATGACCTTGCTGTATTCGGCATCGATCAGGCCCAGGTTGGCCGTGACGAGAAGCGAATCGGTGAGGGCGTAACGACCTTCAAGCTCGAAACCGTAGATGTCGGCATCGGCTGTGTTGATGATCGTCTGGGCCACACCGGAGGATGGCGACGAGAGATTCAGCTCGCGTTGCATGTCCTTGATGTCGTTCAGGAACACGGCAGCATTGAGCTGGCCGCGGCCGTCAGACGTGGTGTGCTTCATGCCGATCTCGAAGCTGTCGACCTTTTCAGCATCAAAGGCGCGCGAACCCGTGGCCGGGAAGAGCGCTTCGAACGCGAGAGCGTTCGTGATGCGGAAGTTGTAGCCACCCGAACGGAAGCCCTTGGTGTAGGTGCCGTAGAACTGGGTGTCGTCGGTGTGGAAGTATTGCAGGCCGATCTTCGGCGTGACTTCGCTCCAGTCGTCCTTGTCGGAGAAGCCGTTTGGCTCGCCGGCAATGTACGGGTTGGTGCCTGTGGTCGGGCAGGTTTCATTGACCATGGAGCAATTGGGGCGCGGGCGCACATAGGTGATGTCCACGTCCTTCTCTTCATAGCCGTAGCGCAGGCCGAAGATACCGGTCAGCTTTTCGGTGAAGTCATAGTCGACCTGGCCGAAGATGCCATAAACCGTATGGTCCTGGCGGCCGCCGCCATTGAATTCCCAGTCGAGGCTGGCCGGGAAGCCGACCGGACGGGTGGTCGGCAGGTCGCGGCGTTCGGTATAGGCGATTTCCTGCGTGAAGTAGAAGCCACCGACGGTGACGTCTGCCCGGTCGAACGTGCCGGAATAGCGCAGCTCTTCGGAGAATTGCTCCTGGGTGAATTCGGAACCCGAGTGGAACAGGGTGAGTGGCGTTGCATCAATGTCGGCGCTGGTCGTGGAATCGACTTCGCGGTAACCGATGACATTGGTGATCGTGCCATTGCCGAAGCCGACATCAAGATCCGTGCGCAGCGAGCCGAACGTGATGTCGTTTTCCAGGAAGCCCGGATTGTTGATCGCGATATCGAAGCTGCCACGGTCGTAGAAGCCGCGGTTCTGGCCGTTGGGGCCATCGGAACTGGTCTGGAAGTTTTCGACCTTGCCGAGGAAGGTGAGGGTGTCCGTCGGCATCCATTCGAGCGCACCGCGCACGATGGTCGTGTGCGCTTCGCCGAGATTGTCGTCGGTAGCGAGGTTCTTGAAATAGCCGTCATCGAAATTGTGATAGATGCCGAGCTTGCCGTTCAGCTTGTCTTCGATGAGCGGGCCGGAAACCGTGGCCTGGAGGGTCGTGTTCGGACCGCCGCGATCATCGTCGATCGGCGTTTCGACCGTTGCGCGCGCCTTGTAGCGGAACTCGTCAGTCGGGTTGCCGGTATTGATCAGGACGGCGCCGCCGGTCGTATTGCGACCGAAAAGCAGGCCTTGCGGGCCGCGCAGGATTTCAACGCTGTCGAGGTCGAACAGGTCGAGCACGACGCCCGAGTTCACGCCGATATAGACGCCATCGACGAAGACGCCGACAGTCGGGTCGATCGACGGGATCGACGAGTTGATGCCGAGGCCGCGGATCGAGAAGTTTGCGGTGCCTTTCGACGTGCCGACATCTTCGAGCGAGACGTTCGGGGTGGAGTAGCTGAGACTCTGCAGGTCGTTGACCTTGAGTGCATCCAGCGTTTCGCTGTTGAACGCGGTGACGGCCACGGGCACGTCCTGCACGTTCTCGACATTGGCTTTCTTGGTGGCGGTGACGGTGACGGTTCCAAGGACGCGGGCAATGGCGTTTTCACGCTCTGGTGCGGTGTCCTGTTCCTGGGCGATGGCTGCGCTTGTGGCGAACACGAGCGCGGATGCTGACAAAGCCAGCATGCTCTTCAATTTCATTCTGTGTTTCCTCTGGATTATACAAGTCGTCGAAGGCACCCTGAATGCTCTGGGAGGAGGGCGGGTGCTCGCGATCCATAGGGCGTAACGGGCCTGTGGAGAAAGCCGTTTCAGACAGTCCCGGACTGATTGCCGGCGACCGTCTCAAAAATGCAACGGAGCGTTAAGCGGGGATTACCGGGCGGCGGCTCAGACCGCGCCGAGCGCCTTGCCGACGACGTGGCCGGCATCCCGGATCGCCAGGCGAACCGTGTCGGACAGGGCGGTCATGTTCATGAAGCCATGGACCATGCCGGGATGCTCGCGCACGGTCACGCGGACCCCGAAACTGGCCATCTTGTCGGCATAGGCGAGGCCCTCGTCCTTCAGCGGATCCCAGCCGCACAGGACGAAATGGGCTGGCGGCAGGCCCCTGAAAGCGTCCGGGCCGGCAAACAAGGGCGAGACGCGCACGTCCATGCGCTGGCTCTCGTCAGTGATGTAGCTGTCGCGGAAATATTCGAACAGGTTGGCCGAAATGAAGAAGCCACCTTCCTGGAAGCTCATCTTCTTGGCGCGGATGTCGACGAACTGGACCAGCGGGTAGAGCAGCAACTGGAAGGCCGGGCGCGGGCCGGCGGTGCGGTTCATTTCCTGCGCCAGATAGGCCGAGAGATTGCCGCCGGCACTGTCGCCGCTGACGGCGAGGCGCTCGGGGTCGAGGCCGAGCTTCGGCGCGTTGGCCACGATCCACGTCCAGGCCGCGAGGGCATCCTCATGGGCCGCCGGGAAGGCGTGTTCGGGCGCCAGCCGGTAGTCGACGGCGATGACCCGGCAGCGGGCGCCTTCGGCGAGGCGCTTGCAGATCATGTCATGGCTGTCGAGGTCGCCGAGCATGAAGCCGCCGCCATGGAAGAAAACGATGCCGGGTCCGGGCGGCAGGCCGGCGCCGAGCGGCGTGTAGAGGCGCGCCTTGAGCGGTCCCGTCGCTCCGGCGACCTTGAGGAGCGTGATATCGGCCATTTCGGGTGCGTCGCGCTCGATGGCCCGGCTGGCGACATAGAATTGCTGGCGGAGCTTGTCGGTCGAGTGCTTCCAGTCGAGCTGGGTGAGGTCCGGTATCTGGAACCGGTCCATGAATTGCCGAAAGGAATCGTCGAGCGCCATGGCCGCAAGATGGGAGCGAATTCCGGCCTTGTGAAGGCACAAACCGGGGGTCACACTCCGATTCATGAAAACTGTCGATGTCTACTGGTCGTTCCGCTCGCCCTATTCCTATCTGGCCACGAAACGCCTGCGGGCGATGCCGGAGAAATGGGATGTCAGGGTGCGCCCGCGCCCGGTCTATCCGATCGCCATCCGCACGCCGGAATTCTTTTCGGAGATCCGACCGCAATGGGTGCCTTACCTGCTGAAGGATGTCGTGCGCCTGGCCCAGTTCCTGGACCTGCCTTTCGGGCGGCTGGACCCTGACCCGGTCGTGATGAACATGCAGACGCGGCAGATTTCGCCCGACCAGCCCCATATTCACCGGCTGACACGGCTTGGCATTCTGGCCTGCGAAGCGGGAGATGAAGCCGGATGGGCGTTCATGGACGAGGTCTCGACCCTGATCTGGTCCGGCGAGGCGTGGACACAGGGCACGGCACTGGCCGAGGCGGCAGGGCGCGCGGGCTTCGACCTTGCCGAGCTTGACCGGCGCGAGCAGGCCGAGACGGCGCGCCTTGAAGCCGTGATTGCCGAGAACCAGGCGGCGCAGGACCCCCACCATTGGGGCGTGCCGCTGATGGTGTTCGAGGGTGAGGCCTTTTTCGGCCAGGACCGGCTTGATTTGCTGGAGTGGCGTCTCGGCCAGTCAGGGGTCGCGCGCCGGGACGCCTAGAACCGGGAGAGGCCGCCAAGGTCGCCGCCGCCGAGTTCCATCTGGTGGACGAGGTCGGCGAAGGCGCGGCCCTTTGTATCCTGCGGCAGGGTCTTAAGCGCCGAGACGGCCGTCGCACCGAGATCGCAGACATTGAGCGACGCGACGAGTTCGCGTGAATCTGTCCCCGTCTGGGCGGCCATGAGGAGGGGCATGACCTGCGGCTCGGACGCCATGGACATGAGGACGCCCTGCATGGCGGCCTTGTCGGTCTGGGTGAGGGCGCCCCGATCGACCGGATTGGCCTCGGAATCCTCGATCGCGACGAGGAGGAGCGTCATGAGTTCGAAGCCGTAATCGCGCAGCGGCTCTTCCAGCATTTTCAGTTCCCGGTTCAGCGTCTCCTTGTTGCCAAGGGCGGACCGGTCGAGATCGGCATACCTGCCGCCCTGGCACCAAGTGTTTCCGGCCTGCGACGCCGCTTTCAGGCGATTGCGGGTCATGGCGAGAATTTGGTCGAGATGACGTGTATCGGCCCGGGCGAGATCTGCCGCATGGACCTTCAGCAGGCCTGCGGCGTGGTCGAAAATGATCTCGGCCTGTTCCGCCTGCGGACGCCGGCTGGCCTTGGCGAGCCGTTTCCGGAGACCGGCTGACGCGCCGGGGTCAACGCGGGCGAGCGTGGCGAAATAGGCCTTTGCCGACCTGGACGTGAGGCCGGCCGGAAGACTCGCGGGACGCATGGCCGCTGCAGCAACCCTTGTCTCCGCTTCCCGTCCCGCTGCGCCCGGCCTAGACTTGCCAGGAAAATTCAGGACAAGGAAAAAGGCTCCGCCGACCACAGCAAGGGTCGTGACAGCGAATATGGCGTTGCTGCCGCGTGCTCGATGTGCGCCTTGGCGGCCATCAAACGTCATGAGGGAACCCTCCCGAGTGAAGGGGACCTTAGCGAGAAAACCCTGACAAGGCTTTAAACGGCCGTCCGATCAGAGCTGGACGACGCCATCCGCTGGCGGATTGGCGTATATGCCCTTCACGAGACCTGCGCGCCGATCGATCACGAGCCGCTGGTTGACGTAGCCCTTGTCAGTGATCTCGCCAGCGTCAATGGAAGGCGGCTCTGTCAGCACCAGCAGGCGTTTGATCCGGCGCGACGAACCCGGCTCACCTGAATTGAAGGCCCGTGCCTTTTTCCCGATATCGTCCGTGAGCGCCTGAAGCGCCTTGTCCGTGTCGTTGCCTGCGGCCTTCACGTATTGCTCCATGATCGCCTGCGACGGCCAGACCATGGCGGATGCGAAATCCTTGTCCTGACCAGCGATGACTGCGTCGAAAATGAGTGGTGAGCAGGCGGCCACGAAATCGGGGCGCAAGGTGCCGACGCTGACCCATGTGCCGGTCGAGAGCTTGAAGTCTTCGCCAACCCGGCCATCGAACACGAGGCCCTTTTCGGGGCGCTCCGGATCAACAAAGGTCACGGCATCGCCGAGGCAGTAAAAGCCTTCTTCGTCGAACACTTCGGCATTCTTCGCCGGGCTGTCGAGATAACCCGGCATGACGGAGGGTCCTTTGACGCGCACTTCCAGCTTGGCCCCGTTCGGGACCAGTTTCAGGGTCATGCCCGGAAGAGGCAGGCCGATCAGGCCGACGCGTTCGGCTTCCCAATGAACAACAGTGATGCCCTGCGTTTCGGTGGCGCCATACATGGTGATGATCGGAATGCGGCGACCGGTGGCCTTGATAGCAAGCGCCTGGAGGCGATCGTAAAGGTCGTCAGACAGTGTTGCGCCGCCATAGCCGATCGAGCGCATATTGCGGAAGAAGGCGTGCAGCAGCGTGTCGTCTGCCTCCATCGCATCGGCCAGCATTGCGAGGGCGATGGGCGCGGTACCAAAGGATGACGGTGAGCAGTCCCGGATGTTCTCGATCGTCTGTGGGAAGAGGGCCGGGGTGGGCTTGCCGCCATCGATCCAGAACGTGGCGCCGTTCCAGATGGCGCCGTTGAAGTTCACATTGGAGCCGGAGATGTGATTCCAGGGCAGCCAGTCGAGGACATTGTGGACCTGGTCCGGATCATGCTCGGGATCGCGGGTGTCGTCGCGCAAGCCTTCCTGGCCACCGATCATGGAACACATCGCGCCTTGCGTGGTCGGAACCGGTTTTGGCATCCCGGTCGAACCGGAGGTGAAGAGATACTTGCCGACGGATGCATCGTTCAGCTTGGCCATGGCGGCTGCAACAGCCGGTGTGGGGGTGGTTGCGGAGAGTTCGTCATAGTGGCGAACGGCATTCTCGCCGCCGGGGTCGGCCGAGACGATCTGGCAGCCATCGGCGCCGAGCGCAGCAATCGCCTCGCTGAATGGCTTGTATTGTTCAGCGAAGATGATGGCAGGCTTCACCGCGCCAAAACAGTGTTTCAGCTTTTCATAATCTGTCGACATAAGGGAATAGGGCACCGAGATCGGTGCGGCCGGCGCCCCGATCTTCTGCGCGGCGAGGATGACCATGGCAGACCGTATCGTATTGCCTGACAGGATCATGACCGGCGCGTCCGGTCCGGCACCCAGATCAAGGAAAGCTTGCGCGAGACTGTCCGTGATTGTCTTGGCTTCGCCGTATGTCAGGGTATTCCATGCGTCGGACTGGATGTCGCGTTCCCTGAGGAAGGGCCGGTCAGGGTGTACGGCAGCGCGCTCGTCCAGGCAGTGCGGGATTGTAACGGGGCGGGCGCCCGGGGCCTGGCGCGGCGTGAGGTAGATCGCGCCGTCATCCGAGCGGGTCATGTGAATGTCAGGTGCCTTCATCGGCAACAGGCGAAATTGCGGCAGGCTTTGCCCCTCGGCCATGGCTGCTTACTCCCTTGGGTCTGATTATCCGGTTTTCTCCAGTGTATTTGAAATGCCGGTCTTTGCCATACAGGAACGTGACATCAGGCGCCCGAACGCCGGCTTGACGTCGAGGCAGGTGGCTCCGGATGCATTGTCGCCGCAGCGGAAATACCTATCAATCCTGATAGGGAACATCGCGCGAAGCGGTCGGTTCAGGCTTCGGCTTTCACCGCATCGACGACAAGCTGGAGGGCCCGTTTCATCAGGCCGGCTTCAAGCGCTTCGGCCATGACGCGGATCAGGGGCTCGGTGCCGGATTTTCGCACGACCATGCGGCCTTGCGTGCCCATCATGGATTCCGCTTCGGCCAGCGCGGCTTTCACGCGGGCGCTGTCCATTGGATTGGCGCCCGCATAGCGGATATTGACGAGTTCCTGCGGCGCCGGTTCGAACACGCGGGCCAGCGTCGACATTTTCTGGCCGCTCTCGGCGAGCACGGAGAGCACGTGCAGGCCGGCGAGCAGGCCGTCCCCGGTGGTCGAGACATCGGACAGGATGATGTGGCCTGACGGTTCGCCACCGAAATTGAAACCACGGGCCCGCATATGCTCGCCAACATAGCGGTCGCCGACACGCGTGCGCGCCAGCGTCAGGCCGAGTGACTGGAGATACCGGTCGAGACCCATGTTGGACATGACCGTGGACACGATGCCTCCCCCCTTGAGGCGACCGGCGGCATGCAGTTCCCGGGCGATCAGGGCCATGACCTGGTCGCCGTCGATTTCTGTGCCCGTTTCATCCACCACGATAACCCGATCCGCATCGCCGTCGAGGGCAAGGCCGATATCCGCGCCACACTTCAGCACAGCCGCTTTCAGCGCGGCGGTGTCAGTCGATCCGTACCCGGCATTGATGTTGATTCCGTCAGGGCCCGCTCCGATGACCGTCAGGTCGGCGCCACAATGCAGCAGGGCTTCCGGGGCGGTTTCAAAGCCGGCCCCATGAGCGCAATCGAGGACGACTTTCATGCCCTTGATCTTGCTGCCCGAACTGACAGTTGCGAGGCAGCTGCGGACATAGTCGTCTCCGACGCCGGCCAAGCGCTGCGGCATGGCAATCGTCTCTGGCGGCGCAAAGCTGTGATCGAAAGCGGCAGCCATGGCGGCTTCGAGCGCCTCTTCTGTCGGGTCGTCGAATTTCAGGCCCTCGGGACTGAACAGTTTGATGCCATTGTCTTCGTACTTGTTGTGAGAGGCTGAGACCATGAGCCCGAAACAGGCGCTTGTCGTGCGTGTGGTCATGGCGACGGCAGGCGTGGGCACGATACCGGCGAGCAGGGGGGTGAGGCCCATGCTGGTGAGGCCCGCAACGAGGGCTGACTCGATCATTTCCCCGGACCTGCGCGTGTCGCGGCCGATCACGACCGAGCCTTTGCCGTCCGGCGCGAAGGTGCGCGCGGCGGCTATGGCGAGCCGGAGAGCTGTTTCGGCCGTCATTGGCTGCTGGTTCACCCGGCCGCGAATACCGTCAGTTCCGAAATATTGCCGTGCCATGCGCTGCATCTCCCTGCTCGTTCCTTGGCAGATTTGCGTCTTTTAATCGAGAGGGGCGCTCAACAGGGTGTCACGTCGCCATAGACGATGAAGTGCGGATTATCGTAGCCGCGTTCGCGCTTGCCATAGAGGAGCGGTGTGCCCTCCTCGGTGAGGACGCGTCCGCCAGCGGCCTCTACCACGGCCTGACCGGCAGCGGTGTCCCACTCCATGGTGCGGCCCATGCGCGGGTAAAGGTCAGCTTCGCCTGCCGCGATGAGGCAGAATTTGAGGGATGACCCTGCACCTAGCGTCTCGTTGACCTTGTGCTTGTCCAGCCAGAGATCGGTTTCCGGTGTGCGGTGGGATTTCGATGCAATCGCCGTGACGCCGGCCTTGGGGCAGGGCCGGATCCGGAGCGGCCGACGCTCTGTCGGCACATCCGCGCCGGGCGCTGCCTTGGCCTGCCAGCCGGAATTGTGGCTTTCGGCGACGAACAGGCGGTTCTTTGCGGGCGCGTACACAACGCCCATGACCGGGCGGCCATGCTCTATGATGGCGATATTGACCGTGAATTCACCATTCCGGCTGACGAATTCGCGGGTTCCGTCGAGCGGGTCGACAAGGGCGAAGCGGTGGCCATGCTCGGGAACGCGCCCTTCGCTGGCTTCTTCTTCCGCGATAACCATGAGCGTCGGATCGGCCTTGGCCAGCGCCGCAAGGATCAGCGTTTCGGCCTTCTGGTCTGCTGCCGTGACGGGTGAGGCATCGCCCTTCTGGTCGACGGCAAAGTCGCTCTCATAGATATCCATGATCACTTTGCCGGCCTGGAGGGCGATCCGGGCAAGTGTGTCCGCACTTATGGTCATATCGTTTTCCCGCCTGGTCCAGCGCCTAGCCGCGCTTCATCACGTCCATCATTTCGACTTCGAAGATCAGCGGGGCATTGGGCGGGATCGGGCCGCCGGGAGTGCCCATTTCGCCATAGCCGAGGTCCGACGGGATATAGAGCATCCAGCGATCGCCGGGGCGCATCATCTCAAGCGCTTCGACCCAGCCTTCGATCAGCTGGTTCGACGGGAAGGTTTCCGGCGAACCGCGCTCGAATGAACTGTCGAACAGCTCGCCGGTCTCGGCGAGGCGGCCTTCATAATGGACGGCGACCATTTCGCCATTCTCGGGCGACGGGCCGGACGGGTCACCGCTGGTGAGGATGACATATTCGAGGCCGGATCCGGTTTTCTTGACATCCGGCAGCGCGGAATTCCAGGGCATGTATTTTTCCCAGGCGGCGGTGTCGGACACTTTCGGCACCATTACTTCGAGCAGCTGGACGCGGAAGACCAAGTCGTCACCCGCCTTGATGACATTGCCGCGCGCCGAATTGCCATAGCCGAGGGCATTCGGGATGAAGAAGAGATAGTCGTCCCCTTCGCTCATCAGCTGGAGGCCTTGCGTCCAGCCCGGGATCACCTGGTTGAGGCGGAACTGCGCAGGCGTCCCGCGCTCGAATGAACTGTCGAATTTCTCGCCGGTGGCGGTGCGGCCATCGTAATGCACGCTGACCATGTCGGTCGGCACGGGTGACTTGCCGTTCTTCGGGCCTTTCTTCAGCACGACATATTGCAGGCCGCCTTCGGCCGACTTCACGTCTTTGCCGGCGGCATCCCAGGGCAGGTATTGTTCAAATGGGGCATTCACGTCGGTAAGGTCCTTGGTCTGGCTGCAGGCAGCAATCATGAAGAATGCAGCGCAGGCTGCAGCGAGTGTGCGGATCATCTTGGGTCAGGCTCCGTCTGGTTCAGGTCTGGCGCGGGTTTAGGGCGCTTTTCCGGGCAAGTCACCTTACCGCTACAGGGGCCGTGGCGGGTAGCCCTCGGCGGTCAGGGCGTCGATGACGTCCTGCGTGTGCTGGGCATCGCGGGTTTCGATCAGGATGTCGAATTCTGCGCCCTTGGCCGGCACGTCGAGCGCGAGCCGGTTGTGCGCGACTTCCATGATATTGGCGCCGTTGTCGCCGATGATCTTGGAGACAAGGGCAAGGAGGCCCGGCCGGTCGTCGCCGATGATGCGGATCGAGGCGAGGCGCTTTTCCCGCACCAGGGCCCGGGTGAGGACCGAGGCCAGGAGGCGCGTATCGATATTGCCGCCGCACAGGACGAGGCCGACTTTCTGGCCGCGGAACTTGTCCGGATGGGCCAGCAGGGCGGCAAGGCCAGCGGCGCCGGCGCCTTCGGCGATTGTCTTCTCGACATTCACGAACAGGGTGATCGCCTGCTCCAGCTGTTCCTCTTCGACGAGAAGGATTTCGTCGACAAGATAGCGGGCGACTTTCAGGGGGAGGCGGCCGACCTCGCGCACGGCGATGCCTTCGGCGATCGTGGCGCCACCGACCTTGACCTCCCGGCCTTCCAGTTCCGCGAGCATGGCCGGGTACATCGAGGTTTCGACGCCGACGATGCGGATGTCCGGGTTGATGCCCCTGGCTGCGATGGCCATGCCGGCGATCAGGCCGCCGCCGCCGATCGGCACGACCAGCGTGTCGAAATCCGGCTTTTCCGCAAGCATTTCAAGGGCGATCGTTCCCTGCCCGGCGATGACATGAGGATCGTCAAAGGGGTGGATGAAAGTCAGGCCTTCGCGCTGGCAGATATTGTCGGCTTCGGTCTTGGCCTCATCGAAGCTGAGGCCGTGGAGCACGATCCTGGCGCCATGGCTGCGGGTTTGCTCCACTTTGCTGAACGGCGTGGTGCGGGGCATGACGATGGTGGCGGGAATGCCGAGGCGGCGGGCGTGATAGGCGACGCCCTGGGAATGGTTCCCGGCGGAAGCGGCAATGACGCCGGCCTTGCGCTGGGCCTCTGTCAGGTGGGAGAGGCGGTTCAGCGCGCCGCGTTCCTTGAACGCTGCCGTGAATTGCAGGTTCTCGAACTTCACCCAGACATCGGCGCCGGTAATGGCTGAAAGCGTCCGCGAATGGTGCATCGGCGTGCGCACGATCTGGCCTTCGAGGACGCGGGCAGCGGCTTCGATATCAGACAGCGTAACGGGCAGGGCGGTGGTCAATGTATCAGGCATTCAGGTAGTCCCGGGTCAGGTCGGGCGCACCCTATTCGCGCAATACTGCGAGGGCAAGGCAGGTGTCGCAAGGGGGCGGGAGGGACATTTTGCAGCACCGGCAGGGGGCAGCAGGGGAGTGGTGGGTGCGCGGCGGGTAGGCGTCAGGACACGTGGAGCCCTTCGCTGCCAAGCACCGCATCATGTTCGGCGACGAGGTGGCCGGGGGCAATCTCGACAAGCTGGGGCTGGTATTGTTCCGCGTCAGGGTCGTCGATGCGCTTCGATTTCAGGAAGCGGAGCGGGGCGCGGCTGTCGAGGGGGCTCGGGAGGTCGCCGGTCAGCTTGATGCGTTCACGGGTGCGCTCGAGTTTCGGGTCGGCTGCCGGCACGGCCGCAATCAGGGCCTTTGTATAGGGGTGGCGGGCGTCCTCGTAGATAGCGGTACGTCCGGCCAGTTCCACGACTCGGCCAAGATAGAGGACCATGACACGGTGGCTGATCTCGCGCACGACCGAGAGGTCGTGGCTGATGAAAATCATGGCGAGGCCGAATTCCTTCTGGAGTTCGATCAGGAGGTCGACCACCTGCGCCTGCACGGACACGTCGAGGGCGGAGACGGCCTCGTCGCAGATGACGAGTTTCGGTTTCAGGATCATGGCGCGGGCAATGCCGACACGCTGGTTCTGGCCGCCGGACAGTTCGTGCGGGTAGCGGTTGATCAGGGCCGGGTCGAGGCCGACGCGGGGCATGATGGCCTGCACGCGCTGGTCGCGCTCGGCGCGGGTGAGGCGCGTCTCGTGGACCTGGAGCGGTTCGGCGATGGAGGCGCCAATGGTCATGCGCGGGTCAAGGCTGGCGAGCGGGTCCTGGAAGACGATCTGGAGGTCATCTCGCAGGGCGTCCATTTCGGACTTGCCGGCTTTGGTAATGTCCTTGCCGAGCCAGGCGATGGTGCCTTCGGTGGGCGGGATCAGGCGCAGCACGCCGCGCGCGAGCGTGGACTTGCCACAACCGGACTCGCCGACGACGCCGAGCGTTTCGCCGGGGCGCAGGTCGAAAGAGACGCCATTGACGGCCTTCAGGGGCCTGGTCTTGCCGAACAGGCCGCCTTTGACCCGGATCGGGAAATGGATTTTCATGTCATCCACTTCGAGCACAGGCTTCACGGCGGGATCGGGGGCAGGACCGAGCGTCGGCCGGCCGCGCCGGTCGGGCTGGTCGATCCGGGGCACGGCTTCGAGCAGCATTTTCGTGTAGGGGTGCTGGGGCTTGTAGAAGATGTCGTCGACGCTGCCGCGTTCGACAATCTCGCCATGGCGCATGACGATGACGCGGTCGCACATGCGGGCGACCACGCCCATGTCATGGGTGATGAGCGCAATGCCGGTGCCGGTATCGCGTTTCAGGTCGTTCATCAGGTCGAGGACCTGGGCCTGAACGGTGACATCCAGCGCCGTGGTCGGTTCATCCGCCAGCAGCAGGCGGGGACCGCACAGCATGGCGATGGCGATCATGACGCGCTGGCGCATGCCACCGGACAGTTCGTGCGGGAACTGGTCCATG